>OLPO01001476.1_pt1 | contig 15935 bp, 9 predicted proteins | sample 1672831 | NCBI WGS metagenome assembly OLPO01 (sample SAMEA3136728, study PRJEB25190) | human gut metagenome
TAATGCTTCTGGTTCTTTCTGTTCTTTTTAGACTCGCGGCCTCCCCCTTTTTGCGTAATATACAAGCTGTGCCTTGTGAACGGGCCCTTCCTTTGACTCTCTTACTGTTTGGCTGTTTTTTGAACCGTCGCTTTGTATTTGCGCGATAATAACTCGCATTGACGTTAGGGAGGGCTTGATGTTTACCGTTTTTGTTTTGGGCAATATTGCTTCGGGTAAATCGACTGCCTGCCGCTATCTGGAATCTCGCGGAGCCCTGCTTATCGATTTAGACGTTCTTGCCAAATCGCTGTACGTGCCGGGGTCGGATATCGTCAATGCTCTTGCTGAAGAGTTTGGCTGGGATATTTTGAATGAGGAGGGCGGCGTTCGACGTAACATCCTCGCTTCTCGAGCTTTTGTCTCTCCTGATGCAGTTGCAAGGCTCAATAGCATTGTGCACCCCGTTCTCATTGAGCAGCTTTCGCTGAGGATTCTTGATCCTGTCTGCTGTACGGTTTCGTCCCCCCGCTATCCCTTTGCGGCGGTCGAAGTATCTGCTCCAACTGGCTTTGAGGACGCCTTTGGCCTTGCGGATGAAATTATGGTTGTTAGCGCGCCTTTGGAGGTCCGTCGTGAACGCGCTATTCACCGTGGTATGGAGCCATCCGATTTTGATGCTCGCTGTGCTTGCCAACCCGATGAGTCTTCGCTTTGCAGTCTAGCCACTACCGTGATTGATAACGCAGCGGGCGATAGCTCGCTCTTTGTACAACTGGACGCATGGCTTGCTCGCCATGGCCTTTTGGACGCTACGAATAAGGGGACGACAGATGCCTAAGACGCGCTTCTTTACGTGGTATCGCCTTGTGCCGCTGACTGTCGTTTTCGTCTTTGGCCTTATCTCGCTCGTTTACTCGTGTGCTCCCGCCGCTTTCTTTAAACCGTTCTATCCGATTGACTATGAGGCGTATGTAAAGCAGTCCAGTATTTCGCATAATCTCGATCCGTATCTGGTATGTGCCGTCATCAAGTCGGAATCAAACTGGGATCCCGAGGCGGAATCAAACCAGGGCGCCCAAGGTCTCATGCAACTTATGCCCGAAACCGCTCAGGATATGATCGCCAAGGGCCTTGTCGACGGGGACAAGTATTCTGCCGATAACCTGAACGACCCCGCTTCGAATATTGAATTTGGGTGCGCGTACCTCTCGTACCTGCTGACATATTTCAATGGCTCGACGGATAGCGCTATTGCTGCTTACAATGCCGGAATGGGCAATGTCGATGGGTGGGCGCAGCAAAACACATCGCTCCATAACGCGATTACCTTCCCCGAGACGCAAGCCTATTTGATTCGTGTCAATAATGCCTGGGTTCGCTATAAGACCCTCTATCCCGACCGGTTCGTATAGGACTATGCCTGCCGCCTGCGTATACTGCAGATGTATGAGTTAGGAGTATCCATGGCGGATTTTGAAGTTGAGCGTGTTGGCGGAGAGCTCAAACGTTTTGGCGTTGAGGGCTCTGATGTGCCGTTTAAGGTCGTGTCTCCCTATGAGCCTGCAGGTTCCCAGCCGAAGGCCATTGAGTCGCTTGTGCAGGGTGTGAGGGACGGAGACCGCTATCAGGTTTTGCTTGGCGTGACCGGTTCGGGCAAGACCTTTACCATGGCCAAGACCATCGAAGCTCTCGGTAAGCCAACGCTGGTCATGGCCCCCAACAAAACCCTCGCCGCACAGCTTGCGAGCGAGCTCAAAGAATTCTTTCCCAACAACGCTGTGGTCTACTTCGTCTCGTACTACGACTATTATCAGCCCGAGGCATATGTGCCGCAGAGTGATACGTATATCGAGAAAGACTCGTCGATTAACGAAGAGGTCGAGATGCTGCGCCATCAGGCGACGGCATCGCTGCTTTCTCGACGCGATGTGATCGTCGTCGCATCCGTCTCGTGTATCTATGGCATTGGCTCTCCCGAGGACTATGCGGGCCTAGCTCCGAACGTCGACAAGAAGGTGCCGCTCGAGCGCGATGACTTTATCCATGCGCTTATCGATATCCAGTACGATCGCAATGACTATGATTTGGCACGTGGCACCTTCCGCGTACGCGGAGATGTCGTCGACGTGTATCCGCCCTATGCCGAGCATCCGTTGCGGTTTGAGTTCTTTGGCGACGAGGTCGAGCTGATTGCCGAGATCGATGAGGTCACCGGTGAGATGTTGCGTGAGTACGAAGCGATTCCCGTGTGGCCGGCCTCGCACTATGTGACCGAGAAGCCAAAGGTTAAGGCGGCCCTGAAATCGATCAGCGAAGAGTGCGAGAAGCGTGTGGCGGAACTCAAGGCGACCGACAAGTTGCTCGAGGCGCAACGTCTGCAGCAGCGGACCGAGTATGACCTCGAGATGCTTGAGACGATGGGCTTTTGCAACGGCATCGAGAACTACTCGCGTCATCTGGACGGGCGTAAGCCGGGTGAACCGCCGTTTACCTTGATTGACTACTTTCCCAAGGACATGCTTTGCATCATCGACGAGAGCCATGTGACGGTGCCGCAGATTCGCGGTATGCACGAAGGCGACCGTTCGCGCAAAGTTACGCTTGTTGAGCATGGTTTCCGTCTTCCGTCGGCGCTCGATAACCGCCCGCTTCGTTTCGATGAGTTTGAGGCGAGGATTCCTCAGTTCATCTACGTTTCGGCCACGCCGGGTGACTATGAGCTGCGTGTGAGCCAAAATGACGTTGAACAGATCATTCGTCCGACCGGCCTGCTCGATCCCAAGATCGACGTTCGTCCGGTCCGAGGCCAGATTGACGATCTTGAGGACGAGATTCGCGAGCGCGTGGCCCGCAAGGAGCGCGTGCTGGTGACCACGCTCACCAAGCGCATGGCCGAGGACCTGACCGACCATCTGCTTGATGCCGGCATTAAGGTCAACTACATGCACTCCGATACCGCGACTATGGACCGTGTCGAGATCCTGCGAACGTTGCGCGAGGGCAAGATCGATGTTTTGGTTGGCATCAACTTGCTTCGCGAGGGCCTGGATCTCCCCGAGGTCTCGCTGGTGGCAATTCTCGATGCCGATAAGGAAGGTTTCTTGCGTAACCGCCGTTCGCTGATTCAGACGATTGGCCGTGCGGCCCGTAATGCCGACGGCGAAGTCATCATGTACGCTGACGTCGTGACCGATTCGATGAGAGAGGCAATCGACGAGACGCAGCGTCGCCGTGAGATCCAGATGGCCTACAACGAAGAACACGGCATTGTGCCCAAGACGGTGCGGAAGGCCATCAACGACATTTCGAGCTTTATTGCCGAGGCCGAAAAGACCGTCGGGTCCAAGGGACGCTCGAAGGGCGACTCTCTGGGCCATGGTGCGTTCTATACGCCCGATGAAAGCGGCGAGGGCGCCGCGCCGGAGACGGCGGCACCCGAGCAGACGCTTGCCGAGCAGCTGGAAGGGCTACCGCATGACGAACTCGTGCGGATCGTCGAGACCATGGAGGAAGACATGCGTAACGCTTCCGCCGCCATGGACTTTGAGGAGGCGGCGCGTCTGCGCGATGCCGTCGTTCAGATTCGGGCGATGCTTGAGGGCGCATCTGAGGACGAAACGATTGAGCGCCTGCGTTCGCAGGCCCGTAAGGGTTCTACGTTCGCTTCGGGCAGAAAACGCCAGGGCGCGCGATTTAAGAAATAGGGCACAGGCCCCGAGCTTCTCGTTGAGCTTGGGGCCTGTGTCTTTAGCACGCTAGAGGTCGGCGATTAGGGCCTCGGCGCACCGGATGCCATCGGTGGCGGCGCTCATGATGCCGCCGGCATATCCGGCACCCTCGCCACAAGGGTAGAGGCCTGGGGTCGCCACGGCGTGACACGCGCGATCTCGGGTGACGGTGACCGGGGAACTCGAACGCGTCTCCACGCCGGTGAGCACGGCATCGGGGCGGTCGTAGCCCCGCAGCTTTTTCCCGAGCAGGGGAATTCCCAGGCGAAGCGACTCGACGATATGCTGCGGGAGGGCATCGTCGATCGCCGTCCAAGTCACACCGAGCGGATAGGTGGGCTTAACCTTTCCACATGCCGTGCTGGGACGTTTTGTAAGGAAATCGCCGACGAGCTGTGCCGGTGCATTCCAGTTAGAGCCGCCCAGTCGGTAGGCAGCCTGCTCGCAAGCGCGCTGGAGTTCAACGCCCGCGAGAGGGTCATCGCTGGGAAGGTCTTCGGGCGTGACGTTAACGAGCAAGGCGGCATTTGCGTTACGGCCGTTGCGGGCATTGAGACTGGCGCCGTTGATGCACAGGTGGCCCGGCTCGGAAGAGGCGGCGACAACCTGCCCGCCGGGGCACATGCAAAACGAGAACACGCTGTGCCCGTTGGGAAGATGGGCGACGAGCTTGTAGGGGGCTGCTCCGAGGGCGGGATGTCCCGCCGAAGAACCATATTGGGCGCGATCGATATCGCGCTGTGGGTGCTCGATGCGCACACCCATGGCAAAGGTTTTTTGCGCGAGGGCTACGCCGTGGTCCTTGAGGAGCTCGAATACGTCGCGGGCGGAGTGGCCGCAGGCAAGGATAAGGTACTTCGTGGCGACTTGCTCAGTCGCGGCATGTTGAGACGCCTGGACATCGATGCCGGCGATGGCGCCGGACGCGTCGGTGCGAATGTCAACAAGCTTCGTTCGATAGCGGACGACACCTCCGAGCCGTTCGATGCGCTGGGAAATATTGGTGACAACTGTGGGAAGGATGTCGGAGCCAATGTGCGGCTTGGCATCCCACAGAATGTCTCGGGGTGCGCCCGCTTCGACGAAGGTGTCCAGGATAAGGCGATGGACGGGATGTTTAGTTCCCGTATTGAGCTTGCCATCCGAGAAAGTCCCCGCGCCGCCCAAGCCAAACTGGATATTGCTCTCGGGGTCGAGGGTGCGCTCCTTCAGGAAGAGGTCGATTGCCTGCGAGCGACGAAGCGCCGGGTCGCCCCGTTCGATAAGCAAGGGCCTCAGGCCCGCTTCGGCAAGGGTGAGTGCGGCGAAAAGGCCAGCGCATCCGGCGCCGACGACGACAGGGCGCTCTTTGAGTGCGCCGGAAACGGGGGAGGGGAATGAAGGCCCATTGTCGTCTATCGTGCGCACGCGTGAGCGGTCACGCTCGGCCACGCTGCCGAGCACTGTCTGCTCGATGTCTGGGCTCGTCAGCTCAACACGAAAGCTCAGAATAAAATGAACGTCTCGTTTTTTGCGGGCATCGATGGACTTGCGGTGGAGCTCGATGGACTTGATCTCGGAGTCTTTGCAACGAAGAACGCGTTTTGCGACTCGCTTGCCAACGATAAGGCAAGCATTTTCATCGCCGGCTTCATCGAGCGACGCATTGACTTGGGTGATTTCGATCATCGAGGTCTCCTTAGATGCAAGAAAGAGGCCGCCCGGTGTCCCAGACGGCCCGAATGCGTTTTGATTATAGACTGCGCGGCTATAGGTTACTTGCAGCGCGAATGCCCGAAATCCAGGCCCATGCAAGGTTGAAGCCACCGCAGTCGGCGTCGATATCGAGGGCTTCGCCGCAGACGTAAAGCGGGGCATCGACTGCGTCGTTCGCGCGAAGGCCGGGTATCGAGACGGTCTCGATGGGTATGCCGCCACGTGTGACCTGTGCCGAGCGCTCCTCGGCTGTTCCCTCGACAAGCAGCTTAAAGTGCTTGAGGATGGAGACCAGATGGATGACATCGTTGGAGCCAGGATGGCACTGTTCGAACGCCGTGCAGACGACGCGGGAGAGTTGCGGAGCGAGCATGCCATCGAGCCAGCGGGGGTCGTGGGACGAAAAGCGGCCGAGCAGTTCAACGCGTCGGTTGAGCATATCGAGCAGCTCATCTTTGGAGAGGTCGGGGAAAATGTCGAGTAGGATCGTGTCGCCGTGCTGGATGCGTCGGGAGAGGTTGAATGCGGCGACACCTGAGATGCCGAAGGTCCGGAACAGTACCTCGCCGTCTTCGCACCAGAGCTCCTCATGATTGCGGGTGAGCGTCAAGCGGGCGCGGACGCGTAGGCCATCCAACGCCTTGAGGGCCATCCGGTTGCCGACGACCGATGCCGACACGGGACAGAGGACGGGGCGCGGCGGCGTTAGGGGGAGGCTAAACGTCTCGGCGATACCGGCGGGGTTGCCGCCCGTGGCGATAATTGCGGCATGTGCCTGCAAGGTCACGTTTTTGCGCGGGGTATCGGCGAGCGCCCTCCGAAGCGAACGGAGCTCAGATTTTCGATCGTCGTGCTTTTTTGCCTTGAGCGCCCGTGCGGGGCGGTCTATTTGGAGCGCCCAACCCTCGGGAGCTTTGTGCGCCGTGGCAACATTGGCTCCGCAGATTAAAGTGATGGCCAGACGATTGCAAACGTTGAGAAGCGCGTCGCGCACCGATTCGGCGCGAAGGGAGCGTGGGTACAGTCGACCTTCCTCGGAGGTCGTCATGATGCCCAGCGAGGAGAAGAAACCCATAAGATCTTGTTCGGGCCGGGGGCCCATGACGGATTCGATGAAAGCGGGGTGGTTGTACCGCCGAGGATTAATCGATTCGTTTGAGAGATTGCAGCGGCCGTTGCCGGTCGCAAGGAGTTTAAGGCCGCAGGCGACATCGCTCTCAACGATGCAGACGCTTTTGCCAGCGCGTGCGGCCGTGATGGCGGCGGCGAGACCCGAGGCCCCGCCGCCGATTACCAGGACGTCATAGAAGGCGCTCGTGTTCACTTAGGCCTCGTCGGTCTCGTGCGGGGCGATGGCCTCGACGGCAGAGACGGCCTTGGGCAGCATGCCATCGGGCAGCGCGGTCTCGACTTCACCCTTATCGCAGGCCTCGGCGAGTGACGGATTGATGGGAAGCTGGCCCAAGATGTCGAGGTTGTAGCGCTCGGCGACTTCGGGGAGCTTGCTCTTACCAAAGACCTCGATCTTCTTGCCGCAGTCGGGGCACTCGATATAGCTCATGTTCTCGACAACGCCCAGAATGGGGACGTTCATCTTCTCGGCCATGTTGACTGCCTTGGCGACGATCATCGAAACCAAGTCTTGCGGGCTCGTGACGATGACGATGCCATCGACGGGCAGCGATTGGAAAACGGTGAGCGCGACGTCGCCCGTTCCCGGAGGCATGTCGACCAGTAGGTAGTCGATGGGCCCCCACGAGGTCTCGCTCCAGAATTGCCTGATGGCGCCCGCGATAACCGGGCCACGCCAAAGGACGGGATCGGTTTCGTTTTGGAGCAGCAGGTTGGAGCTCATGACCTTGACCCCGTGCTCTGAGATCTCGGGCAGCATAAGATTGCCGAGAGCATGGACATGACGTCCGCTCATACCGAACATCTTGGGGATGGAGGGGCCGGTGATGTCGGCATCGAGGATGCCGACTTTGTTGCCGCGGCGGGCAAGCTCGGTGGCGATGGCACCGGTGACGAACGACTTGCCGACGCCGCCCTTGCCGGATAGCACGGCGATAACGCGCTTGACCTCGGATAGCGTGTTCTCTTCAAATTCCTGCGGTGCGGTTTGTCCGCCGGCCGCCTGTGCGTGCTCGCAACCCATATCTGACTCCTTTGTATGCGTTGGGGCAAGGCCCCACGATGTGACACGAGCGTCATTGTACCCTCGTTTGCGAGCGGGAGTCATTTGTGATGTGCGGCGGGCGATCGACGGCATTCGAAAGCATGGGTCAGGCATTGCGACGCGCGCGTCGGATAAAGCAAAAGGTCTGCGAATCTTGTATTACGAACATCTGTGCGCGTTGAGTGCGCTAAACTCATCGGCAGTGTGATTTGAAGTTATAGGAGGCAAGGAGCTTCCATGTCTGATTCCTCTATCGTTATTCGCGGTGCGCGCGAACACAACTTGCGCGATATCGATGTATCCATTCCACGCGACCAGCTCGTGGTCATTACCGGTCTTTCCGGCTCGGGCAAAAGCTCGCTAGCGTTCGACACGATCTATGCCGAGGGCCAGCGTCGTTATGTTGAGAGCCTGTCGAGCTATGCTCGCCAGTTTTTGGGCCAGATGGACAAGCCCGACCTGGATTCGATTGACGGTCTGTCGCCTGCCGTGTCGATTGACCAAAAGACGACATCCAAGAATCCTCGATCGACGGTGGGTACCGTAACCGAGATTTATGACTACCTGCGACTGCTGTTTGCTCGCGTCGGTACGCCGCACTGCCCCGAGTGCGGTCGCATAATCGAGCGCCAGACAACCGATCAGGTTGCCGATAAAGTCCTGGCTGCGGGGGAGGGCCGCCGCGCGTTCGTGCTGGCACCGGTGGTTCGCGGTCGCAAGGGCGAGTATGCCAAGCTGTTTGAGGATCTTCGCGCCGAGGGCTTTAGCCGCGTGCGCGTCGACGGCGAGGTTCGCTCGCTTGATGACCCTATCGATTTGGATAAGAAATTCAAGCACGATATCGAGGTCGTGGTCGACCGTATCGTGATTCGCGAGAACTCCCTGGGCCGTATTGCCGAGTCCGTTGAACAGGCTACTGCGCTGGCGCACGGCAATGTGAACGTATACTTGCTGCCCGACCGCGACGCTCCCGAGGGGACCGAAGGCGAGTTGCTGGAGTATTCGCTGGCGCTGGCGTGCCCGGAGCACGGACACTCCATCGATGATCTGCAGCCGCGCGATTTCTCGTTCAACGCGCCCTATGGCGCGTGCCCCGAGTGCGATGGCCTGGGCTTTAAGAAGACGGTCGATGCCGAAGCGCTAATCGAAGACCCCTCGAAGTCGATTGCCGACGGGGTCTTTGGCAGCCTGTTTGGCAACTCTAACTACTATCCGCAGATTTTCGCTGCGGTCTGCAAACACTTTAAGGTGAGCGTCGATACGCCGTGGGAGGATCTGCCTCCGCGGGTGCGTCGCGCGTTTTTAGACGGCATGGGCGACACGAAGATTTCGGTTGACTATCAAAAGCTTGATGGGCGTCGCAGCCAGTGGGATACGAAATTCTCGGGTGTACGCAACATTTTGTATGAGCGCTATAACGAGACGACGAATGAGAACACCAGGGCGCGCTTGGAGAAGTACATTCGCGAGGAGCCGTGCTCGAGTTGTCATGGTGCTCGTCTTCGCCCCGAGATGCTCGCCGTTACCGTAGGCGGTAAGTCCATTTACGAGGTCTGCTGCCTGTCGTGCCGCGAGTCGCTCGAGTTTTTTGAGGGCCTGGAGCTTACCGAGCGCCAACAATTTATCGGCGGGCGCATCGTTAAGGAAATCCTGGAGCGCCTGCGCTTTCTGGTCGATGTCGGACTCGACTATCTGACCCTCGACCGTGCCTCGGCGACGCTTTCCGGAGGCGAGGCCCAGCGCATTCGCCTGGCAACGCAGATTGGCGCCGGCCTCATGGGTGTCCTGTACATTTTGGACGAGCCATCGATTGGCCTCCATCAGCGCGATAACGAGCGCCTGATTAAGACACTTGAGCGTCTGCGCGATATCGGCAATACCGTTATTGTCGTCGAGCATGATGAGGATACGATTCGTGCTGCCGACTATGTGATCGACATGGGCCCCGGCGCGGGCGTGAACGGCGGACACGTGGTCGCAGCGGGAACGCCTGCCGATATCATGGCGTGCCCCGATTCGATGACGGGTGCCTACCTGACCGGCAAGCGAATGATTCGGGTTCCCGATAAGCGCCGCAAGCCCGGTCGCGGCTGCCTTAAGATCACGGGTGCCCGTGCCAACAACCTTAAAAACGTTACCGCCAAGATTGAGTTCGGTACGTTTACGGTTGTTACCGGCGTGTCCGGATCGGGCAAGAGCTCCCTGGTTACCGACACCATCGCGCCTGCCCTTACGAATGCCATTCATCGCTCGACGCGTCCTGTGGGACCGTACAAAAAGCTCGAGGGTATCGAGTGCATCGATAAGGTGATCGACATTGACCAGTCGCCGATCGGTCGCACACCGCGTTCCAATCCCGCTACGTACATTGGCCTGTGGGATGATCTGCGAGCGCTGTTTGCGAGCACGCCGGAGTCGAAGGCGCGTGGCTACTCGCCGGGACGTTTCTCCTTTAACGTGAGCGGAGGCCGCTGCGAAGCATGCAAGGGCGACGGACAAATTAAGATCGAGATGCACTTCCTTCCCGATATCTATGTTCCCTGTGAGGTCTGCGGCGGCAAGCGCTATAACCGCGAGACGCTTGAGGTCACCTACCGTGGTAAGACCATCTCTGACGTGCTCGACATGAGCGTTACCGAGGCGCTGGCTTTCTTTGGGAATATTCCTCAGATTAAGCGTAAGCTCCAGACTCTGTATGATGTGGGCTTGGGTTATGTGAGCTTGGGCCAGCCGGCAACGACGCTTTCGGGTGGCGAGGCGCAGCGCGTAAAGCTCGCCAAGGAACTCCACCGCCGTCAGACGGGTAAGACGTTCTACATTCTGGATGAGCCGACGACCGGTCTCCATTTTGAGGATGTCCGCCAGCTGCTCGACGTGCTGCAGCGCCTGGTCGATGCGGGCAACACGGTTCTGGTGATCGAGCACAATCTCGATGTCATCAAGGTTGCCGACCGTCTGATCGATATGGGCCCCGAGGGCGGTAATGGCGGCGGAACCGTCGTGGTCTCGGGAACGCCGGAGCAAGTCGCGGCGTGTCCGCAAAGCTATACGGGTAAGTTCTTGGCACCGTTGCTCAAGCGCGATCGAGAGCGTCAGGCACAGCTCGACGCGCAGTAAAGAGACGCCGTCATGCGGGAAGCGCCACCGATTCCTTCCGATTCGGTGGCGCTTCTGTGTGTCGAGATGACGTACGCGGCCAGATTGGACATATACTTAAGCGTTGCGTTCGCATGCGAAGGAAGGGACATGCCATGGCAAAGGCTGCGAAGACGCCAAAAACCAATGCAATGCGCGAGTTGGAAAGCGCCGGCATTTCCTATGTTCTCCATACGTACGAAGACGATGGCGACGAATCGTCAGGCTTGGGCGTTGCGATTTCCGAGCAGCTTGGCGAGGAGCCCGGTCAGGGATTTAAGACCTTGGTTTGCGTGACGCCGTCCAACGAACACGTTGTGTGCTGTATTCCCGTTGCCGACGAGCTTGACCTAAAGGCCGCCGCGCGCGCCGCGGGTGAAAAGTCGCTGACCATGATGCATGTCAAGGACTTGCTTGCCGCGACGGGGTATGTCCGGGGCGGCTGCAGTCCAGTCGGCATGAAAAAACGCTTTCGGACGCTGATCGATGAGACATGCGTCCTTTGGGATACCATTTTTATCTCGGGCGGTAAGCGTGGCTATCAGCTTGAGCTTGCCCCCGACGATTTAGTTGCATTTTGCGGGGCGACGGTTGCCCCGATCACGAGAGAGGACTGAGCGATGCCGCAGGAAGAATCGAAGCGCGGAGCTCACTTTGCAAAGGGTTCGGCTTCTCAGGCGCCCGCGCCTGAGGCTTCTTCGGTCGACGACCAGATTCGAAACGCCTGGTCCGCTGCTGCAGATCCAGGGGAGACGGCTGTGTATTTGCGTGCCGCCGGTGCCGGTACGGTGCTTCCCCGTACGATTCTCTCTTCGGGCCGTCCCGATGAGACGGCGGTGTTTTTGGCCGCGGCTCAATCCAATGCCGGACGGATGCCTGCCGCCGCCGGGGCGTCTCGTGCGCCGCGTCCCGATGAGACGGCAGTGTTCTTGATGGCGGCTCAGGGAAAGGGCACGCTGCCGGGTGTCCCAGCCGATCGTCCCGCGAGACCTGCAACCGACGGTGATGACGAGCAGCTGCTTTTGGATGGCGAGTGGTCACCGCTCGGCTCGACCGATCCGGTCGAGGGCGTTGCTGTCGACGACGATGATTGGGACCTTTTGTCGTTTTCTGGACGAACCGCTGCCGTCAGGGAAGTTGACACGGTGTTTGGTGATAATGCCGTTGCTAACGATGACGCTTCGTTTGACAACGATGTCACGCCTGTTGACGGAGCTTTTTCTGCCGATGATGCCGTTTTGGTCGACGACCCCTTCGCGATAATCGATGAGCCTGATATCGAGGTTGATTCTCGACGACATGCTGAAGTCAGTCCCCAATCGCAGGACGATGTAGATGATATGGGCTCGTCGGATTACTCCACGATCGGTCGTTCTGCTGGGCTCATGACCGTGCTGACCATCGTGTCGCGCGTCACCGGGTTTATCCGCACGTGGGCTATGGCTGCCGCCATCGGTATGTCGCTGCTCTCGTCTTCCTATCAGGTCGCCAACAACCTGCCCAATATGCTCTACGAGCTCGTGATGGGCGGCATGTTGGTTACCGCCTTTTTGCCGGTGTACATGGGTGTGCGTCGGGAACAGGGTCGCGACGCCTCAAACGAATACGTAGGCAATCTGCTCGGCATCCTGCTTTTGCTGCTGGGCGGCATTTCGGTGCTGGGCACCGTGTTCGCTCCGGGCTTTATCTGGACGCAGTCGTTCCTTTCGGGTGACGGCGGCAGCATGAATACTGCCGCGTTCATGTTTCGTTTCTTCGCCATCCAGATTCTGTTCTACGGGCTGGGCTCGGTGTTCTCGGGTGTTCTCAACGCGCACCGTGATTACTTCTGGTCGACGTTTGCCCCGGTTCTCAACAATGTGATTGTCATCGCGAGCTTTATGGGCTTTGCTCCTGTGTCCGCACAATTCGGTGAGCGTGCCGGCATCATTCTTATTGCAGCCGGAACGACCTTTGGCGTCTTTGTTCAGATGGCATGTCAGATTCCCGCGCTCGGCAAGCATGGCGTGCATCCTCATATCCATATCGACTTTAAAGACCCTGCGCTGCGCCAGACGATTACGCTCGGTATTCCGACGCTGCTTGCAACGGTATGCATGTTTGTTTCGACCTCCATCACCAATGCCGCCGCGCTGGTGGTACAGCCCGAGACCGGCCCTTCCGTCATCGCGTATGCGCGCCTGTGGTACACGCTGCCCTACGCGCTGATTGCCGCTTCGCTTTCGACGGCGCTGTACACCGAGCTCTCTCACGATGCGCAGGAGAAAGATTACGACAGTGTTCGTACGGGCATCTCGCGCGGTGTCGCCCAGATGCTGTTCTTCCTGATCCCGTTTGCGTTGTACCTGATTGTTTTCGCGCGTCCGCTCAACATGATTTACTGTGCCGGCAAGTTTGATGAGTCCGGCGTGGCGCTGGTGTCCGAGTTCCTTGTCTATCTGGCGCTCTCGCTGCCACTCTACGGCGTGGTCGTGCTGATGCAGAAGAGCTTCTCTGCTCTGCTCGATATGAAGCCCTATGGCCGCTATTGTCTGTACTCCGCCATTGGGCAGGCCGGTTCGGTACTGCTGTTCGGAGTGGCCCTCGGCTACGGCATGCCTGCCATCGCGCTTTCGTATGTCGTCGACTACGTTATCTTGGTCGGTTGTTCGCTGTGGTGGCTGCGTCGTCGTCTGCATGGCCTTCAGGTTAAGTCCATACTGCACGGAGGCTTCTTTGGCCTTTTGCTCGGCGGCCTGGGTGCCGCAGCGGGTGCCGGCGTTTTGTGGGCGCTCGAGTACTTTGTCGGTGCGCTCGGCGGCTCGATTCTGGTTACCTTGGGCTATGTTTGCGTTGCAGGCATCGTCTCGCTCGCTGTCACCTTTGGTCTGGCCGTCGCCTTTAAGATGCCCGAGGTCTCTGCGTTGCTTCGCCGCAAGTAGGTAAACGTGACGGGTCACGATAACATTCCAACCCTTGCCGAACAGGTCTCGCGCGTTCCCACGCAGCCCGGCTGCTACCTTTGGAAAGACGCCAAGGGCGATGTCATCTACGTTGGCAAGGCGAAAAACCTGCGTGCCCGTATGCGTCAGTACGTGACGCTGCAGGACGAGCGCCAGAAGATCCCGCTTATGATGCAGCTGGTGGCGAGCTTCGACTATATCGTTGTGGAGACCGAGCACGAGGCATTGGTACTCGAGCGCAATCTAATCGGTCAGTACCATCCGTACTTTAACGTCGATCTTAAGGACGATAAGAGCTACCCCTTTATCGCTATCACCAAGAGCGATCTATTTCCCGCTATTAAATACACGCGTGAGCGCCATAAGCCAGGGACGCGCTATTTTGGCCCCTATACCGATAGCCGTGCGGCGCGTGAAACCATCGATACGCTGCGCAAGGTCATTCCCATTTGCTCAGCATCCTGTGCGGAGTGGCGTCGCTGCCGCCGCATCGTCGAATCTCATAAGGGCGAAGAAGACATCGTCAATATGATTTGCGCGCAAAACGGACGCCCCTGTTTTGACTATCATGTCGGTCGTGGCCCGGGCGCATGCGTCGGCGCGATTTCTCCTGCGGATTATGCCAAGAACGTCAAACGTGTCGAACGTTTTTTGTCTGGCCATCGCAAGGACGTCGTCGACGAGCTGACATTTGAGATGACGGAGGCCGCCGAGGCGCTCGATTTTGAGCGCGCCGCCCGTGTCAAGCGCCGCCTGGACGTCATTAGGGGTCTGGACGATCGCCAACAGGTTGTCTTTCCATCGAGCGTCGATATCGATGTTATCGGCTTCTATCGCGAAGAGACCATTTCCGCCGCTTGCGTTTTTGTCGTGCGTGAGGGTCGAACGGTTCGAACCTGCGAGTTCATTCTCGATAAGGGTTTGGACGTCGACGAAGAGGAACTTCAATCGGGCTTTCTTAAGCGCTATTACGACGAGACGGCTGACATTCCAGCCGAGATCAACCTCTCTGTCGATCTTGAGGATGCGGAGGCGCTGGGGGAGTGGCTTGCGGGCAAGCGCGAGCGCTCCTGTCATCTCCATAGGCCGCAGCGTGGCGAAAAGCATCGCTTGCTCGATATGGCATCCAAAAATGCGCGCCACGCTCTCATGCGCTACATGATGCGTACAGGGTATGCCGACGACCGCACCAATCGGGCGCTCTTGGAGCTCGAAAGCGCGTTGGCGCTGCCATCGCCGCCGTTACGTATCGAGTGCTTCGATATCTCTACACTGCATGGCACCTTTACGGTCGCCTCGATGGTGGTGTTTACCAACGGCCGCGCCGACAAGAGCCAGTATCGCCGCTTTAAAATCCAGGCCGAATTGGACGAGGCGAACGACTTCGTTTCGATGTCCGAGGTTTTGGGGCGTCGCTATGCTCCCGAGCGGATGGCCGACGAACGTTTTGGCTCGCGCCCCGATTTGCTCGTTGTCGACGGCGGCAAGCCGCAATTGACGGCTGCAATTAAGCAACTTGAGGCCCTTGGGCTCGATATACCAGTTTGTGGCTTGGCAAAGGCCGATGAGGAGGTTTTCGTGCCCTGGGACGAGACTCCCGTCGTGCTTCCAACCGGGTCCGCGTCGCTCTATCTCATCAAGCAGGTGCGCGATGAATCGCACCGTTTTGCAATTACATTCCATCGTGAGTTGCGCGATAAAGCCATGACGATTTCGGTACTCGATGACGTTCCGGGCGTGGGACCCACTAGAAAACGTGCCATTATGCGCCATTTTGGTTCGATGAAGCGTTTGCGTGCGGCGAGCGAGCAAGAGATTGCAGAAGTTCGCGGCATACCTGCCGATGTTGCCAAGGCGGTCCACGAGGCGCTCGTCGCATGGAATGCCGAGCGCGCCGAGGCATCGGCTAGCCATTCCGATAGCTAAACACGAGCCTAAACAACTGGTATACATGCTTGCGCGATTTTCAAGCATTTATTTCGCCATGATTACCTGCTGGTTTCGGGTTTTATTAACGCTAAAACGTTTGACTAGCCCAAGCGAAAAGCCCTGCTATCCTGCGGGTTGACGAAGACTGATATCTCACCTCGCCGATACATACTGTCTGCAGTATCGTTTGTCAACGAATTCGGTGAACGGTAGTAAATACCGTTCAAGCGGATGTATGTATCGGTCGCCGAGCGCGGCACCTAAGTTGGGTTTGTCGGTAGGTAAGGTATATGTCGTCCGCAAGTTGCGCGGGGGCAAGTCTAGGTGCTCCCGGGTAAGATTCTCTAT
>OLPO01001483.1_pt1 | contig 15884 bp, 10 predicted proteins | sample 1672831 | NCBI WGS metagenome assembly OLPO01 (sample SAMEA3136728, study PRJEB25190) | human gut metagenome
TTGCGACAGCTTGTTTATTCTATCAAAATGTTTTGCATTTGTCAAGAACTTTTTTCATAACTTTTTTAACTTATTTTCAAAGCAATATCTATAAAGTCATGTCTGCAAAATGCAACTCACAAGCTCTACAACTCAATGTGTCCCGCGAGTCAGCTTTGATATAATATCATCCCGGCACACATATGTCAACGGATTTTCTGCAATTAATTAAAGTAGTAAAACTACCTTAAAAAACACAAATTTTCTAAATTGTCTGTTTATTATATACAATTCTCACAATTACTATCTGACAGCCTCTATCGCTTCCTTGATATTTGCCACACCGACAATCTCAATTCCATTAATATGCGACACTCCTGCAAGACACACTTTGGGAACAATACACTTTTTAAAGCCAAGCTTCTTTGCCTCAGCCACACGCTGCTCGGACATGGTTACTCCGCGTACCTCTCCGCTTAAGCCCACCTCTCCAAAGCATATGGTATCCTCACGCACTATAATATCCTTTTTGCTTGATGCGATTGCAAGCACTATCCCAAGGTCTATCGCCGGTTCGTTCATCCTTATACCGCCTGCTATATTCACATAAGCGTCACAGTCTGACAGTGACAGGTTAGCTCTTTTTTCAAGTACCGCCATGAGTAGATTAACTTTATTATAATCTGTACCATTTGCTGTACGCCTTGGATTATTAAAAAAACTGTGACATACAAGAGCCTGGATCTCGAGAAGTATCGGGCGGCTTCCCTCTATGGAACATGTGACAATTGATCCTGATGCTCCCTCGGGCTTACCGCTAAGCATATACTCCGATGGATTTTCCACCTCAACAAGTCCCTCCGCCTTCATTTCAAATACGCCTATCTCATTGGTCGAACCAAATCTGTTCTTAACGCCTCTAAGTATCCTGTACGACTCATACCTGTCACCCTCAAAATAAAGCACAGTATCAACCATATGCTCTAACGTCCTCGGCCCCGCAACCGCACCATCCTTTGTCACATGTCCTACTATAAAAACAGAAATACCCAGAGTCTTTGCAAGCTGCATAAGCACTCCGGTTGTCTCCCTGACCTGTGATACACTGCCCGGTGCCGACGCTATCTCCTCATTGTACATAGTCTGGATGGAATCTATTACAACAACCTCCGGTTTTTTTCGTTGAATCACGTCCTTTGCTATATCAAGACTTGTCTCACATAAAAGCTCCAATGAATCCGTAAAATCACCAAGTCTGTCGGCACGCATCTTTATCTGATGCAGGGATTCCTCACCTGACACATAAAGTAATGGCACCTTTTTTTGTGAAAGTTCCCTGCATACCTGAAGTAGAAGCGTGGATTTTCCTATACCCGGATCTCCTCCAACAAGCACAAGTGACCCTCTCACAATTCCTCCACCAAGTACTCTGTCAAACTCGGCTATACCTGTCACTATACGCTCCTCTTTCTCGCTTTTTACTGCCGAAAGAGGCAGAACCTGTGCCGCCTTTGATTCTTTTTTTACTTTTCCCGACGAGCTTATCGACTTTTTATCTACGGTTTCCTCTACAAATGTATTCCATTCCTTACAGGCCGGGCACTGTCCCATCCATTTTGCCGATTCATAACCACATTCCTGGCAGAAAAATACAGAGGTCTTTCCTTTTGCCATATTGTTCTCCTTTATAAAATACAAAAAGCCCGGCTTTCACCGGGCTAAAAATATGCTCTATTTTCTTGATACTTTGATATCGACTGAATCAACACCTTCAAGCTCTACGCTTAAGCTGAGCTTGCCGCCGAGATTTGTCTTCATAGTACCTGCAACAGCTCCAGCTATATCAATTTCGTACTCCGTCTCCTCTTCAAGACCAAGAGTAATCTGAGCATCCTCAGGTCCCTCCACAGTAAATGTCACTGTATCAGCAGTCTCCTCGAAATCCATAACCGCTGTTCCCGGAACAGACTCGTATACAAAAAGTCCGTTTCTTTCGAGCTTTGTAATCTCCTTAAAGGTCTTTACCTTGTAGATATCTCCATCCTTCTCAAAATTGTCAAGCTTTGCCTTTGCAGCCAATGTATAATCTCCGAAGCTGAGCTTTCCGTTTTCCTCAGTACGGATTAATTCACTTATTACAGCCATTTTTATCCTCCCGTAGCTATATTGATATATTAATTATAAATCCAATTCTACTCAACAGTCAATGAAATTTGTTTGTTTTTCGTAGAAATTATTACCTTATTGCCGCGCTTAATTTTGCCGGTAATAATATCCTCTGACATACGGTCTTCAATCTCCTCCTGAAGTTTTCGTTTAAGAGGTCTTGCGCCATATTTTCTGTCATAGGCTTTATCCACGATAAAGGATTTTGCACTGTCGCGCACTGTGAGCTCTATATCAAGCTGTTCTTTACAGCGTTTCTTAAGCTCCTTTACAAGAAGTGTCACTATATGCTTCATGTCATCCTTGTTGAGAGCTCTAAATACAATAGTCTCGTCGATTCGGTTCAAAAACTCAGGTTTAAATATACGGCGGACCTCCTCCATGACACTGTTCTTCATACGCTCGTGATCCTGCTTTTCATCCTCACCAGCGCCAAAACCAAGGCGCTTTGGTTCTATAATAGAAGAAGCTCCTGCATTTGATGTCATGATGATTATTGTATTCTTGAAATCAACCGTGCGCCCCTGTGAATCAGTGATTCTACCATCATCAAGCACCTGTAAAAGTATATTGAACACATCAGGATGTGCTTTTTCTATCTCATCAAACAGTATAACAGAAAAAGGATTGCGTCTGACCTTCTCTGAGAGCTGTCCGCCCTCCTCATGGCCCACATATCCCGGTGGTGAACCAATCATCTTTGAAACACTATGCTTTTCCATGTACTCTGACATGTCAACACGTATCATGGCATCTTCTTTGCCAAAGACAGCCTCAGCAAGCGCCTTTGACACCTCCGTCTTACCTACTCCTGTCGGTCCCAAAAACAGGAATGAGCCAATCGGCTTCTTAGGATCCTTTAAACCAACACGGCCTCGTCTGACTGCCTTTGCAACAGCAGAAACAGCCTCCTCCTGTCCTATTACACGCTTGTGAAGTATCTGTTCAAGCTTTGCAAGTCGTCCTGCCTCTGACTCTGTAAGCTTATTTACAGGTATTTTGGTCCATCCCGATACTACATCCGCTATCTCATTTTCGCCGACTACAGGCTGATTTTTGGCTCCTGTGCGACGGTTCTTTTTCATAAGCTTCTGCTGTTTATTTTCAAGCACTTCCTTTTCCGACATAAGCGCGCCGGCAGCTGCGAGATCTCCTTTCGACAAAGCATTTTCCAACTGGTTCTGCTTATCTGTTATCTCTTTTTTCAGTGCAAGCAGCTCGTCAGATGATGTCAGATTCTTAAGCCTTATCCTGGCTGCCGCTTCATCCATAAGGTCTATCGCCTTATCAGGTAAAAATCTGTCATTTATATATCGTGCAGAAAGGTTTACTGCTGCTTTCACACCCTCATCTGTTATGATGACACCATGATGCTTTTCATAGAGTCCCTTTAATCCTGTGAGTATCTCTATTGTCTCATCCACACCCGGCTCCTCAACCATCACCGGCTGGAAACGGCGCTCAAGCGCAGCATCCTTTTCCACGTATTTGCGGTACTCTTCTATGGTAGTGGCGCCGATTACCTGTACCTCGCCTCTGGCAAGCGCAGGCTTTAATATGTTAGATGCATCTAACGAGCCTTCTGCTCCTCCTGCACCTATTATAGTGTGAAGCTCATCAATGAAAAGCAGTACATTTTTGGCATTTGAAACCTCGCTTATCACCTTCTTGATACGCTCCTCAAACTCACCACGATACTTTGATTTGGCTACAAGCCCGGACATATCAAGAGAAACCAGTCTCTTTCCCAAAAGAATATCCGGAACATTGCCACTGACTATATCCTGCGCAAGTCCTTCTACTATAGCGGTCTTGCCCACTCCCGGCTCTCCAATCAGACATGGATTGTTTTTGCCACGGCGGCAAAGTATCTGGATAACGCGCTCCATCTCCTTTTTTCTGCCTATAACAGGGTCAAGAAGCCCTGCCTCTGCCATATCTGTCAAATCTCTGGAATACTGATCTAATACAGGAGTCGCAGAATTGTATGATGTACTGTAGCTTTTCATCAGATCCCTGTATGCAGACGGATCCTCACCCATCGCACCAAGAATATCTATAAACATCTTCTGACTGTTAACACCCATGGTGTTTAAAAGTCTTGCAGCTGCACAGTCTCCCTGCAGTACTATAGCCATCAGCAAGTGTTCTGTACCTATCTCATTGCACTCAAATCTATCGGCTTCCTCCGATGCGCGCTCCAATACTCTCTGTGTCCTTGGTGAATAGCCATCCCTGTCCATCACTTCGATGTTATCCCCCGGTGAAATCAGGTCTTCAATCATCGAAATAAGCTTATCATATTCCACATTGCAGGCTGTTAGAATCTCAGCTGCCACACCGGTGCCCTCTTTTATAAGGCCAGCCAGTATGTGCTCTGTTCCAACATAGCTGTAATTCATTTTCTTTGATATACGTGCAGCCAAATCTATTGCTTTTTTAGCCTTACTTGTATATGGTTTCAAGTCATATCCTCCAGTCATATTCACTAATTTAAGTCGATGAACTGCAAATCATCATCTTCGCTGTCATCTTCATTGTCATCCTTTGCACTGCTGTCTATAGTCTCAGACGGCTTATTTCCCTCATTGACAAAGCCATCAAGTGCCATTTGAACCTGATTCTTCAAGGTATCATCATCTGCAGCATTCTCCTGATTTAAAGCCTCTTTTGAATCAAAATCAGATTTTTCATTCTCAGCAGTTTTCTTTAAATCGGATGTAATTTCTACGGTTCTTCCGACATAGGATGCATCGGATGCTTCTGTACTTCCCGTATTTTCGTCTGATTCTAAAATCTCAGCTATCTGTGACTCTTCGCCAGATTCCTCAGCCGGTTCCCGGATTTCATCTACCTGCGATTCTTCAGCAGATTCCTGAATCTCATCTATCTGCGATTCTTCAGTCGGTTCCTGAATCTCATCTATCTGCGATTCTTCAGCCGATTCCTGTGCATCATCATCATTAGCTTCTATATCATTTTCCTCTATATCGAACTCTTTTGTATCGTCTTCTTCATCATTTTCTTCATTAGCTGTGCGCTTCTTATTTTTCACAATAACCACCAGAAGAAGTAATGCCAGAATAATGATAATAAGAACCAGTATTGCAGCTAAAACAAGATATTTATTGGCAATTCCCGGGACAAGCTCGCTCTTTGTTGTATCGTTTTCATCCTGTGCCACTGTAGGTGTACTGAGCTTGGTTCTCATATATGTGCCATCTACACTATCATATGTGTACCAGCCACTCTCACCATTATCATTCATAGCGTATACGAGGTAAAAATCCTTTGTCTGATCATCGGTTTTTTCGACTTTGGTCTGGTAGGCTGTTGCCACACCCTTGCCCTCTATAGAGAGCGATATCTCATTATATCCTTCAGGCACATCATCCACCTTAGGCAGTAAAACCACTATAAAATGCGACTCTGAATTGATACGGACAAACTCATATGCTGCATTCTGTGCTGCATCATATACAAAAAGCCCATTGCCGCTTTCCGACTGTAAATACACAAGCGTGACATCGCCAAAGGTGCCATGAAGGGTATTGTATTCAAGTCCGTCAATCACTGTCTTTGAGTGCTCAAAGCCTTCAGGAACAACATCCTCCGGAATGTCATTTACCATAGTCCACTCTGTGCCATTTATATCGAACTTCTTCCAGTTATCCTGCTTATCTGCATTCTCCGGATCATCCTCGGCTCTTCTGGTAACAACTATATTGTATGTGCTTGTGCTGCCGTCCTCTGCTGTCACAACAACGCTGACCGTATTCTCTCCAACCTCAAGTGAATCATTGCCTGTGACTGATGTCACACTCGCCTTGGAATCAGCCGGATTTGCTGTAACCGCAAGGCTTGAACAGCTGTAATCTACCGTAGCTGTGTAATCCTTTGTCGCAGCAGAAAACTCAGGTGAAAGCGTACCTGCTGAGATAACCAGCGAACCAAGAGATGCGTTTGAGGATTTCTTTTCCTCTTTGTTTTCATTATCTTTATTTGCATTGCTGTCATTGCCGGTATTGCTGCCGGAATTGTCCTTGTTATCCTTGTTGCTGTTTGAATCGTTGTTTGATGAAGCACTTGTTACCGTCACCTTCGTGCTGGCACCGGTAATTATACCTCCGGCATCGTTGGCCTCTGCATCTCCTACAACTGTACAATATGCCTTTATAGTGCAGCTTCCTGCAGCCTTCGCCGTAAATGAAAATGACTGCGATGTGGGATATCCTGCGGCGTCACCAATATTGGCCACACCATCCCCTCCGTTACTCAGTACTCCCTCGTCAGAACTTGAGATAACTACAGTGCCAAAATATCCAGACGGCATGGAAACCGTCACCTTGACTGTTTTTCCAACAGCTATAGAGCTTGAGCTGACACTGAGACCAAGTCCCTGCGCATATACATGCTCGGCAGGTGTGAAAACAAGCATCACCGCCACAACAAGTGATAATATACATCCAAATAATTTCTTCATATTTTCCTCACATTTCTAATTCTGCGATATCTTTGATTTGCCCAGTATGTGTCTGTTCATGATTATCATATCAAGGGCATTTCCACCATCACCCTTTCTGTTGGCATCAGCTGCCTCCAGATAAGCACCTGTGAGTGTTCCCTTTCCTAAAATATGTCTGTTGAGCTTAATCATATCAAGGGCATTTACAGCACCGTCACCATTGATATCTCCATATACAACAATATCATATGTCTTTTTCAGGTTACCCGAAGCATCATAAACAGCCACTTTATTGCCTGTTGCAACCTTTCCGCTGTTTTCTGAGCCTGAGCTTGTCAGAAGCTTTACAGTACCTGATGCTGATACTGCTATATTCTTCACAAAATCAGCTGCACCGGTTCCAGGCTCAATGCCTGTAATATAAGTACCTATACTGTATTTACCTGATGTTATGTTTACATCTGTATTATTTTGGTTATTATTGTTCTGATTATTATTGCCACCTGCATTATTTGCAGATGCCGCCTGCCTGTTTATATTGATAGTGTATGTTCTTGTATCACCGCTTTGCGACTTGCAATTTACCTTAATTGTATTATTTCCGACAGCAAGCGAATAGCTTCCTGTGCCTGAAACACCACTGCTTCCTGAAACTGCATCTGCCGAAACAGTCACTGAGCTTATAGCATTTGAAACAACTGCTGAATAGCTTGTTGTCGCTCCATTGAAGGCCGGTGTGAGTGTTACACCGCTTATCGCAAGCGACTGCAGATAGTTATTGGTATCGCCAGCTTTATCGAAGCCCACTGCTGACGATGGCATATTGTTGTATACAGGTATTTTAAATACAAAAGCCTGATTCTTGTCTGAATATCCTTTAGCCAGACTCTGTCCCTCAGTAAGAGCCGCTGTGGCATTGCCCATGTACTGATGGGAATACAGCGAGCTTTTATTTACTACATTAAACTTCTCAAAATACAGTGTATTTTGACCCTTATTTATATAATTGCTGCCCACCTTTACAGCTCCGCCGCTTATGGACTTTACTCTTGTATTCCAGCCCTGCTTCTTGGCAAAAGACAAACCATTTTTATAAATCTTATCCTTCGTGTTTCCGGTTGCACTAAAATTAAAATAATTATAATATCCTTCGTATCCGGAATATGTACCCGAAATAAGAGGACTCGTTCCCTTTTGTCCCTGCTCCTGCTTTAAACGCGATGCTATATGGTATGCACTTACTCCACTGCTCTTTGCCACATCCATGAATGTGCTTGCATAATTGATTTTCTCACCATTGTTGGAATAGGTCTTTGTTCCCTCCATAAATGTGCCTTTTACTATGGACTGAACACCTTCAAGTGCCTCATTCGGACTGTATGCCAGACTCTGAAACTGAAAAATATTGGTCTCATCAAGAAAATTCCTTGGATCCATGAGATAAGCAATATAGGCACTGCTTGCTGACACCCATCCCGGTTCGTACTCAACCCACGTATTTGTTGACCAGTTATATGCTCCGGCAGCTGTGGATTTCTTGGCATTGTCTGCTGATTTGGATACCAGATTAAGTCCGTTTACACTTTCATTTTCAATCACCGTATCCCAATTCAAACCTGTATTTACAGCCTCAAATGTCCAGCTTGGATACTTATTGTGAAGAGCTGTAAGGTTTGGAATATAGCTGTCAGGAAAGCCTGCATTCTTCATAGCCGTGACAAAATCGGTATTGTCTCCGCTATTATTGTATGTCACCTTTATGTATGTACTGATAGTCCAGCCCGTAAATGCCTTGCCGTTTAAAGTACCCTTGACATTGTACCAGACCACACCGTTTACCCTGGTCTCTCCAATTATGTCAACCTGATGGTTCCAGTTGAGTGAGACAACCTTGGTAGTGCCGGATGTGCCTGCTGCATTGCGGACATACACATTGCCACCTGTAATCGTACCTGTAGCATATGCTCCCGATGCGGTTGCAAGAGCAAGCTGCTCCTCATTATTCTGCTGTATGGCATCCGCATTGCCGGTGTCTGCCGAAACATCCCCTGTCTGCGCATTGTCTGATGTAGCTGTGCCGGTACCTGCTGATACAAAATCAGACCTTATATAGCTGACACACTCCTCATTATTTGCTGCCAGATTGTACTTTGCCTTGTACCACACCTTGCCGTCTGCACCTGTGGTCTGCTCAAGAATAGTAATATCCTTGCCGTTTGAAAGCTTGTGCTCCAGCTCATACTCTGTTCCCGGTCCGCTTCTCGCCGCTACCCAGTATCTCTCATCACACACAACCTTAGCCGCCTGATCGGCATAGACTGCTATGCTGCTGTATGGCGCCAGGTCACATGCGGCTAATGACAATGTAACGACAGAGGCTGCCAGAAATTTATTTATCTTTATCATCAAATCCCATCTTTCTTATGTGCATTGTTTACATTAATCCATTATCCATTTAATTATAATAGAATATGACCTTTGTATCAATGTATTCGGCAGAAATTTATTATTTTTTTTTAAGGTATACATCGAATTGCATGCAAGCATGCATCGATGATACCTTTTGCCCCTTTAATCAAAAAACTCCCTTCAACGTGCAGCTCATGCTTACGTTTCAGGGAGTTGTCTGATTCATATTCTGCTTTTTCTTACTGTCTCCTGTATCTTTTTCTAGCTGAACAGGGATTTTATCTTATCCCATAAATCCATGAAAAAGTTACCAAGCTTTTCCCAGAAGCCCGGGTCATTTATCTTATCGCCAAGCTTTGATGCCCAGTCATGTGCCTGGTTGATGACTGAATCCCAGTCGATATTGGCATCCTTAAGCTTCATAAGAAGCGATGTCAGCTTTGCAATATCATCATCAGAAAGCTTCAGGTCGTAATCCTTTGCAGCCTCCTTTATCGCATCCTTTATCTGGCTCTCATCCTTGAGCCTTCCATCGGCAAGCTGCTTCTTTAGGTCTGCAATCATTGCCTCGATATCCTGCGAATCGCCGTCAATGCTCTTGTTGAGCTCTCCTGTTGTGACAAGCTCATCCATCGCTGCGTCTGTCACCTTGTCGTCTAGCTTCTTGCCTGTCATCTCCTCGTATGCCTTTAGTGTGCCTACAAGTGCTGCCGTTCCGGAAATAGGGAAAGGTCCTGCGACTATGATTTTAGCATCAGCTATGCCTGCTGTGGCAAGCGCATTCTTGTACATTCCTACCGTACAGTAATTGATATTGTGTGTGGAAACACTAAGACCCGCACCCTTTTTATCCTCTGTAATGAGTACTGAGGAAAGTGACCTTGTGCCAATCTCGCTCTTGCTGATGTATGAATCGAGGTACTTGTGCTCCTCATCATTATTTACATAGACCACATCGTATTTGTCCAGATCAGTGAGCTCGATTCCCATAAATCCAAGCACTGTCGCTCTCTGATCCGGTGTGAGGTCTGCTCCAAGACTTAAGTATGGCTTATCATTTTTGCTGATGTTCACCTTGTCGTTTGCCTCACTGCCGGCTGGCGTTGTGCTGTCTGCAGTACTGTCTGTGTTACTCTTATCAGCTGCGTCACTGCCTGATACATCAACGCTTGAAACTGTATCAGTCTGCGTAGCTGTCTCTGTTGCAAATACAGCCGGATTCATTGTAAACAGTGTCACAGCAGCAAGCACGCTACATACAATACTCTTTGCTTTTTTCTTTATTAATCTAATCATTTTTCCTCCAATCTACTGCTCTATATCATACGAAATTGTAAAGCTGCTTCCGTCGAAGCTGACATCTGCCATGCTTCCGCATACCACAGGCATCATCGGCGACATATGACCTATATCCAGATCCATGATGATTGGCACATTAAACTCTCTAAGCAGTGATGAAAGCGCCTGTCTGTGGTCTATGCCAAACATTTCCTCTCCGAAGTGCGCCGGGCGTCCGATAAGAAAGCCCTTTACATTTGAAAACCATCCTGCATTTTTCATCTGCCACATAGCCCTTCTCATGCCCATCACATTAAGGTCACAAGCCTCAAGGAACCATATGATACCATCATCACTGTAGCGCTCATTAAATTCCCTTACATGGTCAAACGATGTGCCAAGCAGATTGATAAGACAATCCATGCAGCCACCAAGCAGCCTGCCTCTCATGGTAAGCCTGCTTTCCTTTGCCACCGCAGGAATAGAGCTGATGCACGACTTTTCAGTCAGGTTGTAGCCCACAAACGGAGCATTCTCATCCTTTATCGATTCCTTCTCCCACATAGGGTAATTGGTAAATGAAAGCTTCCTGCCACAAAGCAGATCAAACGCATCGGTAAGTGACTCATGCCACACCTCCATGCCAAAGCTGCCCGCACACGGCCCGTAAATACCTGCTGTATCTGCAATAGTAGCCTCCAAAAATGTGAAATTAGTGTTGTCGGAATAGCCCATGTACCATTTCGGCTTTGACTGCTTCACGCGCTCAAAATCAATATAAGGCACTACCTCGCACATCAGCTCGCCACCACCACAGGATATAAGCACATCACTGTCAACAGAAGCATAGCTCTCGTTCAGCTCTTCTGCGCACTTCTTAGGTGTATTGCTGATACCTATGCCACTGTCGCACCTGCAGTTAGGTCCCTCTATCGTCTTATAACCCATGCTGTGAAACCTTTTAATGGCATTGTCAAAGGCACTCCTGTACGGCTCTGTTGTACAGCCCATCGAAGGCGCCACAAAGCCTATTGTTCCTCTATCCTTTAGAAATTCAGGGTATCTCATGTTTCTATCATCCTATCACTATTATTTACATATCTAAGCTTCTGTCTGAAGTAAAATATGTAGGATTTTATCATTTCTGTCCAGGTCATTTTACTGTCATAATTAAATGTCGTCGTGTACTGCACATGCTGTCTGTTGCACCAGTTGTATATATCATGCAGACTTATCGAATCAACATGCTTCATATTGTTCATAAACACCTTAACCTTTAAAAGCTCATCCTCACTGTCGATGTATAGATGAAAGATAGTATTCGGACATTCAATTATTATCTGCTGTTCCCCTATATTTTTCATCAATGTATCCTCTATTGAATAATGTATCCTGTGTGATTAAAAACATTATAGTCTGTCACACCGGGATGTGAGTAATAACATAATATCGTAACTGTTCAGTACCTTCACAGTTAAAAAATATCACATAACCATAGTACTACACCGGTGTCACAAAATCCAGTCATTTTTGCCTGCCAATTCTTACTATTTTATTAAGAAAAACGGTAAATATCATACTCCCTCACAGTCAAATGCCGGGATGAAGCTGTCCTTTGCCACGTCACCCTCCTGTATAAATGCATTCGTGATTCCTATTTCGAGGGCATAGTTAACAAGTCTTTCATACTCTCTCTTTGTCACTGTGCGGTTTATCTCAGGATAATCCTCTAGTGCAATCGGCGTAAACTGGCTCATCATGCTTATATATACGTGATCATGATATGTATCATACAGGTACTTAAGTACAGCCTTTGCATCATTCACATGTCCCGGCAGTAGAAGCTGTCGCACAATAACTCCCTTTTGTATGAGTCCTGTCGCATCGTCAATCACGACATCCGGCTGCTGCCTGACCATCTCTGAAAGCGCCTGCTTTGCGACAGACGGATAATCTTTTGCCCTTGAATACCTTGCCGAAAGCGTACTGTCCATATATTTAAAATCCGGAAGATACACATCCACTATACCCTCAAGCAGTTTTAGCTCTGTCACATTTTCATATCCGCTCGTATTGTATATAATAGGAAGCTTCATGCCACGGCTTTTTGCATCGTTTACCGCCCACACTATATCAGGGATATACTGCCCCGGTGTGACCAGATTGATATTATTTGCGCCTTTGTCAGCAAGTTCTATGAAGATATCACTCAGCCTCTCTTTACTGATCACCTTTCCCTCTTTTCCGTCAGAAATCTCCCTGTTCTGGCAGAACACGCAGTGCAGGCTGCAGCCTGAGAAAAAAACTGCCCCACTTCCTCTTTTTCCTGATATGCACGGCTCCTCCCAATAATGAAGTGCTGCTCGCGCCACCTTTATTTCAGATGAAACGCCACATACACCTGTTTGTCCGGTTCTTCTGTTTATGCCACATTTTCTGGGACACAATAAGCAATTTTCGTATTTATTCATATTTTTCATTTTAACCCTTGCTAAAAATAATGTTTGATACTACAATCTATATGATTAAAGGGTCAAAAGGTATCATCGATGCATGCTTGCATGCAATTCGATGTATACCTTAGTGACCCGCACTACACCGAGAAAGTAGCAATTTGCTGCGGGGACGCAGGAAATTAGCGGATTTCGAGGTGTAGTCAGATTACGGGAATGCGTAGCATGTAGTAATCTGATTAATCATCATTTTAAATTATATCATAACTATTCTTACAGAAGAGAATAGTTAAAATACACAATAAGGAGATTACAATGAATCAGTCAAACTGTATCGTCGCCCAGTCAGGCGGCCCAACTGTTGCAATCAACGCAAGCCTTGCAGGAGTCATCGCAGGAGTAAAAAGCTCTGAGAAATACGATATCTGCTATGGCGCCGTAAACGGAATACTCGGCATATTAAATGAGAATTATCTCAATCTGTCAGATATTTTTGCAGATGATGCTAATCTTGAAAAGCTCAAGACCACACCTGCCATGTATCTTGGCTCATGCCGCCACAAGCTCCCTGATTACAAGGATGATGATTCACCATATGTATACATCTTCCACCAGTTTGATAAGCTCTCCGTAAAGGCTTTCTTTTACATCGGTGGAAATGATTCGATGGATACCGTATTAAAGTTATCCGATTATGCAAAAAAAATCAACAGTGATGTGAAAATTATAGGGATTCCAAAAACCATCGACAATGATCTGTGCATGACAGACCACACTCCGGGATTTGGCTCTGCCGCCAAATATATAGCATCAAGCATGCTTGAGATAGCCCATGACACCTTTATCTATGCTGTTAAGAGTGTGACAATCGTTGAAATCATGGGACGTGACGCAGGATGGCTCACTGCCGCTTCCGCTCTCGCACGTAATGAGTACAATACAGCGCCTCAGTTCATCTATCTGCCTGAGGTGGATTTCGACAAGGACAAATTTGTTGCCGATATAAAAGAAGCCCTTACGCACACTAACAATGTGATAGTTGCCGTATCCGAAGGAATACATGACGCAGACGGCTCATACATTACATCATCAAATGCCTCATGCGACCAGTTCGGACACCAGCAGCTAAGCGGTGCCGGAAAGGCTCTTGAGTTCATTGTGAAAGAAAACATCGGTGTCAAGGTTCGCTCAGTAGAGGTAAACGTGCTCCAGCGCTGTGCCTCACATCTTGCATCATTAACCGATATCGAGGAATCTTTTGCTCAGGGTAAAAAGGGTGTCACTATTGCAGCAGAGGGTGTGACCGCATCAATGGTATGCTTGAAGCGCATCTCAAATGATCCTTATCAGGTAGAATACACATATTCTGCTATCAAGGATATCGCAAACGAGGCCAAGTCTGTGCCAAGAGAGTGGATCAATGATGCTGGCAATGATGTGAAGCCTGAGCTTATCGAATACTTAAAGCCACTTATTCAGGGAGAAACCGCTGTAGCCTACAAAAATGGTCTGCCTGACTATATGGATGTGTCACATCTTCACAAATGTAACTGATTTTAGCTGCCGCCTACACCCCGGTGTGGGCAGCAACAGCATATCTCCAAGGAGGTCGATTTACATGAAGAAAAAAGTACTTATAACCTGCGCCGTCGTGCTTGGCGTGATTTTGGCTGTTTATCTTGGCTTTGCCTTTTATTTTAGCAGCCACTATCTGTTCAACACAAAGATTAACTCTGTAAAATACGCAGGGAAAACCGCAAAAGAGGCAATAGAAAAAAATACAGCCCTAAGCCGCGACTATCTGCTCACAATCACTGATAGAAAAGGCAACAGCTTCTCACTTAAGGGACCTGATTTTTCCTATGAATATGTCTCAAACGGTGACGAGGAGCAAATCCTAAAAAGCCAGAATGCTTTTACATGGCCTGTCAGTCTTTTCAAAGCTCAAAACTATACACTAAAGGGTTCGTCCAAATATGACGATGCCGCTTTGGCGGAAAAGCTCAAGGCTCTTGATATTTTCAGTGATGACTACATTGAAAATCCGGAGGATGCCCACATCGAGATAAAAGACGGCAAATACGATGTGATTGAAGAGAAAAATGGCTGCAAGCCGATATATGACAGCATCCTTGCCGAAGTAAAGGATGCCATGGACAACGAACTTCCAAAGCTTAGCTTAAGTGATGACTGTTATGAAGCTCCAAAAATCACAAAGGAAAGCGATACAATCAAAAATGAAAAAGAAGCCCTCGACAAATACACTGCTTCAACCGTCACTTACAAAATTGAAGGTGCCGACGAGAAGCTTGACTCAGCCAAAATCCTTGATATGCTAAGCATCTCAGATGACGGTAGCGTGAGCATAGATGATGCCAAGGTCACTAAATATGTCCAGCAGCTTGCTTCCAAGTATAACACCTTCGGCCGCAAACGCTCATTCAAGACATCGTCCGGTGACACTATTGAAATAGGTGGTGGAGACTACGGATGGGTAGTCAGCAAGAAAAATGAGAAGGCCAAACTTCTTTCCGATTTAGATGGAGGCAAGCCAGTGGAAAGAGAGCCTGTTTACGAGCAGACAGCACTCTACCGAGGCGCTGACGACATAGGTAATACATACATAGAGATTGACTACACAAAGCAGCACATGTGGTATTACAAGGATGGTGCTCTCCAGATGGAGTCTGATTTCGTATCAGGTAATCTCGCCCGTCAGAACGGTTCCGTAGATGGTGTATACAAGATTGTTTACAAGCAGAGAAATGCTACTCTTGTCGGTGAGGGTTACTCTTCTCCTGTCAGCTATTTCATGCCATTTGCCTACAATATAGGTATCCATGATGCGAGCTGGCGTGATACCTTCGGAGGAACAATTTACAAAACCTCCGGCTCACACGGATGTATCAATGTGCCGCCTGCTTTTGCAGAGCAGCTGTTCAACGCTGTGGATAAGGGCACTCCTGTTGTTGCCTACTACAGAGAGGCTGTCACTCTGACAAACAATGCTGCAAAGATGTCCAATGCATACTCGTATGTAGCTCCTGATGCAGCGCAGTAAGTGTGGATTGCATTGTATCTTTTATAATAATATGGGAAGGCGACCGGCGCACGGGGAATTCACCCCCGTGCGC
>OLPO01001485.1_pt1 | contig 15870 bp, 13 predicted proteins | sample 1672831 | NCBI WGS metagenome assembly OLPO01 (sample SAMEA3136728, study PRJEB25190) | human gut metagenome
GTGTGGCATACTGGTATCAGGCAGAACCACATAACAGCTTCCCGGAACTTCCTGGTAAAGAAGATCGCTGGCCAAGATAAAAACGAATTGTTTTGCCTGAATATGTGAAAAAAAGCAGAGGAAATCTGTTCATGAAGAACGATTTCCTCTGCTTTTTAAGTTACGCGAGCAACGAGCCAAAGTCTGTGTCTGCATGGTACCCTGGCGACTACCGTGTCCCCATCTTACGCACCACACACAAAACTGCTCCGATCACATTCATGAACAAAAAGGATTTGCCCAGATCATCCACGATATGGAAGAACAATTTGGCTCCTTCCAGCGGAGCCGGGCTAGCGGGAAGGATGGGATAGGCATAAGTGGATATAAATGCCAGAAGAACCAGAACAACGAAACCGAACAGCCCCCGTCCCATATCTACCTGGCGGATCTTGCCGTGATCCGGCATCCGTTTTCTGCTGGCGATCCACAGTGCCTGGATACAACCAAAGCCCACACAGATCAGTGCCCCAATCAGATAGATTCCCTGGGCATAATTCTTTTCCTGGACTACGCCGGCGATGGAACCCAGGGTCACCCGGTTGGCCCAGAAGTTCTGTGCCATACGAAGGGTGGACAAAGCCATCAGGGCTACGCAGATCCACTGGATCACAAGATAAAACAGGGTGCCTCCCAGTTTTACGCTTCCAGTGGTTAAAGAAGTGGCTGCAGATAGGAGTCCGCCTCCTTTTTTCTTCTTTTTTCGCTTGGTTTTGGTTTTCTGCGTGGTAGTTTTATGAATCGTATGCTGGTTTGTGGCAGTATTTCTGGATCTGCCGGAACCGGAGTTTGGATTTTTTTTGTGCTCTTCCCGACGTCTGGCAGCGGGAGTCTCATTTTTACCGGAAGCAGGACTACCGGTACCGTTGCCATTATCAGCGACTGGTTTTGATAAGTTGCGATTTACATAATCATCGAAGGACTGCCAGTCATCCACCAGACGATCGGTATCTGTATTTTTTGTGACTGAAGTATTGTCATTGGAAGCGGCCGGAAGCGGTGCACCGCAGTAGCTGCAAAAACGACCGGTGACTTCAGCACCACACGATGGACATTTCATAGTTCACTCCCCCTTGTTAGAATTTCAGATTTTATTGTACCACAAATATAGGAAAACATATCTGAAGATTTTGTGAAAATTAATGAAAAATAATTACATTTTTTGGTAAAAAAGCAAGAATCAGAAAGAGAAGATTGCGTTGACACCTTATATACCGATTGGTATAATATAAAAAGACAGGGGATTACCCTGGAAAATTACGGATCAACAGCTGATAAATATAAGGAAAGGGGCTGAGACAGATGGATAATCGGCAGCTGATCATGGAAAAAGCGCTGGAACTGTTTTGTGCCCGTGGATATGATGCGGTTGGGGTGCAGGAGATTGCAGAACAGTCCGGAATTACAAAACCGACGTTGTATTATTATTTTGGAAGCAAGCAGGGACTGATGGAAACGATTCTTGAGGAGAACAGTCGTATTCTGGAAGAGATGCTGGAAAAAGCAGTGGAAGAACCGGGGGATGTCCCACAGGTGTTATATCGTGTGGCGAGAGCATATTTTGATTTTGCGGGAAGCCACTGGCAGTTTTATCTGTTTATGCTGAGTCAGTTTTATTCCGGAAAAAAATCGGAAGGATTCCGTACGGTGTATCCGCTGATCCAGAAGTATTACCAGCTTGTGGTGCGGATCTTCGAGGATTCTGCAGACCGTCTGGGAAATATGGGTGGCCGTCAGGAGCAGTTCGCGGTCAGCTTCATGGGGATTCTGGATTCCCATATGATGATGCTGGGAAGAGAGCAGGATGAAGAACACGGACTGGTGATGACGGATCAGAGAACGTATGAGATCGTCCGGCAGTTCCTGTACGGTATTTATTCATAACTGCGAAAGTATGGAACAGTTGCATGTATGAGTGTGAAAAATAACTGGAAAGACAGTTAAGATAAAAGAAAAAGGAGACGGGGATATGGCAAAGATGGAGTTTGGGGAACTGGATCAATATTTGTTTGGTCAGGCAACGCATTATGATATTTATAAGAAACTGGGAGCGCATCCGGTAACACAGAATGGAAAAAGCGGCACGTATTTTGCAGTATGGGCACCGAACGCAGAGGATGTTTCTGTTGTCGGTGAGTTTAATGACTGGGATCCGGAGCGCCATCCGATGAAAAAGACAGGACCGATCGGTGTCTGGGAGACTTTTGTTGCAGGAGCCAAAGTGGGAGATCTGTATAAATTCTGTATCCGTGCCATGGACGGAAGACTGCTGTACAAAGCAGATCCTTATGCAAACTGGTCTGAGATGCGTCCGGGCAATGCATCACGTATCGCGGATATCACAGGCTTCAAATGGGGCGATGCCGCATGGTTGAAAAAGAGAAAAGAGACGGATCCGAGAAGAGCTGCTCTTTCCATCTATGAAGTACATCCGGGTTCCTGGAAAAAGCATCCGGCTTCCGATGGAGATCCGGACGGCTTCTACAGCTATCGAGAACTGGCACATGAGCTGGCAGATTATGTAAAACGTATGGGTTATACTCATGTGGAACTGATGGGCATCGCGGAGCATCCGTTTGACGGCTCCTGGGGTTATCAGGTTACCGGTTACTATGCACCGACCGCCCGTTTCGGATCTCCGAAAGAATTCAAATATCTGGTCAATTATTTACATAAAAATAAGATCGGTGTCATCCTCGACTGGGTACCGGCGCATTTTCCGAAAGATGCTCACGGACTGGCAGAGTTTGACGGAACCTGTATCTACGAGCATTCTGACCCACGCCAGGGAGAGCATCCGGACTGGGGTACCAAGATCTTTAATTATGGAAAAAACGAAGTCAAGAATTTCCTGATCGCGAACGCACTGTACTGGATCGAAGAGTTCCATGTAGACGGTCTGCGTGTGGATGCAGTGGCGTCCATGCTGTATCTGGATTATGGAAAGAAAGACGGACAGTGGATCGCGAACAAATATGGCGGTAACGAGAACCTGGAGGCTATTGAATTTTTCAAGCATCTGAATACTCTGATTCTTGGAAGAAACAAAGGAACCATGATGATCGCCGAAGAGTCTACTGCATGGCCGAAAGTAACCGGAGATGTGGAAAAAGAGAACGGTCTCGGATTCACGTTTAAGTGGAACATGGGATGGATGCACGATTTCCTGGAGTATATGAAACTGGATCCGTATTTCAGAAAATTCAACCATAATAAGATGACCTTCTCCATGACGTATGCCTTCAGCGAGGAGTATATTCTGGTACTGTCTCATGATGAAGTTGTCCATCTGAAATGCTCCATGATCAACAAGATGCCCGGAGAGTACGATGACAAATTTGAGAATCTGAAAGCCGGATATTCCTTCATGATGGGTCACCCGGGTAAGAAACTGCTTTTTATGGGACAGGAGTTTGGACAGTTTCAGGAGTGGAGTGAGGCGAGAGAGCTTGACTGGTATCTGCTCCGTGAGGCAAGACATCAGCAGTTACAGGATTATGTAAGAGATTTGCAGATGATGTATAAAAAATATCCGGCACTGTATGCGGATGCCAATGGCTATGATGGTTTTCAGTGGATCAATGCCAATGATGCAGACAGAAGCATCTACAGTTTCATCCGCTGGTCACCGACGAAAAGAAACAACCTGCTGTTTGTCTGCAACTTTACTCCGGTAGAACGGAAAGACTACTGGGTAGGTGTACCGCAGAAGAAACAGTGTAAATTAATCCTGAGCAGTGCAGACCCGGCTTACGGCGGACAGCATCATGTGGACAATCCGGTATTCAAACCGGTCAAGGGAGAATGTGACGGACAGCCATACCATGTGGCATACCCGCTGGCTCCGTATGAAGTTGCAGTGTTTGCATTTAATTAAGGAAAAAAATAAAGATAAAAAAGAATGACAGAACCTGTCAGCAGAGAATTATGAACTGCTGGCAGGTTTTTTTCATTGCATATCAATAATTGCCTGCAAGTTCCATGGCGAGCGAATGCTGTGATAATGAGCAAAGCGTGCGGAGCGTATTTGGTTCGTCCGCAATGCCCAAATAAAAGTTCTGTAAATTGTATGTGAATTACAAAAAATTAACACAACTTTACAAAACCACGATAGAAGCACCCCGCCCGGGCATGATACTCTGTCTTTCGGAAAGGAGAACGAAAAAGATGTTTAAGATGTTAAATCCGAGACGGTTTTATCATGCCGTTGGAAAGAAGAAGTTTCTGGAATTTATCCTGCTGGCCGTATTTATCTTATTCTTTTACGGACCGCTGTTGAATATGCTGATGTTAGCGTTTGCAAATGAATATAATGTGCCGTCAGTACTTCCACAGGAGTGGGGCTTTAAGTGGTGGGGGTATGTGTTCGGACAGAAGAGTCTGGTGTCTTCGATGATCCAGTCCTTTATCATCGCGATTGCGACGACTGTGATCTCGATGATCTTCTGTATTCCGGCGGCGTACTCACTGGCGAGATTTCAGTATCCGGGAAGAAAAGTATTTATGCTGTCCTTCCTGCTGACCAATGCATTCCCAAAGCTGGGCATCTACACTTCCATCGCCGTTTTATTTTACAAATACGGACTGATGGGAACATATGCCGGAGTAATTATCATTCACATGATCAACTCCATGATGTTTATGGTATGGCTGCCCTCGAGTGCGTTCCGCAACGTACACCGGCAGCAGGAGGAAGCTGCGAGGGATGCTGGTGCAAGTCCGGTCCGTACCTTCTTCAAGGTGACACTGCCGATGGCGATGCCGGGAATCGCAGTTGCCACCCTGTACACCTTCCTTGGTTCCATGGAAGAGGCACAGGGAACGATGCTGGTAGGTCTTGCAAGAATCCAGACCATGCCGGTAGCCATGTACGGAATCGTGCTTGACAGCTCCGCGATCCAGATCGGTGCGGTATTTGCCATTCTGCTGATCATTCCGTCGGCACTGCTGATCTTTGTGATGAGAAAATATATCGGACCGGAAGCAATTGCCGGTGGTTTCAAGATGAAGTAAAAAGTGAAAGAATATCCAGGAGGATAGAAAGAAGTTAGTATGGAAGAACGAAAAGTAAAACTGGAATTAAAAGATATGGCAAAAAAATATGATAACGGAGACGGTGTGGAACACATTAATCTGAAAGTGTACGAAGGAGAAATCGTAACCTTCCTCGGACCTTCCGGATGTGGAAAATCCACGATCTTAAGAACCATCGGTGGGTTCATGGATGTGACTGACGGGGATATTCTGGTGGACGGACAGTCCATTGTGAATCTGCCACCGGAAAAAAGACCGACCGCTATGGTGTTTCAGAGTTATAATCTCTGGCCGCATATGACCATCTATGAAAATCTGGCATTCGGCTTAAAACTGCGGAAGGTTCCGAAAAAGGAGATAGATGCAGAGATTAAAAAGATGCTGGAACTGGTTTCCATGAGCGGTTTTGAGAAAAAATATCCAGGACAGCTCTCCGGTGGTCAGCAGCAACGAATCGCGATTGCCCGCTCCCTGTTGTTAAAACCATCTCTGTTACTGTTGGACGAGCCATTTTCCGCACTGGATGCGAAGATCCGCCAGCAGATGCGTGAGGAGCTGAAAAAGATCCAGAGCGACCTCGGTATCACGGTTATTTTCGTAACCCATGACCAGGAGGAGGCGATGGCACTGTCCCACCGGATCGTGGTTATGAACAAAGGAAAATTTGATCAGGTAGGAACACCGGGAGAAATCTACGACAGCCCGGCAACCCTTCATGTGGCATCCTTCATCGGGGAGATGAACTTTATCCGGAATGGCGGCAGCACGATTGCAGTCCGTCCGGAGGATATCGTAGTCAACAAGGGACACGGTCCGATGGAAGCAGTTGTCCGCACGATCATGATGCTCGGCCATTATGTGGTTCTGACAGTACAGCGTGGAAATGAGATCATCAAATGTTATGTCGACCGGGAACTGAGTGATCAGCTTCGCGAGGGAGATCTGGTAAATCTCACGATCGGAAAACACACGGTATTTTCCCAGGCTGCGTAAGACAGTGAGACAATAAGCCGGGGGCAGCTAATGTCTGCTTCTGACATCATCATATAGAAGAATCCATAACAAAAGCAAATGAGGAGAAATGAAAAAATGAAAATGAAAAAAGTAATGGCAGCGATGCTTGCCGGAATGATGCTGGTATCTATGGCAGGATGTGGAACAGGTGCACAGGGAGGTTCTGACGGTGCAGGTACAGACAGTGCACAGACACAGGAAAGTACAGATGGAAAATCAACACTGACGATCTGGGCCAGTGGTTCTGATAATGTACGTCAGGTTTTTGAGACACTGATCGATGATTTTAATAATAATTCCGAATATGCAGACAAATATCAGGCAGAACTGCAGTTTATGCTGAGTGGTACCGGAACACAGTCCATGACAGATATGCTGGCAGCCGCTTACAAAGCAAAACAGACGGATACAGATTATGATCTGGTAGATCTGGGTGGTGATGATCTGTCCAAAGTGATTTCCCAGATCGGAGAGGAAGCTTTTGTAAAACTGGATAAGAACAAAATCCCGAATTCTGAAAATGTAGAAGCAAAAAGCGCTCTGGCAACGGATTATGTACAGCCTTATCGTGGAACTACCGTTATTCTGGCTTACGATTCCGAAAAAGTACCGACACCGCCGAAGACTATGGATGAGCTGGTACAGTGGATGAAGGATAACCCGGGAAGATTCGCCTACAATGCACCGGGAACCGGTGGAGCCGGAGATTCTTTCGTGCGTACTTCCGTATACAACTACATGCCGGAAGAGGCGATTACCTCTGACGATCCTTCCTGGGAAGACCAGTGGACCGAAGGATTTGACTTCCTGAAATCCATTCACCCGTATATGTATCAGTCCGGCGGTTCTGTGGTTTACCCGAGCAAAAACCAGGGTACTCTGGACCTGCTGAACCAGGGTGAGATCGATATGTGTCCGAACTGGGCAGATATGGTACTGTCCCAGAGAGCGGAAGGAACCTTAAAAGACACCATTAAGATCACACAGATCGATCCGTCTCTGACCGGTTCTCTCCAGTCTCTGGCAATCCCGACCTTCGGTTCCAACGAAGAAGGCGCTTACGCATTCATGAACTACATCCTTACCACAGATGCACAGGAGATTCTGGTAAAACAGATGGCAGCAATTCCGCTGATCGATACCGCACAGCTGGATATGACCGGTTATGAAGATGTGGAAAGCCTGGATGTCAGCAACTTCCGTATCATGTCTATCGGAGATCTGTCTACAGACTTCAACGAAAAATGGGATAACGAGATCGGAACTCTGAACTAGAGTCAGATCCAAAGGAGCAAATATGAAGAATAAGACAAAAGGACTGCTGGCAGCGTACGGAATGGTGCTGCCGGCATTCCTGGTGGTAATGCTGACGGTCGCTTATCCGATCGTATCCGCAGTGATCCAGAGTTTTCAGGATGAGGATACCGGCGCATTTACCACAGCAAACTATACCTACTTTTTTACCGAAACCGCACAGAGAAACAACCTGCTGTACACCCTGTTTGTCGTCATCGTGACGGTTGTGATCGCCATTGTGCTGGCGTATCTTCTGGCACTGTATCTGCGGTTTGTCAAATCCCGGATCTCGAGAGCCATCGGCATGCTGTATCTGCTTCCGCGATTTGTACCGACCATGTGTGCCGTGTATGCGATGATCACGATCATCCGTGATTCTGGACTGATCAACCGGATCGGTCTGCTGTTCGGACTGGACATCAAGCTGGGGCTGATGTATCATGCAAGTGGTATCATCGTGATGAATATGTGGTTTAACATCCCGTTTGCAACCATGATGATCGCCGCAGGACTGGGAGCGATCCCGGATTCGATCATTGAGGCATCGAGAGACAGCGGTGCGGGAAGATGGAAAACCTTCACCAGCATGATCCTGCCACTGTCCATGAAAGATGTGGTGGTGGCATCCACGTTTGTATTTATGTCCAATGTGGGTTCCTTTACCACTCCGTACCTGATGGGCGGCAACTCACCGAAGATGCTCGGTATCGCTCTGTACGATCAGTTTAACAAATATCTGTCCTACAATCGTTCCGCAGCACTGTCTGTGATCATGTTCCTGATCTGTTCAGTGTCTGCAGCAGTTTATATCTATACAAATCTGAAAGAAAAGGACTGGGAAAAATAATGGGAGAGACTATGATAACCGCCCATTCCGGAGCGGACGGAACGAAAGAAAACAGTCTGGAATTCGTAGCGTATGCGATGCAGACAGGAGCAGATGCACTGGAAGTAGATGTACGGATGGGAGAAAACGGAATTCTGATTCTGTCCCACGATAAGACAGATGAAGATGCGGTACGTCTTGCTGATGTATTCCGTATGATGGGAAAATATCCGGGGATGCGGATCAACTGCGATCTGAAAGAGTGTGGGCTGGAAGTGGCGGTTCGTCAGCTGGCCCTGATATCCGGACTGAAGACAGAGCAGATCCTTTATTCCGGAAGTGTCCGTCCGGTTCCGGTGACAGAATCCTGTATCTGGAGAGATGTGGAAGTGTTCTGGAACATCGAGGAATATCTTCCGGATATTTATAAGGAACAAAAAGAGGATCTTCTTTTTGAACAGGCGGCATACAAAATCAGCAGAGCCTGCAGAAAATACGGAATACATACCGTGAATGTAAATGAAAAGATTGCCACAGAAGAATTTATCCGTGTGACCGGTGAAAATGATATTGATCTGTCTGTCTGGACCGTCAATGATGAGGAACGGTTCCGGGAGCTTCTGGGACAGGGCGTAAAAAATATAACAACAAGAAATGTGAAGATGGCATGTGAAGTCAGAAGCTGTGAAAAAAGCAGCTGATGACCTGAGAAAAGTCCGGAAACCGGAAAAATCACCGGTTATTTCCGGGCTTTTTTCGATTTGTGAGAACAATACCAAAAACACCTCGCGGGATATTATCAGTGAACGAATAAGAAACATACCAAAAAACTATGTTTATGACGAAAATGAATTGACAAATGTACCTTCCTTTGCTAACATGATGAAGTATGATTGTTAAAAAATCAGGCCAAATAAGGAGGAGAAAGAGTAAAATGAAAAGATTCAAAAAACTTGTATCTGTGCTTACTCTGACAGCGATGCTTGCAGCAAGTCTGACAGCCTGTGGCGGAAAAGATCCGGTCGCAGAAGATGACAGCACAGCAGGCACAACCACTGCCGACAGCAGTACAGCTACCACAGAGACTTCTGGTGACAGCACATTTACCTATGCCATCTCCGGGGACCCTACAGAGACTGTCAATGTTATTACAACATCTGACCGTTGGGGATTATCTACTGTAAAGATGATCTACTCCCCACTGTATATGAATAATGCCGATGGAATTAACTGGTTCCTGGCTACAGATTATAGCGTATCCGATGACAATCTGACCTATACATTTAAACTGAGAGATGATGTGAAATGGTCTGACGGTGAACCATTTACCGCAGATGACGTGGTATTCACATACGAAGCCATGGAACAGGAGGATAACCTTGGCTGGGCTTATTCTCAGCTGGTTTACGATCAGGGAACGGTAAAAGTGGAAAAAGTGGATGACTACACCGTATCTTTCACATTCCCGTTCGTAACACCTACGGCTATCGAGATGTTAAGTCAGATTTTCATTATGCCGGAGCACATCTACAAAGATGTCACAGATTTTGAGCATAACGATTACAACATGAACTCCGTAGGAACCGGTCCTTACAAACTGGTAGAGTATCAGTCAGGCTCATATCTGAAATTCGAAGCAAACGAGAATTATTATAAGGGCGAACCATCAATCAAAAATGTTGTATTCCAGATTATCGAGAACGCAGACACAGCAATCCTTGCCCTGCAGAATGGTGAAGTAGATGCTTACCAGATGACACCGCAGCAGGTGAAAAAACTGGATCTGGATGCAAGCAACCTGACTGCTTATTCTTACACAGAGGGTCGTGTCGGTTACCTGCAGATCAACTGCAACCGTGTAACAGACGAAAACGTTCGTAAAGCCCTGCTGTTTGCCATGGACAGAAAAGCAATGGATGATGCAGCCTTCGAATCTGACGAATACTACAGCATTCCGTATACCTTCCTGCCAACCAACAGCCAGTTCTACACAGAAGACGGTGTGGAAAAATACGAGCAGGATGTAGACAAAGCAAAGAGTATGTTAGAGGAAGCCGGTGTGAGTGGTCTGAAACTGAAACTGGGTTACATCTCCAGTGATGCCGTACAGTCCGCACAGGCACTGCTGATTCAGGAACAGCTGAAGGAAGTTGGAGTAACCGTAGAACTTGCCGGTGGAGACGGAACAGCCATTGCAAACGCAATGAAGGATCCGGATAACGAGTACGATATGTATCTGGGCGGTTATATCATGGGTATTGACCCGGATACCTTCTCCAGCCTGTTTGAAAATGATGGTGCTTACAACTACATGCACTACAGTGGATACGATACCATCGATCAGCTGTTTGAGGAAGGTCGTTCTAAATTGGATGAGTCTGCAAGAAAGGAAACCTATGCAAAACTGCAGGCAGCTGTTCAGGATACAGGTGCTTTCTATCCGATCATTTCCAACAACAAGATCCTGGTTGTAAATAACAGAATCCAGGGTGTGGAAGATGCAGGACTTGTTCCGGTATATACCTTCGAGGATACTTCCAGTCTGAAAATTGCTGAATAAGTAATCATCAAAGATTAGACACTATTTATAATGAGGGCGGAATTCTTCTGAAACAGGCGAAGAGTTCCGCTTTTTGGGCTTAAGAATGAAAAACAAAAGGAGAAAAAGGTATGGCAAAGTATATTTTCAAACGTATTCTTACTGCGATCCCACTGATCATCGTGATCACAATCCTGTGTTTTTCTCTGATTCATCTGGCACCGTATGATGCAATTGATGCCATGACAACTCCAAAGATGTCTCCGGAGATGGTACAGATGATCCGTGAAAAATACGGCTATGATCAGCCGGTCTATGTGCAGTATATCCGCTGGCTGGAAGGAATCCTGAATGGAAACTTCGGCTATTCTATCGTGACAAAAACGAATATTTTCGATGAGCTGGCGACAAGAATCCCGAACACGATCAAGCTGGTGCTGCCGTCTTATCTGACGGCCTATGTGATCTCAATCGTGCTGGGCCTGGTGGCCGGTTCTCACAAAAACAAATGGCTGGACAAACTGATCGACGGGATCTGTTCCCTGTGGATCGCGATGCCGACTTTCTGGGTAGCGATGCTCTTTATCTATCTGTTCGGCTATAAACTGCGGATCCTTCCGATCCTTGGCATGCATACGGTAGGCGTGAATACCTTGTCTGATTTCCTGCTGCATTTTATCACACCGTATATGGTGCTGACACTGGCATTTATCCCGGACAATGTGCGTTATGTGCGTTCTTCCACGATCACACAGTACTCCGAGGATTATGTTATGGTACAGAAGGCATTTGGCGCTTCCAAAGCAGAGATCATGTTCAAACATGTCTGTAAGAACGTACTGCTTCCGGTTATCACAAAACTGGGTATGGCATTGCCAACGCTGGTAACAGGTGCGGTTATCACGGAAACCGTATTCAGCTGGCCGGGTATCGGACCGTATTTTATCAAGGCGGTACAGGGTATGGACTATCCGATTGTTATGATCGTTTTGATATTGTCTTCCACCCTGGTAGTCCTGGGAAACCTGCTGTCCGATATTTTATACTGCGTGACAGATCCGCGTATCAGAAAGATGGGGTAATCGTATGGCAATGAATCATTCTCAAAAAAAACGTCTGGAAAATGTCTGGGAGGCATTAAAACACGACAAAATCGCAATATTTTCTATTATCTTCCTTGCACTGATCCTGATATTATCCTTACTGGCTCCGGTACTCCCGCTGGAACCGAATAAAACCGATGTCGCTCATATGTTAGAGGCACCAAGCAGTGCCCATATTTTCGGAACCGATGAAGTGGGTCGTGATTATCTGGCGCGTGTCATCTACGGAGGCCGTGTGTCCCTGCTGGTCGGCGTGCTTGCTATGCTGATGAGTGTGACCATCGGTGTCACTGTTGGGATTCTTGCCGGTTACCTCGGCGGTATCATAGATGGTATTCTGATGCGGATCGTTGACATTCTGCAGTCCATTCCGTGGCTGATCCTGGTTACGGTTATCAGTATTTTCTTCAAACAGGGACTGGTGTCCATTATTATCGTGATCGGATTCTTCTCCTGGATGGAAATCGCCCGTCTGGTGCGTGCGGAGGTTATGTCCGTCAAAGAGAGGGAATACGTCCTCTATGCGGACTTTACCGGCGTGTCGTTATTTAAAATGGTACTCCGTCATCTGATTCCTTCGGTACTGCCGACGATCATCATCGCAGCGACCACCAGTATCTCCAATGCGATCATGACAGAGTCATCCCTGAGTTTCTTAGGGATAGGTATTCAGGAACCGCTGTCTTCCTGGGGGAAATTACTGCAGAGTGCGCAGAGTAACCTGCAGAATGCCGTTTACATGGCGATCATCCCCGGTCTTTTGATCATGCTGACCATCTTTGCGTTCAACAAACTGGGCAATCTGCTTCGAATCTATGTAGATCCCCGTGTCATGGACGCAGGCAAATAGGAGGAGTGGAGATGAAAGAAAACAGAGTATTAACCATAGACAATCTGACCACTACGTTTGAGAGTCACAAACAGAAGATTCAGGCGGTGCGCGGTGTCTCCCTCCATGTGGATGAAGGAGATATTCTGGCTATTGTAGGAGAGTCCGGAAGTGGGAAAAGTGTAACCATGAAGTCGGTCATGGGACTTCTCGGAGAAAATGCAGATGTGCAGGCAAATCATCTGGAACTGCTGCAGAAGGATCTGCTGTCCATGTCTGAAAAAGAAAAACGGAAAATACGTGGAAAAGATATGGCAATGATCTTCCAGGATCCGATGACTGCCCTGAATCCGCTGAAAAAGATCGGGTATCATATGATCGAGGTACTCCGACGTCATCAGAACCTGAGCAAGGCAGAAGCAAGAAAAGTAGCTATCGATATGCTGGGAAAGGTAGGAATCCCGTCGGCAGAAAGCCGGATGGATCAGTATCCCCATGAATTTTCCGGTGGTATGAGACAGCGTGTCATGATCGCAATGGCACTGTGTTGCCAGCCGCGGCTGCTGATCGCCGATGAACCGACAACCGCACTGGATGTAACCATCCAGGCGCAGATTCTGCAGCTTCTCAAACAGTTAAATGAAAATGAGCAGATGAATATTATTCTGATCACCCACGATCTCGGGGTGGTAGCTTCTCTGGCGAAACGGATCGAAGTGATGTACGGGGGTCTGATCATGGAAGAGGGAACCACAGAAGAGATCTTCGAACATCCGACCCATCCGTACACGAGAGCACTGCTTCATGCGATTCCAAAATGTGAGAGCGGATGTCGGGAACGCCTCGAACCGATCCCTGGTATGGCACCGTCTCTGGCGAATCCGCCGGCGGGATGTCCATTTGTGACCCGCTGCCGGTTTGCATGTGAGGAATGTAAGAAAGGGATCCCGTCCATGCGGGCATATTCCGATACCCAGTCCTCCAGATGTATCTTCACAAAAGAAGAACTGGACGAGAAAGAGAAGAAAGAAGAGGAGAAATAATATGGAAACAAAAGAACAATATCTTCTGGAAGCGAAGAATCTGTCCAAGTATTTCCCGGTCAAAAATTTCTTCGGAAAACTGGTACAGGAAGTACGGGCGGTGGACCGTGTGAACCTTTCTATCAAAAAAGGAGAAACCTTCGGTCTGGTGGGAGAGTCCGGCTGTGGAAAGTCCACACTGGGACGTACTCTGATCCGTATGTATGAGCCGACCGATGGAATCTTAACCTACGACGGTCACGACATCACAAAGACAAAAGGTAAAGAACTCCTTGCATATCATAAAAGAATGCAGATTATTTTTCAGGATCCTTATTCTGCGCTGGATCCCCATCAGAATGTAAGAGAAATCATGGCTGAACCAATTGCTGTCTTTGAAAATCTTCCGGAAAAAGAGATGGATGAGCGGATCGTAAGCCTTCTTGAAAAAGTAGGTATGAAGGCAGACGATATGGAAAAATATGCCTATGAGTTTTCAGGCGGACAGCGTCAGCGTATCGGTATCGCAAGAGCCTTATCCGTCAATCCGGAATTCCTGCTCTGCGATGAGCCGATCTCCGCACTGGACGTATCGATCCAGGCACAGGTTGTCAACGTGCTGGAAGATCTGCAGCAGGAACTGGGACTGACTTACCTGTTTGTGGCACATGATCTGTCCATGGTGCGCCATATCTCCGACAGGATCGGTGTGATGTACCTTGGTAAGATCGTGGAGAGCGGAGAAAGCGATGAAGTGTATGACAATCCATGCCACCCATACACCCGGGCACTGCTGGCCTCCATTCCGATCGCAGATCCCAAGCGGGCACTCAGTCTGGAACACTGCGGCATCGAGGGAGATCTTCCGAGTCCGTTGCATGTTCCGTCCGGCTGTCGTTTCCATACACGCTGTCCTTACGCGACCGATCAGTGCAGACGGCAGGAACCGGAACTGGAAGAGAGAACACCGGGCCATATGGTGGCCTGCTGGAAAAAATAAAAAGAGTGAGGAACAGATAGAAATATGCTTTCAAAAGAATATTACCGAACTTATGTCCAGATCCTGAAAGATGAACTGGTGCCGGCGATGGGATGTACCGAGCCTATCGCCATCGCTTATGCGGGAGCTGTTGCCAGAAAGACACTGGGAGCCCTGCCGGAGCGGGTGGAGGTTGCGGTCAGCCGAAATATTATAAAAAATGTAAAAAGCGTGGTTGTTCCCCATACCGGTGGACTGCGTGGAATCGAAGCCGCCGCAGCTGCCGGAATCGTGGCAGGAGATGCTGCGAAGGAACTGGAGGTCATCTCCCATGTGGAACAGGAAGACATCGAAGCGATGGGAACCTTCCTGAAAGAGGTTCCGTGCAGTGTCTGTGAGGCATCCTCTGATCTGATCTTTGATATTCAGATTACTTTATATCGCGGAGAAGATAACGCGAGTGTACGGATCACCGATTTCCACACGAATCTGGTGCATGTGTCCAGAAACGGGGAGATTCTTCTGGCAAAAGAGATTACCGGAAAAGAAGAATCCGCACTGGCAGACAAATCGACGCTTACCATAGAAAAAATCTTTGCATTTGCAAAGGAAGTGGACCTTGCAGATGTCCGGGAAGTACTGGAACGTCAGGTTCGTTACAACATGGCGATCGCCGAGGAAGGGCTCTGTGGTAATTATGGAGCCAATATCGGAAAGGTCCTGTTGGCCACTTACGGCGATCAGGATGTCAAGGTGCGCGCCAAAGCCATGGCGGCTGCCGGTTCCGATGCAAGAATGAACGGCTGTGAACTTCCGGTAGTGATCAATTCCGGAAGCGGCAACCAGGGAATCACAGCTTCTGTCCCGATCGTGGTTTTTGCAAAAGAACTGCAGGTATCGGAAGAGACGATGTACCGGGCTCTGGTGATCTCAAATCTGGCAACGATCCATATCAAAGAAGGAATCGGCAGACTTTCCGCATACTGCGGGGCAGTAGGAGCCGGATGTGGCTGTGGCGCAGGGATCGCCTACCTGTACGGAGACGGCAAGAAGGAGGGCGAGCATGCCATTGTCAACGGTCTTGCTATTGTATCAGGTATGATCTGTGACGGAGCGAAAGCGTCCTGTGCAGCAAAGATCGCATCCTCTGTAGACGCGGGAATCCTTGGTTACTTTATGTATAAGAACG
>OLPO01001491.1_pt1 | contig 15830 bp, 15 predicted proteins | sample 1672831 | NCBI WGS metagenome assembly OLPO01 (sample SAMEA3136728, study PRJEB25190) | human gut metagenome
TCCTACAGCAAAATGATGCACGGCCTTAAAGTTGCAAACATCGACATCAACAGAAAGATGCTTGCTGAGATGGCTGTAAATGATGCTCAGGGATTCGCAGCACTTGCTGAGATTGCTAAGAAAGCAATTGCTTAATTGAAATAAATAGGATATTTGAATGGGAGATGGGTGACCATCTCCTTTTTTTATCCCGGAGTCTGCAAAAAAATCATTCCTGCAATCTGAAGGTCTCACCTTGTGGTTAATTTTGTCCGAATTGATTTTTTAAACACATTCCAATACGAGCATAATACAAAATATGAAATCAGCATGAAAGTATGTCCTACAACGTACGTTTGTACGTCACAGAAACAACATAAACAGAAAAAATTGGTCATTGTAACGGAAATTTCTTTTGCAATTCTAAAAAAACTATAAAATTTTCTATTGCAATCAAAAAAACAGAATGCTATAATCATAACATTAAAGTAGTAAAGAGAAGAAGTTATGGAAGCCAAAGCCGGCTGGGAAACCACCAGTGGGCTTTTATACTATCTCAGTGTTGCAGAACCTGTTCCCAAAATCATTCCTGCAATCTGCATGCCATGTTTTTCGGATATGCCTTGGACACCATGAGAGGCGAGATGACAGACGCTCTTACATAAATTAAGGAGGAGATTTATTATGAGAAATCTGAAAAAAGTACTCAGCATTACTGCAGCCGCAGCAATGGCAGTATCCACAGTAACACCTGTATCTGTATTTGCAGAGAGCGAGGAAACCTTCAAGATTGGTGTCATCGGACCTATGACAGGAGATTATGCACAGTATGGTAATGGTGTATATAATGCAGCTAAGATCGCAGCAGATGAGATCAATGCAAACGGCGGATTCAATGGATATCAGGTAGAAATCCTTGACGCTGGCGACGATCAGGGAGATCCGGAGAAAGCAGTTAACGCTTACAATGACCTTCTTGACAAAGGAATGCAGATGCTTTGCGGTACCGTTACTTCCGGTGCTTGTATCGCAGTAGGTGCAGAGGCAGCTGATAGTACATTCCTCTTCACACCGTCTGCAACAGCAGTAGACAGCATTACCGCTGGTGACAATGAGTTCCGTATGTGCTTTACAGACCCAATGCAGGGAACGAAATCTGCTGAGTATATTTCTGAGAAAGGTCTTGCTACGAAGGTAGCTACTCTCTACGATTCCATGGCTGATTACAACTCAGGTGTACATGATGCATTCGTTGCAGCCTGCGCTGATTACGGCCTTGAGGTTGTAGCTGATGAAGCATACACAACAGATAACAACACAGACTTTTCCGTACAGCTTGGAAAGATCAAAGACAGTGGCGCTGAGCTCCTGTTCCTTCCGAACTACTATTCTGATAACGCTCTGATTCTTCAGCAGGCTCATGACCTTGGTCTTGACATGAAGATTTTTGGTGTTGATGGTATGGATGGAATTCTGAATGTTGAGAACTTTGATAAATCTCTTGCAGAAAGCGTTATGCTTCTGACACCATTCTCTGCTACAGGCGATGATGAGGCAACTGTAAAATTTGTTAAAGCATATGGCGATGCAAACAATGGTGAGACACCAAATCAGTTTGCTGCAGATACATATGATGTACTTTACGCTATGCAGGCAGCAGCAAATGATGCTGGCATCACACCAGATATGTCAAATGAAGACATCAGTGCAGCAATGTCTGCTTCCATGCTGAATATTACTCTTGATGGTCTTACAGGAGAAGCTAAATGGACAGAAGACGGTGAGTGCGATAAAGCACCTAAGGCTTATGTGATCAAAGATGGCGTTTACGCTTCTATGGAGTAATTATAAGAATAGAGCCATTGTGCCGGTCATACGGCAGAGGCTTTAACCATTTCCCTGATTGCGCAGGGGATGGCCGTTAGCAAGGGGGAGACGGTTACCTGTGGGTCCGTCTCCTTCTTTGCAATTACAGAAATGATTGTTGTTTCAGTCTGAGACAACAAACGGACAGGTGGCCTGTCGGCGACATCATGATATAGGAAAGTCAGCTGCCGTCCGGGACATTCATAGTAAATAACTGGAGCGTGTCTGAAAATTTACTTCCGCTTTTTCGTGTCAGAAAGTGACAGGAAGCTTTACAGTGGGAAAAGCCGGGAATGAATTTTCAAACACGCTCGTGAAAAAGAAAAATCAGTTACTATCTACAGTAATAAATCCAGTTAAGAGGTGCATTATGAGTTTTATATCCTATTTAAAAGATGGTATCAGCCTGGGCAGTATCTATGCGATCATCGCTCTCGGCTATACAATGGTATATGGTATTGCAAAAATGCTGAACTTTGCACATGGTGATGTTATCATGGTTGGAGCATTTGTAATTCTTACCGCAGTTACCAAAGCCAGTATGTCACCAATCCTGGCAATCATTCTTTCTGTTGTGATCTGTACTGTTGCCGGTGTTGTCATTGAGGCAGTTGCATACAGACCTCTTCGTAAGGCTTCATCGAATCTGGCAGTTCTGATCACTGCAATCGGTGTCAGCTATCTGCTTCAGAACCTGGCGCTTTTAATTTTTGGCGCAGATGCAAAGAGCTTTGTTCCGGTTATCAATGTTCCGTCTCTGGAGCTGTTTGGCGGACAGCTTACGATTAAAGGTGTTACGATCGTAACAATCCTTGCCTGTATTGTGATTATGGTTGGTCTTCAGCTTTTTGTAAAGAAAACAAAACCGGGGCGTGCCATGCAGGCTGTTTCCGAGGACCGTGACGCCGCACAGCTGATGGGTGTCAACGTAAATGCAACCATTTCCCTTACCTTTGCAATCGGTTCCGGACTTGCTGCAATTGCAGGACTTCTCCTTTGCTCCGCATATCCTACACTGACTCCTTATACAGGCGCAATGCCTGGTATCAAGGCTTTCGTAGCGGCAGTATTCGGTGGAATAGGTTCTATCCCAGGAGCAATGGTTGGAGGAATTCTCCTTGGTGTTATTGAGATTTTCAGTAAGGCCTATATTTCCTCTCAGGTTGCAGATGCAATTGTATTTGCAGTTTTGATCATCGTGCTGCTTGTAAAACCATCTGGTCTGTTCGGCAAGAACATCCAGGAGAAAGTATGAGGTGGCCGATATGAAAAAAAATATGAACAAAACAACAAAAAACAACTTTATTACATATGGCATGGTAATCGCAATCTTCGTTGTGGTACAGATCCTTTCCTCCACAGGAAACCTGTCCAGACTGCTTACCGGCCTTCTGGTACCCATCTGTGTGTACATTATCGCATCTCTTTCCCTGAATCTGGTAGTCGGTTATTCCGGAGAGCTGAGTCTTGGACACGCAGGATTTATGTGCGTTGGAGCCTATTCCAGTGCTCTGTTTTCCCATGTTACCAGTGATGTGCTTCCGTCTGTTCCAAGATTGATTCTTGCATTGCTGGTAGGTGCTGCCGTGGCTGCTGTCTTCGGTGTACTGATCGGTATCCCGGTACTGAGACTTCGGGGAGACTATCTGGCAATCGTAACCCTGGCATTTGGTGAGATTATTAAGAACCTGATCAATATTCTGTATGTTGGTGTGGATGATAAAGGGCTTCACGTTGCAACAAGCGCAGCCAACCTGAAGCTGGATCCAGGCGGAAAACAGATCATCAAGGGTGCTCTCGGTGTTTCCGGTACTGCAACCTTATATAAAGATATTAAGGATTATTTCTTCCTGATCGGTGTGATTCTGGTTCTGGTCGTTCTGTTTATTATCCAGAATCTGGTAAACTCCAGAAGCGGACGTGCCATTACATCTACCCGTGATAACCGTATTGCAGCTGAGTCCATCGGTATCAACGTAACAAAGAATAAGCTGCTTGCATTTACTATTTCCGCTGCAATTGCCGGTGTAGCAGGTGTACTTTATGCCCACAACCTTTCCATGCTGAAGGTTTCTATTTTTGACTACAACATGTCCATCACCATTCTGGTATATGTAATTCTTGGTGGTATGGGAAATCTTCGCGGAAGTATTCTGGCAACGATTGTGCTTTATGCACTTCCCGAGCTGCTTCGTGGATTCTCCACCTACCGTATGCTGATTTATGCAATCGTAATGATCACAATGATGCTTTTCAACTGGGCTCCTGCAGCTAGAGATTTCAGAAGCCGTATTATTGAAAAAATCAAAGGTCACGTGAAAGAAAAGGAGGCAGCTTAATTATGGCAATGTTAGAGGTAAATAATCTTTCCATACAGTTTGGCGGCCTTCATGCTGTAGATAATTTTCAACTGAAAATCGAAAAAGGCGAGCTTTATGGTCTGATCGGACCAAACGGTGCCGGAAAAACAACCGTATTTAATCTTCTTACAGGTGTTTATAAGCCAACAGAGGGAATTATCAAGCTGGATGGTCAGGATATCACCGGAAAAAGTATTATCGATATTAATAAAGCAGGAATCGCACGAACATTCCAGAATATTCGACTCTTTAAAGATATGACCGTACTGGACAATGTAAAGGCTGGTCTGCATAATCATTATAAATATTCTACTTTAACCGGAATCTTAAGACTTCCCAAGTATTTTAAAGTAGAAAAAGAGATGAACGCGCGTGCTATGGAGATCCTGAAGGTGTTTAATCTGGATCAGGAGGCTGGTCTTCTTGCGGGAAACCTTCCTTATGGTAAACAGCGTAAGCTGGAAATTGCCAGAGCGCTTGCCACAGATCCCAAGCTTCTTCTTCTGGATGAGCCGGCCGCCGGTATGAACCCAAATGAGACACAGGAGCTGATGGATACCATTCGGTTTGTAAGAGATCATTTTAATATGACGATCCTTCTGATTGAGCACGATATGAAGCTGGTTGGCGGTATCTGTGAGGAACTGACTGTATTAAACTTCGGACAGGTTCTTTGTCAGGGTGAGACAGCAAAGGTTCTGAAAGATCCTGCTGTTGTTACTGCATATCTGGGCGAATAAGGAGGAAAAAGAAATGGCAATGTTGGAAGTAAAAGATTTACACGTATATTATGGTGTAATCCAGGCATTAAAAGGAATCTCCTTTGAGGTAAACCAGGGCGAGGTCATTGCTTTGATCGGTGCCAATGGTGCAGGAAAAACCACTACACTGCAGACACTTACAGGTCTTCTTTCAGCAAAAGAAGGTTCCGTTGTTTTTGAAGGAAAAGATATTACCAGGGTTCCGGCCCATAAGATTGTTGAAATGGGAATTGCACATGTTCCGGAGGGACGTCGTGTTTTTTCAGATTTAAGTGTATATGAGAACCTGATCATGGGTGCTTATACGAGAAAAGATAAAGCTGAGATCCAGGAAAGCCTTGCAGGAGTCTATAAAAGGTTTCCGCGTCTGGAAGAGCGTAAAGGACAGCGTGCCGGTACACTTTCTGGTGGTGAGCAGCAGATGCTTGCCATGGGTCGTGCCCTTATGAGTAAACCCAGACTGATCGTAATGGATGAGCCATCCATGGGACTTTCCCCAATCTTTGTAAATGAGATCTTTGATATTATCCGTGTGGTAAGTGAAAGTGGTACCACGGTACTTCTTGTAGAGCAGAATGCGAAGAAAGCCCTCTCTATCGCAGATCGTGCATACGTTCTTGAGACTGGTAAGATCACAATGAGTGGAAATGCAAGCGACCTGCTGAACGATGAAGCGGTACAGAAGGCTTATCTGGGTGAATAAAATTTGTAGATCTGACAGCTGATAGGCGACATGTCCGTTTTGTGAACAAAGTTCACAGAACTTTCGGGAATCTGGTGCATCACGAAGCAGTTACTGGACAGGTCGTGAACAGTAAGGTCTTTGGGAAAATAATCTGGTCAGGTGATTTTTTTGTTGTTGGAAAGAATGGAAAAAACAACGCTTTAGGAAGCTGGCCAGTGTAATAAGGAGGAGAGAAATGGACAATTTCGTAATTACAATTGCAAGACAGTACGGAAGCGGTGGACGTACCGTTGGTGAAATGCTTGCGAAGAAATTAGGGATTGGATATTACGACAAGGATATTATCCGCATGGCATCTGAGGACAGCGGAATTCATGAAACTCTTTTTGGAAGAGTTGATGAGTATTCCAGCGCAAAAAAACCGCTTTTCGGGAAGAATGGAATTTACAGCGGTGAGCTGATCTCGCCTCAGAGTAAGGACTTCACCTCTGATGAGAACCTGTTTAATTATCAGGCAAAGATCATCCGTGAACTGGCTGGAAAGGAATCCTGCGTGATCATCGGAAGATGCTCCAACTATATTTTGAAGGATTATCCAAATGTGCTTCGTGTATTTATCCACGCTGATTGGGATTTCCGAATGGAAAAGGCTGCTGAGAAGCTGAGTATGAGCCATAAGGAGATCGAAAAATTCCTTCAGAAGGATGACAAGCGTAAGGATGAGTACTACCGCAGATTTACAGGTGAGGAATGGAAGGATGCCACTCAGTATGACCTGTGTCTGGATAGCAGCAAGCTTGGATATGAGAAATGTATCGAAGAAATTGAAAATCAGCTGAAGCTGCTGAAATAATAACAGGCTGTGCCATATAGAAGCATATGATGTGAAAACAAAAAGGAAGAGCACTGGTAATTTTGAAAGAGATTGCCAGTGCTTTTTAATGTAACAGGAAATTCCGTTTGGATTTCCTGTTACATTAAAAGCCCAACCGGGCAGGATTCTTTTTTACATTTTATAAACATATATTATCAGGAAAGACAGATGTCAGGCGGCGGGATATGAAAGAAAAAAGACATCTGGTGATGTGGGTAGAATTTATCGTGTTAGCGGTGCTGCTGGCAAGGCTGGAAATTGTGAGAATCCGGCAGAATTCAAAAGCAGTGCAGGAATATACCTGTGCCGGAAGGGAAATGGAAGGTGCACAGAATGGTTGGGGAAAAAGAGAGGAGAAAGCTGTCAGTGACAAGGTAATCGGGGCTGGGAATAGCAGGTCGGAAAAGAAAAAAGCAGCTCTGACTTTTGATGATGGTCCTAACAGCCAATATACGCCGTTGCTTCTGAAAGGGCTGAAGGAAAGAGGGGTTCATGCTACTTTTTTTCTCATGGGGAAGAATATTGAGGGAAAAGAGAACCTGGTGAAGCAAATGCAGGAGGAGGGCCATCTGATCGGGAATCATACATATAATCATGTACAGCTGGATAAGATTTCAAAGGAGGCAGCAAAAGAAGAAATTGAGGCAACCAATCAGAAAATCTTTGAAATCACAGGTGTGTACCCGGCATGGTTAAGACCGCCCTATGGGGAGTGGCGAAAAAATCTGGATTTTTATGTGGAGATGTTTCCTGTACTCTGGGATGTGGATACTTTGGACTGGAAGAGTAAAAATGTGGATTCGATTATGAAAATTGTGCAATCGGAAGTGTCAGACGGGGCAGTGATCCTGATGCATGATGCTTACCAAAGCTCAGTAGATGCAGCGCTTCAGATTGTGGATCTTCTGATGGCAGAAGAATATGAATTTGTGACTGTAGAGGAATTAATATTACCGTAAAAGATATCCACTGGTAACGCTAACGTTCCGCGAACAGTTAAAAAATAGCTTTATAAACTTGCCTAAATGAGAAATATAGATTATAATTAGAACAAATGTACGGAAAATTACTTTTGAATTGGAGAGAAATACATGGATTTATTTGAATATGCGAAATCCAGGACAATGGAGAATGAATCCCCACTTGCCTCCCGTCTTCGCCCAACGAAACTGGAGGAAGTAGTGGGACAACAGCACATTGTGGGAAAAGATAAATTACTTTACAGAGCCATCAAGGCAGATAAGCTGACTTCCGTTATTTTTTACGGTCCTCCAGGAACCGGAAAGACCACCTTGGCTAAAGTCATTGCCAATACTACAAGCGCAGATTTTACCCAGATCAATGCCACCGTAGCTGGCAAGAAAGATATGGAAGAAGTGGTAAAACAGGCTCAGAATGCCCTTGGAATGTATGGGCGAAAGACGATTTTATTTATTGACGAGATTCATCGCTTTAATAAAGGACAGCAGGATTATCTTTTGCCTTTTGTGGAGGACGGAACCATCATCCTTATTGGAGCCACTACAGAGAATCCCTATTTTGAGGTAAACGGTGCTCTCCTTTCACGTTCTATTGTATTTGAGTTGAAGGCGCTGGAGATCCCGGAGATTAAAGAACTGCTCCTGCGGGCGGTGAACGATAAGGAAAAGGGCATGGGAAGCTATAATGCGGTTCTGGATGAAGATGCCCTGGAGTTTCTGGCAGATATGGCAGGAGGAGATGCCAGAAGCGCTCTGAATGCCATAGAGCTTGGCATTCTTACTACGCCAAGAGCTTCAGACGGCAAGATCCATATTACTCTGGATGTGGCTTCTGAGTGTATCCAGAAGCGTGTGGTGCGCTATGATAAGGATGGAGATAACCATTATGATATTATTTCTGCATTTATCAAGAGTATGCGCGGCTCCGATCCGGATGCTGCAGTTTATTACCTGGCGAAGATGTTGTATGCAGGTGAAGATGTGAAATTTATTGCAAGACGTATGATAATCCTTGCTTCTGAAGATATTGGAAATGCAGATCCCCAGGCTCTGGTAGTGGCAACAGCAGCAGCCCAGGCAGTTGAGCGGGTGGGAATGCCGGAATCCCAGATCATTCTTTCCCAGGCTGCCGCATATATGGCGTGTGCACCTAAGAGCAATGCTGCGGTGAATGCTATTTTTGCAGCAATGGACAGTGTGAAGCGTACCAGGACGACTGTTCCGGCTCATCTTCAGGATGCCCATTATGGAGGGCATGAGAAGCTGGGACATGGAATCGGCTACAAGTATGCCCACGATTATCCAAATCATTATGTAAAGCAGCAGTATCTGCCAGATGAGATCCAGGGAGAGAAATTCTATGAGCTGTCAGATATGGGATATGAGAAGAAACTGAAGGAACATATGAAATTTATAAAAGAGCATGCAGATTGAAGGAATGATTTTTTGAACACGCTTTGGAATAAATATTGAGTAATTATCAGCAGGTGCTATTTTGCGAAGCGCGCAGCTGTGAAGGTACTGAACAATTACAATATCTGAAATAAAAAGTGGAGGAGCTTTATAAAAGCCCCTCCATTATTTTTGCATAAATTTCTTCATATTTCTTGGGCCACTGCCTGCAAATGGCCTTGGCAGCGGAAAGAGATGGCGCTGCAAGCGAAAGATCAATCACAGAAGCACCCTTCTGCAAAAGCTGAAGGTGAACCACATATTCTCCCTGATTATTAATGTAATAATCGGCTGGCGCTTTCACCTGATTCTTTGTGGAGGCACCTCTGGCTGCCAGGTACTGGAGCACTTCAGTACGGATGTCCTGGGAAATATCATTCTCGAAATAGGTGAGTGTGTTTTTTCCATCTTCAGTAAGATAATAGTAGGAAGTATTGGAAATGGTACGCTTCTCAATCAGTTCTGTTTCCTCAAGCTCGGAAAGGGCCTGTTGCAAATGGAAATAATTCGTGTACTCACGGTCCAGAATAAATTCTGAAATTTCTGAATTAGTGATGGGGGACGAAGAATTCCGAAGCATGTATAGGATGATCAGTTTGTAAACAGTAAATGGTGTAGCCATTTTCCAGCCTCCCTTCTGGTGAAATATTGCGTAAATTCTAAATTCGAGTGTGTTTGAAAAAGGCTTTCTGCAAGATGTGTATTACACTTTGCAGGAGATTGCGGGAATAATATTTCAAACAGACTCTAATGCTTTGCCCTGAAAACTCTGACGCTCTTTCAAACGGTGGTGGAGCAGATTCAGCACTTCTCTTTTTCTGCTGGCCCATAGAGGGGCGATCAGCAGATCTTTCGGCCCATCGCCGGTAACCCGGTGGATCACAATGGATGGATCCAGATGTTCCAGGCAGTCTGCTACAAGGTCAATATATTCGGCGCGTTCCAGCACTTTAAATTTCCCGGCAAGATAATCATATGCAAGGTCAGTGCCTTTCAGAACGTGAAGCAGCTGAAGTTTGATTCCCTGAATATCCCGGGCATTCAAATAATCCATAGTAGCCAGCATATCTTCCCTGGATTCGCCGGGAAGCCCGAGAATGGTATGAACTACTACTTCCAGACCAGCTGTGCGGAGTCTCTTAAGGGAGTCTTCAAAGCAGGATAGAGGGTAACCTCGCCGGATATAAGCTGCGGTAGATTGATGAATGGTTTGAAGTCCCAGTTCTACCCAGACTGGTTTAACCATGTTTAGCCGGGAAAGAAGTTCTACTACATTGTCCTCCAGGCAATCCGGCCTTGTACCAATAGAAAGTGCCACAATCCCCGGATGGGAAATAGCTTCCTGAAAAATTTTTTCCAGATAAGGCACAGGAGCGTAAGTATTGGTGTAAGCCTGAAAATAGGCGATGTATTTGTGAATAGGTCTTTTGGCGGAAAGCATGGCAATCTGACTGTCTATCTGTTCATGGATAGAGAGGGCTACACTAGCGGCAAAATCACCGCTGCCACCTTCGCTGCAGAAGATGCAGCCGCCGTGTCCTATTGTACCATCGCGGTTGGGACAGCTCATGCCGCCGTTTAAGGTGACTTTATAAACCTTTTCCCCGAAGCGCTCCTTTAGCATATAGTCAAGGGAGTGATAGGGCTTTCCATTCCAGCTGGTGATCATAAATTCTTATTGTCGGAATCAAGACTGTGGTCTACTACACTGTCAGGATTCGGCTCAGAGGTTTCTTCCGGAATATATTTGTCAAAAATTTTCACAAAGAAATGGGAATTGATGTATGCAATTCCGGAAAATCCAATGAGCACCAGCAGCAGGATGACCATGGACTGTACCTGGGCACTTGGAATAAAAAATACAAGAACCGGGGCAGCAGTGACAAGGATCATAAGTGCTGTATATGGAAGATGACGGATGGACATCAAAAATGCGTTGGTAAAAGTATTCTTGATGGTATTGTAAAATTTTGCAAGAACCGGGTAGATGTACAGGAAGATCATCAGGTAAACGACCAGGATCATCATAAATAATACCATAAGAACCTTACCGATGGTGCCAGGTGTGCTGCGGCAGATGCTGATGTCAAAGTACAGCAAAAGGGCAGCCGCAAGCATGATCAGATTGATCACAATACCCTGTTTCAGATTCTGTTTAAAGGATTTAAAAAATCCGCGGACGATATAAGACTCTTCATTACGAACCATTTTCAAAGTGACGTAGAACATGGCTGCAATGGAAGGCCCAATGGTCACCACCGGAATGCAGCAGGCAATGCAAAGCAGATTCAGAATGATAAGATCTGCCACCCTGCTCATGAAGGTGAAAAATTTGTTATCCATGTTGAAAAAACGATCCATTCAAAAATTCCTCTTTTCTATTTTGTATATTGCATTAATGAGCTTATCACATAGTATAACGAATCTGTGAAAAAAAAGCAATTTGAAAATAAAAAAGAACATAAAAACTATATAATCTTCACAAAAATATTTATAGAAAGTTCTTGCTTATCACACGTCAGAGTGTTAAAATAGTAATCATTGAAAAGAGAATAATAAACATTAAATATAGAAAAAGGAGTAGCGAAATGAGTAAAAATATCAGAACTGAGGCAGTTGACCATCTTTTTGAGGCCATACTTTGTCTGAAGGATAAGGAAGAGTGCTACACTTTCTTTGAGGATGTGTGTACCATTAACGAACTTCTTTCTTTATCTCAGAGATTTGAAGTGGCCAAGATGCTGATGGATAAGAGAACTTACCTTGACATTTCTGAGAAGACCGGTGCTTCCACAGCCACGATCAGCCGTGTAAACCGTTCTCTGAATTATGGCAATGACGGTTATGATATGGTATTTAAAAGAATGGAAGAGAAAAAAGAGCAGAACCGTTCTCTGGATCAGAAGGACGAATAAGCGTCAGAGGATCTGAATCCGAAATAGAATAAAATATACGAAAGAAAACCCGCGAAATTGTGCTATGAGATAATTTCGCGGGTTTTGTGCTGTTATTTGTCTTTATTCTTCTTATGTTTGTCCCTAGGCTCAGATGGGGAAATGTCGTCGATCATTTTCTCAATGATCATCTTCTTAATGTAGACATCAAAGCTCATGAGACAGATAAAACTGAATCGCTTCAGAAATTCCTGATCTTCCTCGTCTGCATCCTGGAAAGTGGCGCTGGAGAAACGATAATCCTTCAGAAGATTCTTGATCAACTGGTCAATCTTGCGGTTCTCCATTCCAAAAACTTCATTATATACATAGGTCATGTCCTTGCCTGGCTCACCTTTAAAGTATTTCGCTGTGATGGGACCGAGAAGCTTCTGGATGTCTGTGATGGACAGAATATTCTTAAAATAATAAATGAAGATCAGCATGAGCAGATGATCTTTGGAATAGCGCTTCTTCTCAGGGGAAGGGAGTAGGTTATTCTTGGCGTAGTTATTGATCATGGTCTTTGTCAGGATCTTGTCATCATCGTGACGCTTTGTGGACGCAAGCTGATCCTCCATAAACGTGGTGACCTGATCCATGTACAGGTCGATGTTTGGAAGATCTTCTGGTTTTATATAATCCATTCCGGAAATGTGCTCAAGAATGCTCTTTAATATGGATTTATCATCAGCTGTCATTTTTATCACCTCTGCTCCTTATTATATAGTTTTTAAAACTACTTGTAAACTGTTTTTTTCAGATCTTGTGAAAAACAGAAAAAACCGAACTTTATTTACAAAAAACACCTCGCGGAATGTTACTGGTAAACAGTAAAAACCCGAATCTATGTTTGGATTTTCTACACGTTCGGGGTTGTAGGAGATAAGGATTTCATGTATAATGAGATTTAACTATTTGAAAAATCATTCCCGCAATCTGCATGCCCCATTTGACGGTATATTTCGTCCGAATTCAGTTGTCGCAGTCCGCTGTGACGCCCTCATCAGGGCGGAAGCTCCCACAAATTGTGGCCCACATCCTGCAGAAAGCTTTTTTAAACACGCTTTAGCGAAAAAGGAGAACATAAATGAGCATATATGATACATTAAATCCCCCTCAGCGTGAGGCGGTAGCACAGACAGAGGGACCAGTCCTGATCCTGGCGGGAGCTGGTTCCGGCAAGACAAGAGTGCTGACACACAGGATTGCCTATCTGATGGATGAAAAGGGAGTAAATCCGAGGAATATTCTGGCTATTACTTTTACCAATAAGGCTGCTCAGGAGATGAGAGAGCGTGTGGATAAGCTGGTGGGCTTTGGTTCTGAGAGTATCTGGGTGTCTACTTTCCACTCAGCCTGCGTAAGAATCCTTCGGAGTCATATTGATAATCTGGGATATGACACGAATTTTACAATCTATGATACAGATGACCAGAAGTCTCTTATGAAAGATGTGTGCAGGAAGATGAACATTGACACCAAGATTTACAAAGAGCGTTCCCTTCTTGCCCAGATTTCCCATGCCAAGGATGAGCTGCTTACACCAGATGATATGGAGATGAAGGCTGCCGGAGATTACAATATGAAGAAAGTGGCTTCTGTTTACCGTGAATACCAGGCTGCTCTTCGCAAGAATAATGCACTGGACTTTGATGATCTGATCGTAAAGACGGTGGAGCTTTTTGAAAAATGCGGTGCAGTGCTGGAGTACTATCAGGAGCGATTTAAATACATTATGGTGGATGAGTATCAGGATACCAATACTGCACAGTTTAAGTTTATCAGTCTTCTGGCCCAGCGGTATCAGAATCTTTGTGTGGTAGGTGATGATGACCAGTCCATTTATAAATTCCGTGGGGCTAATATTGGAAATATTCTTGGATTTGAGCATGTTTTTCCAGATGCCAGGGTAATCCGTCTGGAGCAGAACTACCGCTCTACAAGGAATATCCTGAATGCAGCGAACCAGGTGATCGCGAATAATACAGAGCGTAAGGCAAAAACCCTGTGGACAGAGAACGAAGAAGGCAGCAAGGTGCATTTTCGCCAGTTTTTGAATGCCTATGAGGAAGCAGAGTATGTGGCAGGAGAAATCGGCAAGTTAAAAAGAAACGGTCTTGGGAACTACCGTGATTGCGCTATTCTTTATCGTACCAATGCCCAGTCCCGCATTTTTGAGGAGAAATTTATTGCAGCCAATATTCCATATAAACTGGTAGGAGGCGTTAATTTCTATGCACGTAAGGAAATCAAGGATCTTCTCTGTTATCTGAAAACGATTGATAATGCCAGAGATGATCTTGCTGTGCAGAGAATCATAAATGTGCCAAAGCGTGGAATCGGTGCAACGACACTTGGACGTGTTCAGGATTATGCGGACAATATGGGAATCAGTCTGTATGAGGCATTGCGCGTGGCTGAAGAGGTTCCTACTATTGGAAGAAGCTTGTCAAAGATCGATGGCTTTGTAACTTTTATACAGATGCTGAAGAGCAAGGCAGATGTGATGACTGTGGAGGAAATCCTGCAGGAGGTAATTGATTCCACAGGTTATGTGGCAGAGCTGGAAGCTGAGGATACAGAAGAATCAAGAGCAAGAATTGAGAATATTGATGAGTTGATTTCCAAGACTGTGGCTTATCAGGAGGCTATGGAGGAGCAGAATCAGCCTGCTACGCTTTCAGGTTTTCTGGAAGAGGTGGCACTGATAGCAGATATTGATACTGTAGATCCGGATCAGGATTATGTGCTCCTTATGACTTTACATAGTGCTAAGGGTCTGGAGTTTCCGAAGGTATTTATGGTAGGAATGGAAGACGGCATTTTCCCCAGTCATATGACCATCAGCTATGGCGATGACGGGGAGCTGGAAGAAGAGAGAAGACTTTGTTACGTGGGAATCACCCGTGCAATGAAAGACCTTACTCTGACTTGCGCCCAGCAGAGGATGATCCGTGGAGAGACTCAGTACAACAGGGTTTCCAGGTTTGTGAGAGAGATTCCAAGAGAACTGGTAGATCTGGGACATACTATTCAGGAGAAGAAGCCGAAAGTGGAAGATATGATACCAACACCGGCGAAATATTCCAAGATGAAAGAGATTCTCCAGGGCAGAAATTACAAGCCAAGAGAATTTAAAGTAACAAAAGCCAATTCGCTGGAGTATGAGGTAGGAGATACGGTTCGCCATATTAAATTTGGCGTTGGAATTGTGAAAGAAATCGTGGAAGGCGGCCGTGATTATGAGGTTACAGTGGAGTTTGATAAGGTCGGTGTGAAGAAGATGTTCGCAAGCTTTGCCAAGCTGAAGAAAATCTGATTGGAAATTTGGGTTGGAAAATAGTTTGGAAAAATTTAAATTTAATATATTAACTATGGTAAAATAATTGCAAAAGTGGTATAATAAATAAACCTAATGAGTACTTTGAAAGAGAGGATGGTATCACATGAACATTAAAATGGATAAGCTCGAGGAATTATTATCATTACTTAAGAAAAAAGAAGATGAGAAGCAGAAGAATACAGTCCTCTGGGTACTGGCTATCATTGGCGCTGTAGCTGCTGTTGCAGGAATTGCATTTGCAGTATATCGCTTCTTCGCACCGGATTATCTTGAAGACTTTGAGGAAGACTTTGATGATGATTATGATGATTATTTCGAGGATGAGGAGAAATAAGTAAGGCGTTTAGCGGATATCCACGGTTGTCCACAATTTTTGGAATACAAATCTGGGTTGGATGTGGATAATTTCGGGGATTTTTTATAAGTGAGTGAATATTAAATGAAAAGGTATACGGGCATATAGCAGTTATGCTCCCCCGTATACCTTATTTTTGATTTAAGGTAACTGTTCAGTATCTTCACAGTAACACGCTTAGCGCTGCACAGAAAGACGAACCTTCTTGTGACAAGCACAAGAAGTAGCGTTTGCTGCGC
>OLPO01001500.1_pt1 | contig 15723 bp, 16 predicted proteins | sample 1672831 | NCBI WGS metagenome assembly OLPO01 (sample SAMEA3136728, study PRJEB25190) | human gut metagenome
GCTGCCGCACCTCGCTCGCCGTATCGGCACTTAGAATTATGCGGTATTGCCTTAATAATCATCTGCCGAACGGCAAAGCAGCTTTACAATCTTCGGTAAAAAAGCGTGATGAACAACGATTTTGCAGGAATTGCCAAAAAGGCCTTGCACTTTTTGTACAGTCTGCTATAATAACAGCATCACAGAACACGAACGGGACAAAGGGGTCGCGTACTTGTAAAAGTACAGCGGCCCCTTTCCGTTACGCACAAAGGCGTGCAGCACATCACCGTGCTGTGCGCCTTTTGTTTTGGATGAATATCAGAAAGAGGGGTCACACAATGAAAAAGCGTAATCGAGTTTTGGCACTTACCGTAGCAGCTGCAATGTCCGCCAGTCTGCTGGCAGGCTGCGGCTCCAGCGCACAGCAGGGTGGGGCCGCATCAAGTGAAGCTGCTTCCACCGACACCGCCGCATCTGTGTCGGACGGCGGTGAGGATAACATCATTCGCGTCGGCGTTGTTTGTTCCATGACCGGCGGATCCGCTATCTATGGCGAGGGCGCACAGAACGCCGTCGACATGGCAGTCGAGGAGATCAACGCAGGTGATTCCGGCTACAAAATAGAAATCGTCAACGGCGGCAAGGTCGCAGACGATGCTAAGGACGCCAAGCAGGCCATGAACGCCTACAACAAGGTCATGGCCGACTCGCCGGAGGCCATCGTGGGCAGCTTCTTCTCGTCGGTCACACTGCCCATGGCAGAACAGGCCTCCAAGGACGGCATGCTGCTGCTGGCAACAGGTGCGACAAACGCCGATGTGACTTTAAAAGGCGATTCGATTTTCCGCAACTGCTTCATTGACCCGTACCAGGGCAAGATGGCGGCACTGTTCGCAAAAGACAAGGGCTTTGCCAAGGTGGCCGTCATCTATGCAAAAGACGATGACTACTCCAACGGTCTGAAGGACGCCTTTGTTGAAAACTGCGAGGCTAACGGCATTGAGGTCGCCTACGTCGGCGAGTGCATGACCACCGATACAGACTACTCTTCGCAGGCGGCACAGGCCGTTGCAAGCGGCGCAGATCTGCTGTATTATCCCTGCTTCCTTGACACCGTTCCGCTTCTTGTTGGTGCATCCCGCAATGCTGGATTTACCGGTGCAATCATGGGCGGTGACGGCTGGGATGGCTCCGATACCACCGGCCTTGCCGAACAGTTCGATGACTGCTACTTCACGAACCACTACTCCAGCGAGGATACCGCCCCGGCTGTCCAGAACTTTGTTGCCAAGTACACAGAAAAGTACGGCACCGAAAGCCTAAACGCCTGCGCAGCCCTGTATTACGACGCTATGTATATGCTGGTGCAGGCCGCCGAGAACGCAGGCGGTACCGACACGGCAAGCCTTGTCAAGGGTATGACCGGCATGAGCTTCACCGGTGTCGGCGGCGACATTACGCTGGACGAGAACGGCGACGCAATCAAGAGTATCGCAATCAATACCTACATTGACGGCGAAGTCAAGTGGACCGAGACACTGGGGTCCGACGGCACAGTCGTTTCCAAGGCAGAGTAAGATACAATCGCATTGGGGCGGGGGAAAAGGCCCCCGCCCTTTGCGTTTAGGAAAGGGGAATGGACCTGATGACTTTCTCACTGTTTTTTCAAAGCCTGATAAACGGCTTAAACCAGGGCGCAATTTATGCGCTGATTGCCTTGGGCTACACAATGGTCTACGGCATTATCCGTATGATCAACTTCGCTCACGGTGACTTTATCATGATCGGCGCATACACGCTGTTCTACACCATCCCGTTGATGGTCAACGCCGGGATGCCCGCATGGCTTTCGGTTATCGTTGCTATTGCGGTATGCGCGTTGGAGGGCGTACTGGTCGAAACCTTTGCCTACCGCCCCGTGCGCAAGGCAGGGCCGATGTCCGCGCTGATCACGGCGCTGGCTATGAGCATCTTTTTGGAGAACCTGGCCATGGTACTGTTTGGTGCCAAGCCCCACAACGTGCAGGCCATCTTCAGCCTGCCCACCATCACCGTGGGCAGCGTGGCCCTGCCGCTGAACGTGCTGCTGACGATTGCCATTGGCCTGGGCATTATGATTGCCTTGCAGCTTTTCGTCAAAAAGACGAAGCTCGGCAAGGCGATGCGTGCCGTGCCGCAGGATAAGGATGCGTCCACCCTCGTCGGCATCAACGTCAACAGAATCATCACAACGACATTTGCCATCGGCTCGGGGCTGGCGGCGGTGGCGGCGCTGATGTACTGCGCCACCTATCCCCGCGTCACGAACGACATGGGCTCGATGATGGGCATGAAGGCCTTCATCGCAGCCGTCCTCGGCGGCATCGGCATCATCCCCGGTGCGATGCTGGGCGGCATCCTCATCGGGTTGATTGAAATTTTTGTCAAGCTGTTTGCCCCCGGCTGGTACGAGGCCGTGACCTACGGTACGCTGATCGTGATTCTGCTGGTGAAGCCTTCCGGTATTCTGGGCAAGAATGTCGGTGAAAAAGTGTAAGGGAGCGTGAACAAAATGACGAAACGACGGCTGGCCTCCTACGGCCTGAATCTGGTTGGTGTCGCGCTGCTGTACGCGGCCATCACGCTGGCTTTTACCTTCAACGCCTTCGGCAAAAGCACGACTTACATCCAGGGCATCTGCACGACTGCCTGCTACACGATCATCATGGTCACGTCGCTCAACCTCGTCGTGGGCTTTATGGGTGAGTTCTCGATGGGTCATGCGGGCTTTGTCTCGGTGGGGGCGTATGTGTCCGCTATCGTGTCCGGCGCGCTGGCCGGGCACGGGCTTTCGGATCTGGCGCTGCTGCTCGTTGCGATTTTGGCGGGCGGCCTGGCCGCGGGCCTTATGGGCATTGCAGTCGGCATTCCGGCACTGCGGCTGCGGGGCGACTATCTGGCTATCGTTACGATGGCTTTTGCCGAGATTATCCGCGTCTGCTTCTGCAACTTTTCCATTACGGGCGGCGGCAAGACGATGAGCGGCATTCTCAAACTTTCTACGTTTGACCGCGCATTCTGGATCATGGTCGTCTGCGTGACGGTTATGTTTCTGCTTGTGCGCAGCCGCTTTGGCCGCACGGTGCAGGCCATCCGCGAGGATTACATTGCGGCGTCGGCCTCGGGCATCAACGTGACCTACTACAAGGTACTGACCTTTGCGGTTTCGGCGTTCTTTGCGGGCGTCGGCGGCAGCGTCTACGCCCACTACATGACCGCGATGATCCCCACAAACTTCAACTTCAACTATTCGGCAGAGCTGCTCTCTGAAGTCATCATCGGCGGCACGGGCTCGCTGACCGGCTCCATCATCGGTGCGGCATTCTTGTCCAGCCTGCCGGAGCTGATGCGTGATTTCTCCACCTACCGTATGCTGGCCTACTCGGTCGTGCTGGTGCTGGTCATGCTGTTCCGCCCGGGCGGTATCTTCGGACGCTGGGAGTTCAGCCTGACCCGCCTGTTGGACGGCATTCGGCCCCCCAAGGCAAAAGCCGCGAAAGGAGCGTGATCCCGTTATGGCAGCACCCGTATTGAAAGCACAGCATCTCGGCATTCAGTTCGGCGGCCTGAAGGCTGTGGATGACTTCAACATGGAAATTGGCGAGTCCGAGCTGGTCGGGCTCATCGGCCCCAACGGCGCGGGCAAGACGACGGTTTTCAACCTCATTACCGGCGTCTACAAACCCACCGAGGGTTCGTTCTACCTCTGCGGTGAGCGGATGAACGGCAAAAAAACGCATCAGATCGTCCATGCGGGCATTGCCCGCACGTTCCAGAACATCCGCCTGTTCAAAAAGATGACTGTCATCGAGAACGTCAAGACGGCCATGCAGGGCCACACGACCTACGGCATGGCGGACGCCATCTTCCGTACCAAAAAGTACTGGCAGCAGGAGGCGGAAATCACCGCCCGCGCCAAGGAGCTGCTGTCCGTCGTGCACCTCTCCGGCAAGGAGGATCTGGAGGCCGACAATCTGCCTTACGGTGAGCAGCGCCGCCTGGAGATCGCTCGCGCCCTGGCCACCGATATGAAGCTGCTGCTGCTTGACGAACCGGCTGCGGGCATGAACCCCACCGAGACCGAGGAGCTGCTGGAAATCATCAACTACATCCGCAAGGAATTTAAAGTGTCCGTCCTGCTCATCGAGCATGATATGAGCCTTGTCATGAAGATCTGCGAGCGCATTCAGGTGCTGGATTTCGGCACAACGATTGCTTCCGGCACGCCGGAGCAGATTGCCAACGACCCGCATGTCATCGAGGCATATCTGGGCAAGGACGAACCGGGGGAGGCCGCCAATGCTTGAGATCAAAGACCTGTACGTCAACTACGGTGCCGTCCACGCGCTGAACGGCGTATCCTTGACCGTGAAGGATGGCGAGATCGTCTCGCTGATTGGGGCGAACGGCGCGGGAAAAACAACGACCCTGCGCACGATAACCGGTCTGGAAAAGGCGGCAAGCGGCTCCATCACCTTCGACGGGCACGACCTGCGCAAGATCGAACCCAGCAAAATCATCACGCTGAAACTGGCCCATGTGCCGGAAGGGCGGCACATCTTCCCCCAGATGACGGTGGAAGAAAACCTCGAGATGGGGGCTTTTACCGACCAAACCGACATGGCCAAAACGATGGCCGATGTCTACGAGCGGTTTCCTCGCTTAAAAGAGCGCAAGCGCCAGCTGGCTGGCACGCTCTCCGGCGGCGAGCAGCAGATGCTGGCCGTGGGCCGCGCCCTGATGGGAAAGCCGAAGATGATTTTGATGGATGAGCCGTCCATGGGTCTGTCCCCGCTGTTGGTAAAGGAGATTTTTGCCATCATCCGGGAGGTGAACAAGCAGGGCATTACGATTCTGCTGGTGGAGCAGAACGCCAAGATGGCGCTGGCCATCTCTGACCGTGCCTACGTGCTGGAAACCGGCACCATCACGCTTTCCGGCGATGCGCAGGAGCTGCTGAACGACACTCGCGTCAAAAAAGCCTATTTGGGGCAGTAAGGAGGAAGTGCTATGTATCCGAACTATCCCTACTTTGCCGTGGCCATTACCCGCACCTGCGGGTCGGGCGGCGGCAGTTACATCGGCAAAAAGCTGGCGCAGGATTTTGATATTGATCTGTATGACCGCAAACTGCTGCGCCTGGCAGCCGAGGACAGCGGCATCAATGAAAAAATCTTTGCCGCTGCCGATGAAAACACCAAAAAAACGCTGCTATACCGTGTTTCGCGGCATATCTACGACGGCAGCGTCATCCCGCCGGAGAGCGGCAATTTCATCAGCGACCAGAACCTTTTCAACTATCAGGCCAAGGTCCTGCGGGAGCTGCTGAACGAGGAAAGCTACATCTGCGTGGGCCGCGCGGCAGATTTTGTGCTGAAAGACAAACCCAACGTGCTGACCGTCTACATCGACGCGCCCTATGAGGACCGCATTGAGCGGGAGATGAAGCGCCAGGGCATCGGGCGCAGCCAGGCCATCCACTACATTGATAAGCTCGACCACTATCGGGAAAGTTACTACAAGTATCATACGGGCCGCCAGTGGAAGCGTGTGGAAAATTACGACCTCTGCCTGGACAGCGCCGCGGTTGGACTGGATAACTGCGTGGAGGTCATCAAGAAAGTTATTGAACTGAAATTTGGGGCAAAGTGCCCGCGGTAAAAAGCAACAGGGGAGGAAAGACTTATGGAAGCACTGGCCTATTATGACGGAAAAATCGGCACACCGGAGGAACTGACAGTTCCCTTCAATGATCGTGTGCATTTCTTCGGTGACGGTGTATACGACGCCACTGTCGGCGCAAACGGCAAGGTCTACCTGATGCAGGACCACCTTGACCGCTTTTACACCAGCGCCAGGGCACTGGATATCCACATCCCGATGCCGAAAGACGAGCTTGGCAGACTGCTGACCGACCTGCTGGCAAAAGTAGACGGTACAACGCATTTTGTTTACTGGCAGGTCACCCGCGGCGTCGAGACACGCAACCACGTCTACGCCGAGGACCTGCCCGGCAAGCTGTGGGTGTCCATCCGCCAGAACCATTTGAACGACCCGGATGTGCCCATCAAGCTCAACACCGAGGAAGATACACGCTTTTATCACTGCAACATCAAAACGCTGAACTTGCTGCCCAGCGTTGCAGCGGCGCAGCACGCAAAGCGCATCGGCGTGCAGGAGACGGTGTTCCACCGCGGTGACATCGTGACCGAGTGCGCCCACTCCAACGTGTCGATTCTGAAGGATGGCGTATTTTATTCGCATCCCAACGATGAATTTATCCTGCGTGGCATCGCCAAGACCCACATGATCCAAGCGTGCTATCGCCTGGGCATTACAGTCATGGAAAAATGCTTTACGCTGGATGACCTGCGCAACGCCGATGAGATCATCGTGACATCGTCCTCCAACTTCTACCTGCACGCCTGCGAGGTGGACGGCAAGCCCGCGGGCGGCAAAGACCCCGCCACGCTGAAAGCGATTCAGAGCGAGGTCCTGCGCGAATACTACGCCTACACCGGCAAAACAACCGTTGTGGACTGAAACGGGGGTGGGAAGGATGACCCGTGACGAACTGGAAAAGCGCAACGTAGGCGAAAATCTCGATGCTTTGATGAATCTTGACCCCCGCGGCTACGGTGTCTGCCGCATTTTGTACGCGGGCAGCCGCGCCTATACCGGTGACCCTCTGACGATGCACGCGGCGCAGGTGCTGTGCGATGCGGTAAAAGAGAACGATCTGGTGTACATTATTACCGGATTCGTCCTGCTGCCGCATAAAGTGCCCGAGATGGACGGCACGGTCAGTTCCATGCTGCTGGCGCGCGCGTTGGTGATGGCGTTCGGTGCAAAGCCGGTCATCGTATGCCCCGCCGACAGCGTTCAGGCCATAGAAAAGTGCGCCGCCGTCGTTGGTCTGCATATCTATGAAGACCTAGACATCGTGCAGACGCTGCCTTTAAGCATGGGGGTCGCGGCCTTTACCAAAAACCTGGCCGACGCCCCGGCCCAGGCTGCCGAGCTGGCTGCCCGCAAGCCAGCAGCAGTCGTCTCTGTCGAAGCCTGCGGCGCGAACGCCCTGGGGGTCTGTCACAATGCCGTCGGGCTGGACGTGACCGCCTTGCAGGCCCGCAGCGATGTGCTGTGGAAAAAGCTGCGCGCCGACGGTGTGCCGAATATCGCCATCGGTGACCTGGGCAATGAGATCGGCATGGGCACGATTGCCGACCACATCAAAAAATATGTGCCGTTCACCGACAGGGGCGAGTGCCAATGCGGCTGCGGCGGGGGCATATTAAGCGCCACCAGAACTGACAACATTATCACGGCCACCTGCTCCGACTGGGGCTGCTACGGCTTGATGGCCGCGCTGGCGTATCTCAAAAAAGATATGGAGATCCTGCACCACGAGGACATGGAGTCCGAGGTCATGCGGGTGGCAGCACGCAACGGGTTTATTGATATGACGGGCTCACTGCTGCCGGGCATTGACGGATTCAGCACGCGCATGAACGTCGGCATCGTCAGTCTGATGCGCCAGTGCACGGCCTACGCGGTACGGTACTCCCACAAGTCGGATCACTGGTTCGGCCCTGTGTTGGCAAAGCACTTCTTTGACTGACTATTATAGAAGGAAGGGGGCAGCGGTCATGCTGCCGTTTACGGTACACCCGGTTGGGGACTGCGCCCTGCTGGCGGGATTCACCCAGCGCATTGCACCGGAGATCGGCGCGGCGGTGGCGGCACTGAACAGCCGCGTTTTGGCGGCCGGGCTGCCCGGCGTGACAGAGACAGTGCCCGCTTTTGCGTCGCTGCTGGTGGTGTATGATCCGCTTGTGACCGACTATGACACGCTGGCGGCAGCCCTGCAAGGGCTGAGTGACGCTGACGGCGCGGACACCGCGGCGGGGGAGGGGAGGCTGGTCACGATTCCTGTATGCTACGGCGGCGATTTCGGCCCCGACCTGCCCTTTGTGGCAAAGCACGCGGGGCTGACCGAAGCAAAAGTCATCGCGCTGCACACCGGGCGGGAATACCGCATTTATATGCTGGGGTTCCTGCCGGGGTTCCCGTACCTTGGCGGGCTGGACGAACGATTGTTTACCCCGCGGCTGAACACACCGCGCACGGCCATCCCGGCCGGGGCGGTGGGCATCGGCGGCGAGCAGACCGGCATTTACCCTATTGCCAGCCCGGGCGGCTGGCAGCTCATCGGCCGCACGCCGCGCAAACTGTTTGACCCGGAATCGGGCGCACTGCCCTACACGGCGGGGGACCGCATAAAATTTGAACCCATCACCGCGGCGGAATTTGCAGCCCTGGCGGCAAAGGAGGGCACGGCATGAGCATCACCGTACTAGACCCCGGCCCGCTTACAACTGTGCAGGATGCGGGCCGCGTGGGCTATGCTGCCCAGGGCTACCGCAGCTGCGGCGCAGCGGACGGATACGCCCACCGTCTGGGCAATGTGCTGGTCGGCAACGACCCGGGTGCAGCCGTGCTGGAATGCACCCTGCGCGGCGCGGCCCTGCGGTTTGAAACGGACACCGTCTTTGCTCTGACAGGGGCCGAAAGCCCTGCTGCGCTGGACAGTACGCCCGTACCCTATTACGCACCGCTGCTTGCCAAAGCAGGCAGTGTGCTGCAGATGGGGGCGGCAAAAACAGGACTGCGCAGCTATCTGGCCGTGGGCGGCGGCATTGCCACCCCGCCCGTGCTGGGCAGCCGCGCCACCGATGTAAAATGCGGCATCGGCGGCTTGGAGGGCCGCAAGCTGACCGCGGGCGATACCCTGCCCATAGGCTCATGTGATACCGCCGCGCTGTGGCAGGCCATCACTGCCAAACGGCTGGACCGTCCCTTGCGGGACAAGGCTGTGTGCGGTGGGCTGCACCCTATGCGCGTGCAGGGGACGCAGATGCTGCCGCTGCTGCGCGCCGTGCCCGGCCCGCAGGACGCCGCCTTTACCGTGCAGAGCCGGCAGGATTTTATCCACGGTATCTATACCCTGACGCCGGACTGTGACCGTATGGCCTGCAAGCTGGCGGGTACGCCGCTGCAAATGCGCCGCGGCGCGGATATTCTCTCCGACGGTATTGTGCCCGGGTCGGTGCAGGTCTCCGCCGACGGGCAGCCCATTGTCATGCTGGCCGACCACCAGACCACGGGCGGCTATGCCAAAATTGCCACGGTGATTTCTGCCGACTTGCCCGCGCTGGCGCAGCTCCGCCCCGGGCAACGGGTATGCTTTACCTTTGTGACGCCGTCCCGGGCCGTGCAGGCTGCCCGGCAGCAGGCGGCCCTGTGGCAGCGGGTAAGAGATCGGTTGTAAAAGAAGGTGCACGTTATGAACTATTCCGCATTTCCACCGGCTGAGATTCGGGCGCTGATCCGCGCGGGCAAGCTGGATGCCCCGACCACAGGCTGCTGCGACGGCTACGCCCAGGGCAATCTGGTGGTCCTGCCAAAGGCGCTGGCGTGGGATTTCCTGCTGTTCTGCCAGCGCAACCCCAAGGCCTGCCCGCTGCTGGAAGTGGCCGATGCCGGGGAGCGCAGCTTCTCCCAATTTGCCCCGGGCAGCGATATTGCGCAGGACATCCCGCGCTACCGCATCTACCAAAACGGCGAATTGACCGAAGAAACCACCGATGTGGTGCGCTATTTTGAGGAACGGTCCGATTTGATCAGCTTCCTCATCGGGTGTAGCTTCTCCTTTGAGTCGGCGCTGCTGGACGCGAACATCCCGGTGCGCCAGATCGAGGAAGGCGTCAATGTGCCGATGTACAACACCAACATTTCCTGTGCGCCCGCGGGGGTGTTCAGCGGCAATATGGTCGTCAGTATGCGTCCGATTCCCCACGCGCAGGTGCCTGCGGCGGTGGCCATCACGGCGGGCATGCCCCGCGTGCACGGTGCGCCGGTGCAGATCGGCACGCCGGAGGCCATCGGCATCACCGATCTGGCCCACCCTGATTACGGCGATGCCGTGACGATTCGTCCGGGCGAAACACCGGTTTTCTGGCCCTGCGGGGTCACGCCCCAGGCCGTGGTCATGCACTCGAAGCCGGAATTCTGCATCACGCATGCGCCGGGGTATATGTTTGTGACCGACGTAAAAAACACACTGCTGAAATACTAAGGGGGATGTTGCAATGCCGTCCATTGATTTAAACTGCGACCTGGGCGAGAGCTTCGGCGCGTACACCATCGGCATGGATGCCGAAATTTTGCCCTATGTGACCAGCGCGAACATCGCCTGCGGGTTTCACGCGGGCGACCCGTCCGTGATGCAAAAGAGCGTTCTGCTGTGCAAAAAGTACGACGTGCAGGTAGGTGCACACCCGGGACTGCCGGATTTGCAGGGCTTTGGCCGCCGCAGAATGGCAATTTCCCCCGCTGAAGCCGAGGCCGACGTGATGTATCAGATCGGTGCGCTGAAGGCATTCTGCGACGCGGCGGGCGTACCGCTGCACCACGTCAAACCCCACGGCGCGCTGTACAACATGGCCGCCAGGGATCCAGTGCTGGCGGCGGCCATCTGCCGCGCTGTGCAGGCTGCAGCTCCCGGTGCTGTGCTGCTGGCACTCTCCGGCAGCGAGATGGTCAAGGCCGCAAACGCCATCGGACTGCCCGTTGCCAGCGAGGTATTTGCAGACCGCGGCTACCAGGCCGACGGCAGCCTTGTGCCACGCGGCGCTCCCGGCGCAATGATCGAGGACGAGTATACCGCCATTGCGCGGGTCTTGCAGATGGCAGCGCAGGGTACCGTACAGGCCGACGATGGCAGCACCGTAACCCTGCAGGCCGATTCCGTCTGCGTCCACGGCGACGGCCCCAAAGCCCTCGCCTTCGTGCAAAAAATCTCCGCCGCCCTCCTTGCCGCAGGGACAGCAGTTGCAGCATTTTGATCGTCGGCAGAAAGCAAGATGGGGAATGAACCTATCGGAAGAAGGTAAAGCAGCGCTAAGCGGCAGAATCTGTCCTGCGCCCCTGCCGGGGCGCAGGAATTTTTTTGTCAATAAAAATACCGTTGTATCGTGTGATACAACGGTTGAATAATTTGAATGCAGCCTTGATGTGTTTAGGCGGCGGATCCTGCACGGAGGACGAGCCGACACCATAGCACGAAGGCTTTTTTTCATTCCGGCAAACGCCCGTACAGTTCCATTTCACTGTGCAGCTTTTTGGCCAGCCTCGTGTTAAAGACACCGGGTTCGGCACGCCAGCACCAGTTGCCGCCCAGAGTGGACGGCGTGTTCATGCGGGATTCATGCCCAAGGCCCAGCAGATCCTGTGCCTGCACGACAGCCAGATCGGCAGCGCTGGACCAGATGCCGCGCATCATGCCCCAGTGATAGCCCTCTTTCTTCGTCAGATTCAGGTAGCGCACGGCGCTCGCCACGTCCTCAGGGGCGGCGGTTTCCATCCAGCCGTTCACAGGCTCGTTGTCGTGGGTGCCTACATAGGCAATGCAGTTCTTGGGGTAGCTGTGGGGGCGGTAATCGCCGCCGTCACGGCTGTCAAAGGCAAACTCCAGCACTTTCATGCCGGGATAGCCGCATTGCTTCAGCAGGGCAGTGACATCTTCCGTCAGGAATCCCAAATCCTCGGCGATGATGCGCGGGCTGCCCAGCTTTTTCTTTATGGCAGCAAACAGCGCATAGCCGGGGCCTTCGCGCCAGCGGCCGTTCCGGGCGGTTGCTTCCCCGTAGGGGATAGCATAATAGCCCGCAAATCCGCGGAAGTGGTCAATGCGAACCACATCATAGATGCTGCACATGTGTTTGATGCGCCGCACCCACCATGCGTAGCCGGTCTTGGCCATGGAGTCCCAGTCGAACAGCGGGTTGCCCCACAGCTGGCCTGTGGCGGAGAAACCGTCCGGCGGGCAGCCTGCCACCTCGGTGGGCAGCAGGTTCTCGTCGAGCTGGAACTCCTGCGGACAGCTCCACACATCGACGCTGTCCAGCGCCACATAGATGGGAAGGTCGCCGATGATGCGGATTTCCTGCCGGTTGGCGTAGTGCTTCAGCGCCTGCCACTGACTGTAGAACATAAACTGTACAGCCTGCCAGAACGCCACATCGTCGGCGTACTGCTGCCGGGCTGCTGCCAGGGCAGCGGGCTCACGGCGCCGCAGCGGTTCTTCCCATTCCAGCCAGCAGGCTCCGTTGTGGGCGTCCTTCAGCGCCATGAACAGCGCGTAGTCGGGCAGCCAGAAGTCGTTTTCCTTCACAAAGCGGCGGTAGTCGGCACCGGGCTTTGCCAGCAGACGTTTGGCTGCACAGCGCAGCACTGCGTAGCGCTTTTCGTACATGACGCCGTAGTTGATGCAGTCGGGGGTGCATTCCCAGTCGATGGACGCATATTCCTCCGGCAGCAGCAGTCCCTGCTTTGCCAGATCGTCCAGATCGATAAAATACGGGTTGCCCGCAAAGGTCGAGAACGACTGATAGGGACTGTCGCCGTAGCTGGTGGGGCAGACGGGCAGAATCTGCCAGTATGCCTGCCCGGCCTTGACCAAAAAGTCCACAAAGCTACGCGCGGCTGCACCCATGGTACCAATACCGTAAGGCGAGGGCAGACTTGAAATGGGCATTAGAATGCCGCTTGCTCTCATCAGAGAACCCCTCTTTCTTTTGATAGTAAGCAGCCGGGATGTCTTTCCTTCACAGTTCACGCACGCTTTCTCCTTCGGTCAGATCGAAGGAGACGATCTCGTGCACGGCATTGCCGGGTTTTTGGATGTTGTGGAGCAGGATCCGCGCCGAACGCCGCGCCAATTGCTCCATATTCTGCCGGATGGTCGTCAGCCGGGGCACACTGTACTGTCCCAGCGCGATGCCGTCAAAACCTGTGACGGAAATATCCTGCGGCACACACAGCCCGTGATCCCGCAGCGCACGAATTGCGCCGAGCGCCATCAGGTCGGACATGGCAAACACTGCCGTAATGTCGGGGCTGTGCTTTAAGAGATACTCCATTGCCTCATACCCGCTGGAAAGCGAGAACCGCGCATACGCATACTGCTTTTCCATGTCAAACGGCAGACCAAGGCGCAGCATAGCACCCTGACAGCCGGCCAGACGGGCGAGACTGGGACGGGAAAGATTGGGCTTGCCACCGATGATTCCGATGCGGCGGTGCCCTTTTTTGTACAGATATTCGATCATCGTGTCCGATGCAGCCATATCGTCTACGGACACACTGGACAAATTGCGGATGCGCAGGGATGCCGCGCTGTTCGTCAGCAGCAGGCAGGGGATACCCAGTGCCTCCAACTCCGGCGTGAAGTATTCCGGATTTGAGCCGAGAAACAATATACCATGGGGTTTGCGCTCTGTGCAGATGCGTCGGGCCTGCGCAACCTCGTTGGCTTCCTCGTCAATATAGTAGACCGTCGCAACGTAGCCGCTTTCCTCAATGATCTGCTGCAGCGGTTCCAAAATGCCGGCAAACAGCATATTCTGGGTGCCTTTCACAATCAGTGCGATCCCATCGTTGGTCTGCTGCTTCAGATGTTTGGCGTTGGCGTTCGGTTCATAATTGTGGCGGTTTACGATTTCCAATATTTTTTGACGGGTTTCTGCACTGACGCCGGGGGCGTTATTTAAGGCTCGTGAGACGGTCCCGACCGCATAGCCGGACTCCCGCGCGATGTCTTTGATGGTCATTTGCCAATCCTCTTTCTTGAAGAAGTGTCAAATTTACCCCTTGACAGCACCGGCGACCACGCCATCGATAATATATTTCTGGCAGATCAGGTACAGCACGATAACAGGCAGCACCGTAATCATGATGCAGGCCATCATGGGTGCCATCTCCACCTTGCCGTAGCTGCCGCGGAAATACTGGATCGCCATAGGAATCGTGCGGAAGGTCTTGATGTCCAGCACCAGCGTGGGCAGCAGATAGTCGTTCCAGACCCACATGGTTTCCAAAATGGCGGTAGAGATCATCGTCGGCTTCAAAATCGGGCAGACGACCTTGAAGAAAATCTGGATGGGATTGCAGCCGTCGATCATAGCGGCTTCTTCAATAGCAATCGGCATGGATTTTACAAAGCCGGTGAACATGAACACCGCAAGTCCCGCGCCGAAGCCCAGATAGATGATGCAGATGTTGTAGGGGTTATTCAGCTTTAAGGTATCAGCGGTTTTTGCCAGTGTGAACATGACCATCTGGAAGGGGACAATCATGCTGAATACGCACAGATAGTACATACCTTTGGACAAGGTGTTCTGCACACGGGTGATATACCATGCGCACATGGAGCAGCACAGCAAAATCAGTGCCACAGACGAAACCGTGATCACTAAACTATACCAGAAAGAGGACAAAAAGTCCATTTCCTGAATGCCATAAATGTAGTTTTTCAGGCCGACGAAGGTCTCGGCGTTCGGCAGATCAAAGGCGTGGCTCGTCGTGATGGCGCGCTCGGTCTTGAGGGAGTTCATCAAAATCATGAACACCGGGTACAGCCAGGCGATGCACAGGATCGTGAACAGAACGGACAGTACCGCGTTGATGCGGCGGTCTTTTTTAGTAGCACCCATTATGCCTGCACCTCCTTAGAGCGGGTAAAATGCAGCTGGAGCAACGAAATAACGACCACAAACAGGAAGAATACGACGGCCTTGGCCTGACCGATGCCCTTCCACTGGGGTCCGGAGCGCGCGTAGAACGTGTCGTAGATGTTGTAGGCCAGCATCATGGACTGCTTTGCAGGCTCACCGGCTGTCAGCGAGAGGTTCTGGTCGAACAGCTTGAAGGAGTTCGTCAGCGTCAGGAAGGTGCAGATCGTCACGCTGGGCATGACCATCGGGATTTTGATTTTGAACAAAATCTGGCTGCTTGTTGCACCGTCAATGCGTGCGGCCTCCACCAGATCCACCGGCACATTCTGCAAACCGGCAATATAGATGATCATCATGTAGCCGATCTGCTGCCAGCACATCAGGATGATCAAACCCCAGAAGCCGTAGGTGGCATTCAGCGCCAGCAGCGACTTACCCCAGGAGGACAGCAGACCGTTGAGCAGGATCTGCCAGATATAGCCCAGCACGATGCCGCCGATCAGGTTCGGCAGGAAGAAGATGGTGCGGAAAGCGTTGGTGCCGTGCATACCGCGGGTGAGAAGCAGCGCGATGGCAAAGGCCAGCACGTTGATCAGCAGGGTGGACACGACGGTGAACGCCGCTGTGAACCAGAACGCATGGGTGAAGGTGTTATCCGACCAAATCATTGCGTAGTTGCTTAAGCCCACAAACTGCACATTATTGACGGTGGTGAACTTGCAGAACGACAGCCCTGCACCCCAGATAAACGGCCAGACAAAGCCAATGATAAAGGCGATGAGGGTCGGCAGTACGAAAACAGGCCAATAACGTCGAATGGCTTTTTCCATAAGTATGCTCCCTTTGTTGTAATTTTTGTTTTCTGCAAAAGAAGCGGGGCGGGCGAAACCGCCCGCCCCGCTAACCGGTAATACTAGGTAAGGAGAAAAAGCTTTCAGTGTAGAGAAAACAATCTTATGTTATGCAGCAGCGTTCAGAGCGGCCTCAGATGCCCAGCCATCGACGAAAGCGGTGACGACATCATCCCAGCTGCCGGTACCGGCGGCGTAAGCGGTCAGAGCAGAACCAACGCCGTTCTTCCAGTTCTCGGAAGGCATGGTGGAGAAGTTCCAGGCCACAGGGGTCT
>OLPO01001502.1_pt1 | contig 15714 bp, 18 predicted proteins | sample 1672831 | NCBI WGS metagenome assembly OLPO01 (sample SAMEA3136728, study PRJEB25190) | human gut metagenome
CGAGGCGATTTTATTTATCGTGGCGCCGCAGGCAGAGGCATGGGGGTTTTAGAACAGAATTGGTCTGAGCAGTCGTCGGAGTTTTCAAGGCTGAATATTGCCGGTACGGACGGCTTTTTGCTGATAATTAAGGAGACGCAGATAGAGTGGGACAGAAAATGTCCCGAGTACGATTTTGAAGCCTGTCGCGAGAAAGTTACACGTGAGTTTTCGGAGTTTTACAAAAGCTATCCCATACTTCCGAAAGAATATGAAGAAGTATCAGTTCTCGGGGCGTATATCAACTGGTCGGCATATGTTATGCCGCGAGGGTTCTTAAAGCGCCATGCGATGCTGATGTCAAAAAACCACATGACAAATGTCTGGAGCTGGGATCACTGCTTCAACGCACTCGCGCTGTCGTACAAAAATCCGTCTTTGGCATGGGAACAGTTCATGATAATGTTTGATTTTCAGGATAAATCGGGCAGACTTCCCGACAGCGTGAACGATTCAAAGGTGATATGGAACTATGTCAAGCCGCCGATACACGGCTGGACGCTCAAGAAAATGCTTGAAAACGGTATGACGCTCAATAAAAATCAGCTTACAGAGGCATACTCTGCACTTGAAAAGCAGACGCTTTGGTGGATAAATTACCGCGATTTTGACGGCGACGGTGTCTGTGAATATGTCCACGGAAATGATTCGGGCTGGGACAACTCGACGGTATTTGCAACCGTTCCGCCGATAGCTTCTCCAGATCTGCAGGCGTTTTTACTTGTGCAGATGGCTATGCTCGCCGAACTTGCAGAGAGCCTTGGTATGCCTCAAGAGAGCGACAATTGGAAAACAAGATTCGAGAAGGCCTCAAGCAATTTTTTGGAGAAGTGCTTTGTAAACGGTCTGCCGACAGCATTTCAGAGCGGCACTCACAAGGTTGTTGAAAACCAAAGTCTTCTGCCGTATCTATGCCTGATTTTGGGCGACAGATTGCCGAAAGAGTATCGGAAAAATATGATAGACAAGTTAAAATGCGGAAGATTCATCACTGATCACGGCTTTGCGACGGAGAGCCTTGACAGCAATTGTTACCGACCTGACGGCTACTGGCGCGGTCCGATATGGGCACCGTCAACGGTTATTTTGTGCGACGGACTGAGCAGGTGCGGCGAGATTGACCTCGCCAAAGAGATCGCCCGAAAATTCCTTGAAATGACAAAGCAAAGCGGCTTTGCTGAGAACTATAACGCCGTAACAGGCGAGGGCTTACGCGACAGGGCGTATACTTGGACTTCAAGCGGGGTGTTTATTCTCGCGGAGGAATACTTGAACAGTCGTGCTTGATGTAGGATAAACTTGCTTTGATTAATGGGATTTTCCATCGTCTGAATTGTACCCCTTGTCAAGGGCTACCCGAACGCTGACGCATCCAACGGATATATTCCCGTTGTATAGAACTGATAAAATTCGTTAGCTGCGAGTTTCTCGTTGATGTGATCCTTCATGTGACCATGGAAGTTCTCCTGTGGGGCAGGAAACTTCAGAAGTTTACATGGAATGTTAATTGCAGTAAGTTTGTATTGAACGGATTCCATGATTCTCTGAAATCGGTGGATGAAATGGATTGCAGAACCTATGGAGGAGAAGAACACAAGAACAATGTATTGGAGGGGCATGAAAAGCATGAAAACAAAAAGACTGAGAATACTCTTTATCGGCAACAGCCATACCTATTACAATGACATGCCGAGAATGGTAAAAAGAAGATTTGATGAGGAAGGCTGCGACTGTGAAGTGACGATGCTGGCACATCCCGGATGGTTTCTGGCGCAGCACGTGGAAGAGCCTGATGTTCGCTTCAATATTCGATTTGGGGATTATGATTATGTCGTTCTGCAGGAGCATGCGCATCCCTTTGGCCCGGAAGAAAAGTTTTTTGAGGCAGTCCGGACACTGACAAGCTGGATCAGGGAGGCTGGCAGCACGCCGGTAATCTATATGACCTGGGCGAAGAAGACGGAACCGGAAATGCAGCAGAGGATGACAGAGGCTCATATAAAGATCGCGGAGGAGACGGGAGCTCTCCTTGCACCCGTTGGAAGAGAGTGGTGGGGCTACAAGGACAGCTGGCCGGATCTTGAAATGTATGCGGAGGATGGACAGCACGCTTCTCCTGCCGGATCGGATTTTGCGGCGAAGCTTATCTGGAATACGATCCAGACAGATATCGAACGGAAGAACTGCGGGCGGTGAGATAATGTATCTTTGCTGAGGCATCCCCGTCGAGGCATTCCTGTAAATCAGGATGCTTTTCCGGGAGGAAATGCATCCTCGGCATGCTTTTTTGTTCCACAGGGATTATTTCTTCCGTCCGGATGCATCCCTGACTCGCTCTTTTGTTCCGCAGGGATTATTTCTTCCGTCCGGATGCATCCCTGGCATGCTCTTTTTTTCCGCAGGGATTATTTTTTCCGCTCGGATGCATCCTTGGCATGCTCTTTTTTTCCGCAGGGATTATTTCTTCTGCCCAAATGCATCTCTGGCATGCTCTTTTGTTCCGAAGGGATTATTTCTTCTGACCGAATGCATCTCTGGCTTGCTCTTTTATTCCATAGGGATGCATCCCCGGCTGAAAAATGCACCCCTGACCGGCTATCCCTTAAAATAAAAGTATCTATTTAGCGCCCATCTCGAATTTGCCTGCAAGCAGTCAATTCACGTTGAAATGCGGCTGGCGCTAAACAGATACAAATAAAGATGAAACCAAGGCAGATATCTGAGTGTACAGATTCATGTGATATTTAAACGAAAGGAGGAGCATCATGGGCAAGGAAGAGAGAAAACGATTGGAGCAGTATTGCTACGATGGATCCAGACATTTCTCCATCAGGGAGGCTTCAACGAAAGAGACTTCGCTTTGCAGTGACAAGGCAGAAGCTTTGGCGCAGATGGAGAAGAACAACGCGAAGATGGACGAGCTGCAGGCGAAGCTCTACGCCGCCAAAAAAGAGGGCGTGATCTTCCTGTTTCAGGCGATGGATGCAGCCGGCAAGGACGGAACAATCCGTTCCGTGCTGACCTGTCTCTCGCCTCACGGCGTTCATGAGGCTGCCTTCAAGGCACCGTCATCGGATGAGCTGGCGCACGATTTTCTCTGGAGAATTGTGAAGCAGGTGCCGGCAAAGGGAGAGATTGCTATTTTCAACCGGTCCCAGTATGAGGATGTACTGATTGGAAAGGTCCGGGAGCTTTACCGCAAACAGGCCCATGCGGACCGCATCGATGAAGATACGGTCATGGAAGATCGGTATACCGACATCCGTAATTTCGAGAAATATCTGTACCGGAACAGTATTCGCACGGTAAAGATTTTCCTGCACGTCTCAAAGGATGAGCAGGCGCTGCGCTTCCTGTCCAGAATCGAGGAGCCGGAGAAAAACTGGAAGTTTTCGGCGGGTGACTGGGAAGAGCGGGCTTACTGGGATGCCTACCAGAAAGCCTTCGAGGATGCAATCAACGCAACTGCAACCAGGGAAGCTCCGTGGTATGTCGTGCCGGCGGATCACAAGTGGTACATGCGGTATCTGGTCAGCGAAATTCTCTGCGACACGCTGATCGACATGGATCCTCAATATCCGGAGGTTACCAGCGAGCGGCTTGCGGAGTTTGAGAAGCTTCGTGATTCCATTGCGAAGGAGCTGCCGGAGGAGAAGCTGGAGAAATTCAGAAAAAAGAACGGGAAGAGCAAATCATAAGCGAAAGATAAGACAGCTGCGGAGATATCAAATTAAAACTGCGGCAGGCGGAGAATCGCTCCGCCTGCCGCAGACGAAGTCCGGAAGCTCTTCCTCAATAAAGGCATTCCTATTGCCTCCGGAATGGTAACAGAAGGAATCAGTGCTGTACATTGTCGGTGTTGCCCCAAAGCTTTGAGAGCGGCACTGCCTGTGCGAGCTCTTCAATCAGCTCATCGTCAAAATTGTGCTTCACGCAGCAGTCTCTGCCCAAAATCATGACGGCCTCGTCGCCCTCCGAAGATGCCGGCCAGGAAGGAAGCTCGCTCATTTCCGGATTTCCGGTTTTTGCAAAATTCATGATTGATTCGAACATCTGCTCCTGCAGCTTATCCGATACTCCCGGAACATTGGCGACAGGAACGAGGTCAATGTTGTGGAAGAAGAAGGGCAGATCGGAGCAGTGCCATGCACACTTGCCGTTGTCTACCGGGAAATCAAAATCAAACAGGTACGCATAGGTAGGTGCCTGCGGGAAAGCAGCCTTCTGCTTGATGAGTCTCTTGGAGGGACGGCGGAAGAGATAGTCAAGAACCGTAGCATCGATCAGCTTGTGACCGGGGTATGCGGCACGGAACAGCTCTGTGATCTTCCCGGCATGATCTCCGAAATAGGCGCGAACGCGTTCTTCCATCTCTTCTTCGCTCATTTCGTGCTTGTTATATCCGGTTGGCTGGAAAGCAAATTCTCCGAACACAGTGCCAACCATGAGAGGAGTATTCTTCGTTCTTTCACGGAATCCGCAGACGGTGGGATCGCCCAGATACCAGTCGTTCACGAACGGTGCCTGTCCGACATAGCCGCCTGCTGCCTGCACGGAGGGAGCAACCTTCTCATAGGCTTCCACGAGCTGCGGATAGGGAATGGTCTCCAGCACAGAAACATCGTCGGTGTTCAGCTCCTTCAGCATCGCAGATACAATGGCGGTTCCGTCTCCGCTTCCTTCTGCAAGGACGCCTGGCTCAATGCAGCCGCTGATTACAATGCCTCTCTGGAAAAGGCCGTCTGCTGCCGGAATCTGGCAGAGATCAGTCACCTTCATTCCGCCGCCGGACTGACCGAAGATCGTGACATTGTCCGGATCTCCGCCGAAGGCAGCAATATTTTCCTTCACCCACGCAAGAGCTGCCACCATGTCTGCATGGCCACAGTTGCCGGAATTGGCGTACTTCTCGCCGAACGGAGCAAGGTCGAGATAGCCGAGAATATTGAGACGGTGATTGATGGTGACTACCACGACGTCACCGCGGGTTGCCATGGCTGCACCGTCATAGCAGAGCTGCTCAATGGAAGAGCCTGCAGAGTAACCGCCGCCATGGAGCCATACCATGACCGGCTTTTTCGCGTTGTGATCCAGTGATGTTGTCCAGATGTTCAGATTCTGACAGTGCTCGTCCTGCGGCCAGTAAGCGTGCGGAACCATGAGCTCTCCGTTCGGCGTCTCCTGGTGCATGAGCGGGCAGACAAAGCCATAGCTCAGCGCATCCTTTACACCATCCCAGGGCTCCACCGGAGTCGGCGGCATGTAGCGCTCAGCCTCTGCGTAATGAACCCCCTTGAAAATGTAGGCCCCGTCGAAGAAATATCCCCGAAGGACTCCCTTTGTGGTTTTCGCCAGTGTGCTTTCGTTGCATTTGAATGCTTTCATATTAACCCCCTTGTGTATGTCAGATCGATGGATCGATCGACAGAAATAAATTGGAACCTTGTCCCCAATCAATAACAGAATATCATATCGGAAGCTGTATACGGAACATTTGTTTTGCTATACTTTTATCTGTAGAAAATACAGGCAGAATGATCGGGAGACAAAATCTCTTCGATGACAAGGCTTCTGTAACAGAGAGGAGAACTGCGATGGCTCATACTCTGATTGGCATCATACCGGCAATTATCTGCGTGGCCTATGGAATCTGCATTCTGTGCGTGGGCTCGGGTTCAGGATTTTTTCTCGTGTGGTTTCTTCTGGCCGCAGTGATTCTCCTGCAGACGTTTCTGCCTGCATTGCCGGAGGCATACGCTGTATGGATCCATGCGGCACGTATTTTTCTCCGGCTGTTCTGGATCCTGTTTGCAGTGGTGGTTGGTATCACGTGGCTCCTGATCGGAACGCATTTTTCTGCAAAGGGTGACGCCAATCTGGATTACATGATCGTACTCGGCTCACAGGTGAGAGCCGATGGACCTGCGGTCATAACAAAATATCGTCTGGACAGAGCAAGGGAATATCTGAAGGATCATCCGGAGACCGTATGCATTGTTTCGGGCGGTCAGGGGAAGAACGAGCCGGCGCCGGAAGCCGTCATCATGAAACAATACCTAGTCCAAAAAGGAATTCCGGAAGAACAGATTCTTACGGAGGACCGCTCGCTCAATACGATAGAAAATATCCGGAACAGCAAAGCGATGATTCTGAAACAGAAGAGCGCGGAAGGAAACGGGGAAATCGAGGACCGTGTCGGCATTGTAACCAATAATTTCCATGTATTTCGAGGCGTCATGCTGGCGCGTCATGCCGGATTTCGGAAGGTTTCCGGGATTGCGGCATATACCAATCCGTTCTATCTTCCGAATAACATGCTCCGGGAAACCTGCGGAATTCTGAAGGATTTTCTGTGCGGAAACCTCCTATAGGGCTGTATTCCGGGAAAAGCTGTCATGACAGCCGGGATTTCTGCTATCATAGAATCTATGAAGAATCTACTCTGAAAAGAGAAAAGAGGAGGACAAAACACAATGGTAGATCAGAACTGTGCATATTGTATGGAAGGTGAACTGGTTGCAGCATTCGGAATTAAAATTTGCGAGCTTGAAAGCTGCAAGGTATATCTGTTCAAAGAGCAGAGCCACCCGGGCCGTGTCATCGTAGCGCACAAGAAGCATGTCAGCGAGATTACAGAGCTCACCGCAGAGGAAAGAGCTGCTTACATTGAAGACATCAATAAAGTGGCTGCAGCAATGCATGAGATTTTTCATCCGGATAAGGTGAATTACGGGGCATATGGAGATACCGGACATCATCTTCATTTCCATCTGGTGCCGAAGTACAAAGACGGTTATGAATGGGGCGGCGTGTTTGCCATGAACCCCGGAGAGAAGACTTTGACAGAGGAAGCCTATCAGGAAATGGTTGAGAAGTACCGCAAGGCGCTGGCACAATAAGGACGAAGCGAGAAAAGCACCGGAGAAGATAACGGGACCGTTTCGGAGAATACAGCGAGGGAAGCTCTTAGCGAGCTTCCCCTGTTTTGATTTCGATCATCAGTGTCTGCTGCGTGGAAGCAGGCATCATTTCCCGGAGCATTTCAGCAAGCTGCTGCGGTGTTTCACAGAATCCGCGTCCGATCCATTCGTCCAGGAGTCCGAACAGGCCATAGGAATAAAAGCGGGCCTCATAGGCTTGTGCCGGTGTTGTTTCGTTTTTGGCGGACATGACATGACAGAACGCATCATAGACGCAGGGAAGCTGCTCTGCATGGTAGATTGTCTCCAGCACAGGCTGAATCGAGGCATTGAAGGCGAAAAAGTCCTCCACGTTCTCAGCCGTGTAGCGGCGGCAGTCCCTCATGCCGTGCTCACCGGCCCATTGATACCACAGAAGGACCAGCTTGAAGGTCAGAGCCTCGTCCTTGCCTTCAAAATTCCGGAACCACGTGGAGCGGTTGACGCCGGCGGCTTCCGTGATTTCCGTCACTGTAATTTTCTCAAAAGACTTTTCCTTCATGGCACGAAGAAGCGCATCGGCCATACACTCCTTCAGTAAATCAGATGTTCTCGGACTTGCTCCCATCGTTCTCTCCTTCTGAATTCCGATATTCCTTCCGATCTCTTGCATAAATCAGAAAGATCACATAGAATGCTTAGAGCAACAAATGTTGCATATTGCATCAGATGATGCATTTTAGTAATGATAAATTGTGAAGGAACCGAAGTCAAGACAGAAGAGCGATTGACAGACAGAAGGGACATGGACCATGGAAAGAAAGGCAGTTATCACAGCAGATTCGTCTGCAAACCTGTTTTCGGCAAAGGACGCAGAATATGTTTCTGTTCCTTTGAGAATTATTACTGACGTGAAAGAGTACACCGATGATGAGAAGCTGGACGTACCCGGAATGCTGAACGATCTGAAGCACTATAAGGGAAAATCCAGCACGGCCTGCCCAAGTGTCGGAGACTGGCTGAAGGCCTTTGGGGATGCGGATGAGGTGTATGGCGTTTCCATCACCAGCCGTCTCTCCGGCTGCCACAATGCGGCCTGTATTGCAGCGAAGGATTACGAGGAGATGTATCCGGGACGCAAGGTGTTTATTCTGGATTCCCTTTCAACCGGTCCTGAGATGGAGCTCATCATTGAGAAGTATAAGGAGCTGATTGGACGAGGGCTGACCTTTGAGGAAATCTGCGGAGAAATCCAGAGGTATGCGGCAAGGACGCATCTGATCTTCTCGCTGGAATCTCTCACGAATTTTGTCCGGAACGGACGTGTCAGCCCGGCGGTGGCTGCGGCTGCAAATCTTCTCAGCATCCGCATTGTGGGAAGAGCCAGCAGTGCGGGTGAGCTTGAGCCGATTTATAAGAGCAGAGGGGAAAAGCGTGCAATCAGCCAGCTCTATGAGGTTATGAAGGAGAGCGGCTATGAAGGCGGCAAGGTTCGTATCCGCCACTCAGATAACGAAAACGCAGCACAGAAGCTTGCAGAGCTGATCCGGGCCGATTTCCCGGAGTGTGACCTGCAGATTGGAAGGAACAATGGCCTTTGCTCCTATTATGCGGAGAAGGGCGGAATTCTGGTCGGGTATGAAGGCAATTGATTCGAAGGTCTGCTAGAATAGAAGCATCTGATCAAGCGAAAACTGATCAAAAAGAAAATCAGATGGAATCGAGCAGGGCGAAAGGACAATCCGGCGGCATGGGAAAGAAATCAGTCAAAGAAGACAAAAGCATCTATCAGCTGGCCCGCGAGGAAGCGGACATGACGAGGGCGGAGGCGAGCGAAGCCATGGATTTTGTCTCCGAGAGCCGGATTGAGAAATACGAGAGCGGACGTTCTCCGGTGCAGCCGGAGGAGGTTCTGGCGATGGCAAGAGCCTACAAAAAGCCAGGACTTTGCAATTACTATTGCTCGCACGAGTGCCCGATCGGCCAGGAATATGTTCCGGAGGTCGAGGTGAAGGAGCTGGCGCAGATCGTGCTGAAGACGCTCTCGAGCATGAATTCGCTGGAAAAGGCGAAGGACCGGCTGATTGAGATCACGGCTGACGGAGAAATCTCTGACGATGAGCTCATGGATTTTGCCAGAATTGAGGAGGGCATTGATCAGATCTCCCGGGCAGCCGATTCCTTATCGTTGTGGGTGGAGAATACGATTGCATCCGGAAAGCTCCGAAAGGACAAGCTGGAGAAGGCCAGAGAGACCATTCAGAAAGAGGAGACCTGACCACGAGGCACGATGTGCCGTGATGACATCCTGTTCTAATTCGCCCAAACAGAGGAATAAGAGCATGTTTTTCTCCAAAGGAGAACTGTAATCCAGCAGAGGCATATCCTAGAATAGAACCAACTTGAACAGAAAGAATATCAGACAGCTCCGGATCGAACCGTTTCGTGGAGATCCTTCCGGATGTTTGAGAAAGAAAGAGGTGGAGAAATGCTGAGTTTGCTGATTGTTATTCTGGTTATGGTTGTTTTATTTAAGGTGACCGGTTTCATGTTTCACATTGCCGGAAAGCTCCTTGGCGGGATCCTTGGAATCATCGGATGGCTGATCCTTGGCGGGCTGGCGATATCGGTGTTCGGCCTTGCATTGTTCGTCTTTCCGATTATTCTGATTGTCGGGATTGTCGCACTGGCAGTCGCAGCGGCGCGGTAACAGAAAGCAGCGATGCGGCAGCAGAAAGCAACAGTGCACGAACATGAATCGGCAAGAGGAGGGAAATGCCATGTATGAAGTATATGACAGACAAAAGGAAATCGGGGAAGCTATCCGCGCCGGGGAAAGGGCTCTGGGAAGCCTTCGGGATGCAGAGCGACAGCTGAACAGTGCCGGAAACTGGGGGCTGCTTGATATCTTTGGCGGAGACACGGTTTCAGGACTGATGAAGCATCTGAAGATCAACAACGCCAGCAAATGCGTTGAGAGTGCAAGAAGAGATCTGGAGGTCTTCCGGGATGAGCTGGGAGATATTCAGGACATTGAGAATCTGAATGTGGATGTGGGCGGATTTCTGACCTTTGCAGACTTTTTCTTCGATGGATTTCTGGCCGACATCTTCGTCCAGTCGAAGATTGGTGACGGCAAGAAGCAGGTTCAGGAAGCTATCCGGAGAGTGGAGGATATTCTCCGAACGCTGCGGGCGGCACGGTAACCGTACTATAAATAACGTGATCGCACAGACAACGATTTATCAAAGTTCTATTGAATAATCAACAATCACCCTTTAAACTGTGATTGGTAAAAGCCTTTATTTTGAGATGTTGCCGGGCGTTAAGCCCGGCAAGTGCCCGAATAAAGGCCTTTTTTTGTGTGTGGAAGGTCGGATGCAATGAATAAGCACGAACATGCAATGATCAGAAGACGGAGTATGCTGCTGACTGTCACGGTGCTGCTGTGCATCGCAGCAGGAAGTCTTCGCTACTATACCATGGTGACGCAGACAGTATACGAGGAGAGTGTTTCGCATCTGAGAGCTCCTGCATCAGACCGGTACCGTGCTGAACGGGTTTGTGGAGCACAACATGACCTATCTGCACATGTGGTCGATCTCGATACAGGAGATAAATGAGGATGAGGACATTCAGCAATATCTGGAGAAGGTGAAGGAGGAGACCGGTTATACCCGGTTCTACTTTCTCTCCCGGGAAGGCAGATATATCACTCCGGATGGAGTGACCGGGAATCTGGGACTTGAGGGAAGTCCGGCGGATCCGATTAAAAACAATAAGGACTTCATATATGAAGGCTGTGCTGCCCGGACAATCGCAGCTGCTCGTGTTTATCAGTCCGAGGGGACATGGAAGCTATCGGGGATTTTCTTATGATGCCATCGCGCTTGCCTATGACAATGAGAGTATGGTGAAAGAAGTGGACACGCTTGCCTATGACGGGACCTCCGGCAGCTATGTGGTGCATGGAGACGGCCGTGTCGTGATCAATAATGGGCTTGAACGGGAGGATGGAATTTACAATTGGCTTGGCTTCCTGCGGGAGCATGCGCAGCTGTCCGGAAAGGAATTTACAGGACTGACCAATGATTTTAAAGAAGGTCAAAGCGGGTCCATGCGTCTGAAGCTGAACGGAACCGACTTTTACATGCTCTATGAGCCGACCGGTATCGAAGACTGGATGTTGGTCGCTGTCGTTCCGACAGATATTGTAAATAAAAATATGAATAAGCTTCAGTTCTGTACGATTCTGCTGGTCGGCGGTATTTTCGCTGCATTGGGCATCATACTCATTCTTATGATCGTCCGTGCAAACGGGGTAAAGCTGAAGCGAAAGAACACGGAGCTTCTGTATCGTGATGAGCTGTTTACAAAGCTCTCGAGAAATGTCGATGATATTTTCATGATGCTGGATATTGTAAGCGGGAAGCCGGATTATGTGAGTCCGAACATTGAGCGTCTGTTGGGCATTTCTGTTGAAGAGGTGCTCCATGATGTTCATGTCCTGGACAAGCTGCATCCGGAGGATACACTGAAGCAGAAGGTGGAGCGGCTGGAAGGGATTCAGAATGAGGAGCAGCGGGAGTGGAATTTTGAGTACATTCACCAGAAAACGCGGGAGCGGCGATGGTTTCATATTGTAGCCATGAGAAGCGAAGTCGAAGGCAGAGGCAAATATATTTTTGTGATGTCCGATCGGACAGAGGATAAAAAGGTCAACCAGGCTCTGGAAGAGGCGGCGCACGCCGCTGAGGCAGCAAATCGAGCAAAGAGTACCTTCCTGTCAAATATTTCTCATGACATCCGGACACCGATGAATGCCATCAGCGGTTTCACGACACTGGCCATCCGCAGCATGGATCAAAAGGAAAAGGTGCGGGATTATCTGGCGAAGATTCAGGTTTCCGGGGATCATCTCATGTCTCTCATCAATGACGTTCTCGATATGAGTCGCATTGAGAGCGGGCGAATTCATCTTGAGGAGTCGGAGGTGAAGCTGCCGGAGGTGCTGAGTGAGCTGGAGACGATTACCAGCGGGCATGTCCAGGCAAAGCAGCTGAAGCTTTCCGTGGATGCAGGGGAGATAGCAAATGAGACGGTCTGTTGTGATAAGACGAGACTGAACCAGATCCTTCTCAATCTTCTGTCGAATGCCATTAAGTTTACTCCGGTCGGCGGCAGGATTTCGGTGAGGCTGCGGCAGCTTCCGGGGACACAGGAAAACAAGACTGTGTGCGGGATCGCTGTGTACGAGTTCCGCGTGAAGGACAATGGGATCGGCATGAGTCCTGAGTTTATAAAAAAGATATTCGATCCATTTGAACGTGAGCGCACCTCAACGGTCAGTCGGGTTCCGGGCACCGGTCTTGGTATGTCAATTTCAAAGAATCTCGTGGAAATGATGGGCGGCACCATTGAAGTGCAGAGCGAACAAGGCAAGGGAACGGAGTTTATGATTCGCATTCCGATGCGAGTCTGCTCCGGGGAGAAGCCGGCTGACCATTGCTCCGGAGAGAAGCGGATGGATCACGATTTCGGAAGGCCGTCGGCTGACAGGGTGGAGGAGACATTTTCTCCCATGACTGCCGGTAATGATTTCTCCGGCAGTCATGTTCTGCTTGTCGAAGATAATGAACTGAACCGTGAAATCGCAACAGCGATTCTCCGGGGATATGGTTTCGAGGTGGATACCGCCGAAAACGGTGCCATTGCGGTGGAAAAGGTGCAGAGTGCTGCACCTGATACCTATGATATCGTGCTGATGGATGTTCTGATGCCGGTTATGGATGGATTTCTTTCGAAGCCGATCGACATTGATGAGCTTTGGAAGATCCTGCGGCGTCTGCTGCAGGATTGAAATCTGCCGTCAGGATTTGCTGACCGTGAAGAGCACTGCAGCCAGCACAAATTCTGAAAGAGCGATCCACCCATAGGCGATGAAGCTGAAATCGATGGCCCTTCCGATCAGCCTGCTGGTGATCTGATAAGCAGTCAGGAAGAAGAGAGCAGTCAGCGAAGCGGTGAGAACACCGCTGATGAGGCATGTGACTGCCGCATAGTGAGCACCCGTCTGCCTCCTGTTTCGCAGGAAGCCTGCTGACAGAAGGAGAAAAACGAGCACTGCTCCGGCGATGTGGAGCCTCCTGTCGGTAAGAACACAATAGGCGGCGGGAATCATGGCGAGCTTTCCGGAGAAGGATTGCGAAAGAACCTGTACATAATAGGCGAGTGCATTCGCTGCCTCTTCGGCCTTTTCCTGCAGGCGCTCTTGAAAATCCGGAATGTCCTTCCAGTCTGCACCAAGCTGCTCCTGATACATCCTGGCCGTTTCTTCTGCAATCGCCTCTGTATACGGAGTACTGTCGGGAAGTGCCGGACTGTCATCAAAATCAGAAGCAGAGGCAGCGGCCGCCATCGCAGCATCCAGATCAGCCTCAACCAGAGCAAGGAGCGGCTTTTCTTTTCCAACTGCCTCGTTTGCGACAAAGGCGTTGTCAAAGGCATCTCCGTCGGTGTCATGGTATTCCTCGTAGGCGACGTCATTCATTCTGTTTGCAAAGGCCTTGCCGATCTCCCATTGAGAGACGCCCTGGACCAGAATGGACTTGAGAGGGACAACCAGAGACAGCAGGATCATCAGAAAGCCTGCAATCCAGTAAATCCAACGTACACCCTTTTGTTTTTTCTCTTCTGATTTCATTTTCGACGTCCCTTCCTTTGTCAGATTTTTGTTCGAGTGGATCGTATTTTTATTTTCCTGAATCATAATCCGCAGCCTGCGGAATGTCAAAAAAGTTCATGGTAAAATCAATGATAGAAGACATGGATGAAGAATCAAGGAAGGTATCGGATATGGGAAAACTGTATTTTGTCCGGCACGGACAGACGGTATGGAATGTGGAAAATAAAATCTGCGGCGCATCGGAGAGTCCGCTCACAGAGCTTGGACATGAGCAGGCAAGGGAGACCGGAAGATCGCTGAAGCAGCGAATCGATGCGGGAGAGCTTGCAATTGATGAGATTCTGGCATCACCTCTTCGGCGAGCCTATGATACGGCGAGAGAAATTTCGGATATAACCGGAATTTCGATGAGAACAGAGCCAAGGCTTTCCGAGCAGCATTTCGGAAGGTGGGAAGGAACGCCAAGAGACGGAAAGGACTTCGCCAGGGCGAAACAGAATTTCGTTGACAGCTTCGGCGGCGGAGAGTCCATGATGCGGATGGCACAACGCATTTATAACCTGCTCGATGATCTGAAGAAGGAGCCGGAGAAGACGTATCTTCTGGTTGCGCACAACGGAATTTCCAGGATTGTCGAGTCTTACTTCCGAGATATGACGAATGAAGAATTCGCGGCATTTGGCATCCGGAACGCCGAGGTGCGGGAATACGATCTGTGAAGAAAAAGTGCCTGGGGCAGAGAGTAATGGAAGAATTTGATTTCAGATTTGGCAAAATAGCACAGCTCTACTATGAAATCGCGAACCGGAAGGTTCCGTGTCAGATGGATCTTCTGGATGAGTGGTTCCCCGGACTTATGATCCTGACGGATTCTTCGGATGGAAACACGAAGACTGGAAGAACGGAGTCTGTCCGACAGACCCCGTCAGGTTTTCGGCTGCGATTGCCGAGAGGCAGTAGGAGCTGGAGAATGAAAGAAGACGGGGGGAGAGGTCCGTTTAGAACCGTTTACTCACTCAATGTGATATTTGTAATACATTTCCTTCCGGTACGCAGGATCAGTCGATGCCTTCAGAATTGACTCCTGATCGGCACCGCTTTGTACCATTGCGGAGACAAGGGCAGCGAGACGATCCTCGCCCTTTGCCATGCCGATGGCTTCACCTTTCCTCTGTCCCTCTGCTCTTGCGTCTTCTGCGACAACCTTCAGGGTTTCCTCTTCATCGTATTCGGTCAGCAGCATATCGATCACCTCACCTTTCTGTGACAGAATGTAGTTCTTGACCTCTCCGCCCGGAAGAGAATCCAGTGCCTCGTTTGCTGCCTGTTCCGCACCAACAGATGTAATCCGGTCTCTGTACGCTCTTACAAACCGGGAGTAGTCCTCCAGCGCCTCCAGCGGTCTGCAGCAGTCCGGAAGTCGGTGTCCCGGGTTGATGTTGTATACATGCACGATTACATCGATATCGCCTCTGGGATTTTCGAAGCAGTCGGAGAGAGAAAGAACGGTATCATCGTTTTCCTGAATTCTATTATACAGCACGACAAGTCTTGGGGTGGGAACTCTGTTCGTACATGTTGAAGTGAAGAATCTGACGGGATTTTTGGTGGATCATTTCATCAGCCGAACAATGTGACAGCTCCGCTAACGTGATGGATAAGCCGTTTGCGGAGCTGAGTAAGTTATTCAATGTGATATCTGGCATACATTTCCTTCCGGTACTCAGTATCGGTCGATGCCTTCAGAATGGCTTCCTGATCGGCACCGCTTTGTACCATCGAAGAGACAAGGGCAGCGAGACGATCCTCGCCTTTTGCCATGCCGATGGCTTCACCCTTTGCAACGCCGATTGCCTCGCCTTTCGCAACGCCGATTGCTTCGCCCTTTGCAACACCGATTGCCTCGCCCTTTGCCATGCCGATGGCTTCACCTTTCCTCTGTCCCTCTGCTCTTGCGTCTTCTGCAACAACCTTCAGGGTTTCCTCTTCATCGTATTCGGTCAGCAGCATGTCGATCACCTCACCTTTCTGTGACAGAATGTAGTTCTTGACCTCTCCGTCCGGAAGGGAATCCAGTGCCTCATTTGCTGC
>OLPO01001510.1_pt1 | contig 15653 bp, 13 predicted proteins | sample 1672831 | NCBI WGS metagenome assembly OLPO01 (sample SAMEA3136728, study PRJEB25190) | human gut metagenome
CCGATCATGAGCAGCTGCTTGAGCAGCTGCGGGGACTGCGGCAGGGCGTAGAAGTGACCCGGCTGCATGCGGGACGGGACCAGGAAATCGCGCGCGCCCTCGGGGGTCGACTTGAACAGCGCGGGGGTCTCGACCTCGGTGAACTGGGCGTTGTGGAAGGCCTCGCGCACGGCGAAGGTGAAGTCGCTGCGCATCTTGAGGTTGGCCATCATCTTGGGACGACGGATGTCGAGGTAGCGGTAGCGCAGGCGCACGTCCTCGGAGGTGTCGATGCCGTCCTCGATCTGGAACGCGGGGGTCTTCGAGGTGTTGAGGACCTCGAGCTCGTTGACGAGGACCTCGACGTGGCCGGTGGCCATCTTCTCGTTGTCCTGGCCCTCGGGACGCTCGCGTACGACGCCGGTGACCTTGATCGGCCACTCGGAGCGGACGTCCTCGGCGGCGTGGAACGCGGTGCCGCCGGAGTGCTCGGGGTCGAAGGAGACCTGCGTCACGCCGTCGCGGTCGCGAAGGTCGATGAAGATGAGGCCGCCGTGGTCGCGGCGGTGCCAGACCCAACCGGTGAGCGTGACGGTCTCGCCGATGTTATCGGCGCGCAGCTCGCCGCAGGTGTGGGTGTGCATCGAAAAGGTATCGGTCATGCATGTTCCTCTCGTCTGCGCCGCCCCGTGCCGTTACGGGCGGCGACATCGTCAGACTGCGCGCGAGGCGTAGACGGCACCGGCGCGCGGGTTCCCATACTAGCAGCAACGGGCGGGCGCGTGACCCACCGCTGCCAAGGGCAACAAGTCATTAACGGTCGCTAGCCACGCAGGACGCAGGACTTCCTGTCGAACCCGTCGCCAAGCACCTGGGCGCAATAGTCGACGACCCACTTTCGCGAGAAGGACACGCTGCCCTGCACGGCGTTGATGCCGTTGGCGGAGGCAAGCTCGTCGGTGTAGGCATCCAGGCGGTACGTCGTCAGGTCGTGTCCGGTCAGGCGCTGGGTCACCACGGGCACCAGCTCCCAGGAGGCCACGTGACAGGTGCCGTCCGAATCGCGCCGCAGGTCGACCTTGGCCATGCCACCCACCATGGTCTGGGCGGTGGGCTGCGTGGAGACGAAGTTGCCAAGCGACCAGAAGGCCAGCGTCCGGTTGCCGCCCGAGCCCTTGACGGTCTCGACGGGCTCGATGACGTGCGGGTGGGTTCCGATGATCACGTCGACCCCGGCGTCCGCCATGACCTGCGCCCAGCGGCGCTGCGAGTCGTCGGGGGTCTCCTGGTACTCCGTCCCCCAGTGCGGGCAGGCTATGACCACGTCAGCCTTGCCCTCCTTACGGGCGCGGGAGACGTCGTCGGCGATCAGGCCCTCGTCGAGCATGCGCACGGCATAGGGGTTGTCGGACGGAAGCGCGATGCCGTTGGTCGAGAACGTGTAGTTGAGGATGGCGACGCGCATGCCGTTCTTCTCGGCAACGTAGATCTTGTCGTACGCCTTCTTGCTGTCCGCAAGGCCCAGCACGGCCGTGTCGGGGTGCTTCTTGCGCCAGAAGGCGAGCTCGGACTCGATGCCCCTCTGGCCCGCGTCCAGCGAGTGGTTGGTCGCACGGGTGACCACGTTGAAGCCGGCGGCCACCTCGGCGTCGCCGATCTCCTGCGGGCCGTTGAACATGGGGTAGCCCGAAAGGCCCAGCGACTCGCCGCCCAAAGGCGTCTCCTGGTTGACGATGGCGATGTCGGCGGCCTGGGCATCGGCCTTGATGTTGGCGAACAGGTGCGCGTAGTCGCGCTTGCCTCCCGACTCGCCGCTCTCCCACACGCCACGGTGGACCAAGACGTCGCCGACCATCATGACCGAGACGGTCCCCGACCGGGGCGCGGCGGCGTCCGTTACCTCGGGAAGGTTCTGCGGCGCCATGCCGACCGGCGCGCCATTGTGGGTTGCGGCGACGTTTGCGCCAGCTGCCGAGAAGGGCGAGCCGGGCGAAAGCACCGCCGCGACCGCGAGCGCAATGGCCAGGCATGCCGCGACCACTGCCGCGATGACGATGTTGCGACGGTTGCGCTGCCTCATGTAGTCGTCCCCCTTCGCGGGTCGCATGCCACACGGCACTTCTCGGCAGGCCGTATTGTCAAAAGCCTAGCCCATCGAGGGCGGGTGCGGGCACGATGGCGGTCCCGTGACCGCGAACGGCCCGTCGCACATACCAGTTGCCGACCAATCGGGCGCAGAAACAGCCGGTCGGCGGAATCGTTGGCAGATGCATGTATGAAACCCGCGCGGTCGGATAAATTTTCGTCATGCGAAGGTACTGTCCCAACGAGGAAAGGACGCGTCATGGGCAAGAGGGCAACGGAGGCACTCGATCTGGATTACAACGGCCTGGTCGACTACCTTCACTCGAACCACTCCGTGTACATGAAGGTCGGGTCGGCCATGTATTACCTCACGGACGTCAACTTCCAGTCTTGGCGCGCCCAGGACACCAGCAAGCGTAACGAGAAGAACCACTACGTCGACTGCAGCGACCTCGTCCCCACGCTCGACGAGTTCCTCTCCATCCCCTTCATCAACGGCAGCAAGGTCGCCGACGTCTTCGACACCGCCAAGTTCTACGCCTCGGTCAAGGGCGAGAAGGAATAGCGGCAGGAGGCGGCATCGCAACGACGTCTTCGCTCGAACCAACGTCGCGTGTTCGCAACCGGTAGCGCGCGGCATGCCTTGGTCGGGGTCCCTCGGGACCCCGACCTTTTTGTGTCGGCGGTGCTCGCGGCGGGCCGTGTTCGCGGCGGCAGCATCTGCGCCAACCGTGTTTGCGCCAGCCGCTTACGGGAGGCTGACCTCGGCAAACCCCGCCGACGCGAAGCGCGCGGGCCATGCCGTACGCACGAGGACAGCCTGGCCTGTCACGGGATGTTCGAACGACTCCTCGTACGCGTGCAACATGAGCGGACCGCGAGCGGCGGCGCCTCGGGCATACAGCGGGTCGCCCAGGATCGGAAAGCCCATCGAGGCCAGGTGCACGCGGATCTGGTGACGCCGCCCGGTGCCGAGCTCGGCCAAGACCAGGCTCGCGCGCGGGCCCGACGCAAGAAGCGTCACCGTGGTAAGCGCGGGCTTTGCCGCCTGGCCGCGGGCACGGGCGGCATCACGTCCTCCGCGGTGGCCGTCGGCCGCGCGCCGCTCCACGCGCATGCGGCGAGAGTCGTGCCTGTCGCGCGCGATGGCCAGGTCCACGCGACGCGTCCCCGCGGGAAAGCCAGGGCCAACGAGCGCCAGATAGCGCTTGGCAATCGAGTCGTGGCCGGCCACCAGCGCGTCGAACGCGGGCTGGAACTGCGACGTCTTCGAGAACAGCACGACGCCGGTGGTCTCCAGGTCCAGGCGCTGCACAGGCTGCGCCATCGCCGCGCTGCCGAGAAGTGCGCGCGAGGCCAGGCACCCCCTGACAAGGTCCGTCAGGTTTGTGGCGCCGGTGCCGTCCCCATGGATCAGGACGCCCGCGTCCTTCTCGACAGCAAGGCAGAAGGGGTCCTCGTACAGCACGCGCACGCCGGGTCGGGGGCGCGAGGTTGTCGGAACGCGCGGCCCTCCGACGTTGCGCGCCACGGCGGCACGACCCTCCCCGACGAACGGCTCGAGCGCAAACTCGATCACGTCGCCTGCGGACAGGCGCGACCCTCCCCCCAGGCGGGCGGGACCATGCTGCCCGTTGGCATCTGCCACGCGGCTGGCATAGCCGGACTCGAACTCGTGGGTCGCGCTCACGCGGGACATGCCCAACGACAGCGCCAGCGCCTGGGCCGAGCACGGCGCCAGCGCCCGTACGCACAGACGCCCCTCCGCCACGGTCTCGATCGTGGCGAGGGGCGTCTGCGAGGTTTCCGTCATCTGTCGGCAGGCCTTACGCCAGGCGGGCCGCCACGTGGGCCGCAAGCTCGGACATGGGGACGCTGACCTGCTCGTGCGTGGACATGTCGCGCACGGTCGCGCTGCCGCTGGCGACCTCATCGGCGCCCAGCACCACGCACAGGCGCGCGTTGTGCTTGTCGGCCTGCTTGAACTGCGACTTGAGCGAGCGTCCCTGGTAGTCGGCCTCGGTGCGCACGCCGGCCTGCCTCAGCGCCAGCGTTGCCGAGAAGACCGCGTCGCGCTGCTCGGGCGAGGCACAGGCGACGTACACGCAGGAGGGCTCGTCACCCTCGAGCGAGACGCCCTGCGCGGCCAGCGCCAGCGCGATGCGCTCGAAGCCGACGGCAAAGCCGATGCCGGGGGTGGGCTTGCCGCCCTCGAGCTCCATCAGGCCGTCGTAGCGGCCACCGCCGCCGATGGCGCCGACGCCACCGCCGATGGCCTCGACCTCGAAGACCGTGCGGGTGTAGTAGTCCAGGCCGCGCACGAGCGTCGGGTCCTCCACATAGGCGATGCCCGCCTCGTCCAGGTAGCGCTTGACATGTGCGTAGTGCTCGGCGCACTCGTCGCACAGGTTCTGGTGGACCAGCGGGGCGTCGGCCATGACCTCGCGGCAGTGCTCGTTCTTGCAGTCGAAGGCGCGCAGCGGGTTGATCTCGGCGCGCTCGCGGCACTCGTCACACATCTCATCGGCGTGGTCGAGGATGAACCGACGGACCTTCTCGCGATAGGCGGGACGGCAGGCGGCGTCGCCCATCGAGTTGATCATCAGGCGCAGGCCGGACGGGCCGAAGCCCAAGCGCTTGTAGAACTCCATCAGCATGATGATGCACTCGGCATCGGCCGCGGGGTCGGGGGCGCCCAGCCACTCGACACCGACCTGGTGGAACTGGCGCAGGCGACCCTTCTGCGGGCGCTCGCCGCGGAACATCGCCTCGGCGTACCACAGCTTCTTCGGGGCGCCGCCCTGCGGCACGAAGTTGTTCTCGACGGCGGCGCGGACGACGCCCGCGGTGCCCTCGGGACGCATGGCCATGCGCTGTCGCGGCTTCAGGCCCTTCTCGCTACCCGACTCGAGCATGTTGTCGAGAAGTGCGCCCGAGAAGACGCGGAACATCTCCTTGCGCACGACGTCGGTGGACTCGCCGATGCCGTGGACGAAGGTGTCGACCTGCTCGATCGCGGGGGTCTCGATCATGTCGAAGCCGTAGGAGCCAAACAGCTCGCGTGCGACGTCGGTCATGTGCTGCCAGGCGCGCATGTAGCCGCCGAACAGATCCTCGGTACCCTGAACCTTCTGGGCCATCTTCGGTCCCTCTCCCCTCATGCGGGCAGGGCCCGCGCGAATGTCCCGCGCAAGCCCACGCGCGCCCGCGCGTCAGTCATATATCACGACATGATAGCGTTGCCCGCGCCCGCGAGTTGCTCGCGCAGCACGTCACGAAACTCGCCGATGGCGCTCCACACGTGCTCGGAGCGCTTCCAAGCCACCGAGATCCAGAAGCTTGCGCGGTCGGACAGCGTGATCGTGCGCAGGTCGCCACGACTGCGACCCGCAAAGATCGTCCTGACCATCTCCTCTGGGCAGAACACCGCGCCCACGCCACGCTCGGCCAACGCCACCAGCGTCTCGGAGTTGGTCGAGAACGCCTTGACCCTTGGCGAGAAGCCCGCCCGCTCGAACTCGCTGCGCGACAGGTCGCCCGGCACGTCGCGCTCGCCCAACAGCAGGTAGGGGCAGTCGGCCATCGGTCTCAGGCTACCCGTGCGCTGGACCTGGCCCACGACTTGCTCGGCGCGCTCTCCGTACAGGCCATCCAACAGCGACTGTGCGACGACCAGCACGACACGCTCCTGGTAGAGGCGCTCGACCACCAGCTGCGGCACGTCGAGCGGCATCGTGGCGATCGCCATGTCGATGCGTCCCTCCTTGAGAAGTTCGACGAGCTCGTCGTTCTCCCCCTCGCGCAGCATGACCGTGATGCCGGGAAACCGCTCCTGGAACGCCGCGATCGCGTCGGGCATGAGCATGTGGCCGCGGGTGGAGGCGATGCCCACGCTCAGAACGCCGCCGCGGTCACCGACGATGTCGCGGAACTCCTGCTCCATCGAGCGGCGAAGCGCCTGGAAGCGGCGCGCGTACCCGAGGAACTTCTCGCCAGACGCGGTGAGCGCGATGGGGACGCTGCGACGGACCAGCTTGACCCCGAGCTCACGCTCGACGTTTGCCACATGGGCAGACAACGTCTGTTGGGTGATGCCGATGCGCTCCGCCGCGCGCGTGAAGCTGCGCTCCTCGGCAAGCGCGACGAAGTAGTCCATGCTCTGCAGGTTCATGGTCGCCCTCCCCGTCGGTCGCCCGACAACGACGTTCGTCTTTCGTCGGTACCCTCCACTCGCGGCCGCATTCCGACCGTCTGCCTCAGACGTCGAGGGCAGCAACGGCAACCCGCATCGACTATTGCGCGAATATTTCGGGTCACAAATTTTGCTTGTAACTAATACGCATATTAACAGTTAGACACAAAACGATTTGGCACGTACGGTAGGGAATGCAGATTGGGGGGGACATCTCCCCGCAAGATATGACTAAAAACGAAGGGAAGCCCCGCAAATAATGATTGAGACATGGATTCTTCTCATCTTCTGCGTGACCCTCATCGCCGGAACCATCTGCGGCCTGCCACTTGCCCTCCTGCTTGCCGCCGGTGCGCTGCTCTTTGCGAACTACGGCCTACGCCGCGGCTACAGCATGACCCAGATCGGCAGGATGTGCCTCGAGGGCCCGCGCCAGGTCGGCCAGGTGCTCTTACTGTTCGGCATCATCGGCATGCTCACCGCCACGTGGCGCGCGTCCGGGGCGATTCCCCTCATCACCTGCATGTCCATCGACCTGGCCCACCCCGCCACGCTGGTCGTCGCAAGCTTTCTGCTCTGCGCGGTGATGTCGTTCCTCATGGGCAGCTCCTTCGGAGCCGCCGCGACCACGGGCGTCGTCTGTATGGCCGTCGGCAGCGCAATGGGCACCAACGAGGCCCTCATGGCCGGTGCCATCCTCAGCGGCAGCTTCTTCGGCGACCGTTGCTCGCCCATGTCGAGCAGTGCGGCACTGGTCGCATCCCTCACCGGAACCAAGGTGAACGACAACCTCGGACGCATGGCGCGCTCTGCCGCCGTGCCCCTGCTCGCCGCCGTCGTGTTCTATGCGCTTGCGGGCGTCCTCGTGGGCACTGGCGTCGCAGCCAAGCCCCACTTCGCCATCACCTTCCGCCAGGTCTTCGAACTCGACTGGATCGTCATCACTCCGATCGTCCTGGCGCTCGTCCTGTCTATTCTGCGCATGCCCGTCCGCATCACCATGCTCAGCAGCCTGGCGCTTGCCATGGTCTTGTGCGTCACCGTCCAGAAGATGCCCATCTCCGAGTTGCCCGGCATTCTCGTCTTCGGCTACCACAGCGGCAACGCCACCATCCAGGGAATGACCGACGGCGGCGGCATCCTGTCGATGGTCCAACTTGCGGTGATCGTGACCATTGCCTCCACGTATTCCGGCCTATTCAGGGGCACCGGCCTTCTCGACAACCTGCGTCGCGGCATCCAGACCTTGGCCGACCGCACCACCCCGTTCACGGGCGTGCTGCTGACCTCAATCGCCACGGCAATCATCTCATGCGACCAGATCGTCGCCACCATGCTCACCGCCCAGCTGTGCGAGGGCTGCGAGCGAACCGGCAGCGCCATGGCGCTCGACCTCGAGAACAGCTCGGTCATCATCCCCGCCCTGATTCCCTGGTCGACCTCGGTCGTCGGCATCCTGGCCTTCATCGAGGCTCCCGTCACCGGCACGCTGTTCGCCGCATACGCGGTCTTCGTCCCGGCGTGGACGATGTTCCTCTCGTTCCTCGAGCGCCGCGACAGCAGCTTCGTCAACTCCAAGAGGGGCCACATGATGGGCCTGAACGAGGACGACGACGCCCGTCGCCAGGTCGAGGTCGAGCCCAAGGTCGAGCTCGCCTAGCAGCCGCGTCGACCGAAACCGACACCACACGCGCCCCGACCAAGGTCGGGGCGCGTTTTGTTTTGCAAGTCGCCCGTCGTCAAAAATGGCGCGACGTTCGGCCCTGACCTCCCGCTACACGGCATGCCAGGTGGTAGCCTGTTTCCGATAAGCCACGCGCACCCGCAATCCATAACCGGAGGTTCCCATGGCCCAGAAGTTCTGCACCCACTGCGGCTCGCCGCTCAAGCCTGGCGTCAATTTCTGCACCCACTGCGGGGCCGGCGTGGGCGACAACGCCTTCTCTGGCGTGGCACCCACCGCCACGGCGCACACGACCGCGGCACCAACCACCGCGATTCCCACGAACACGGTGCCCGCAGGCAACGCACCCGCAACCACCTACACGGGCGACGGCCTGGACGTCCCCGTCGAGCAGACCATGGTCGGCGAGGCCCCAATCGACAGGACGCAGTCCTTCCAGCCCGTGGTCTCGCAACCTGCGCAGCCACCCGTCTACGGCCAGCCCCTGCAGCCCTACATCCCCGGCGCCCAGGGATTCGACGCGCCGGGTGGCAACCGTCCGCCCAAGAAGAGCCACACCGCCGTCGCCATCGCAGTCGCGGCCATCGCCGTCGCCGTCGTGGCTGGCGGCGCGACCACCTTCGTCCTTCTCGGCAGGGACAAGGCCGCCGATCCCGTGGCCGCCGCCACGACCGAGGCCGTCACGAGCCAGGAGCCGGCCACGACCATAAGCGAGCCGGCAACCACCGTCGCCGCCACGACCACCGTTGCCGCGATCCAGTCGAACGACGACTACGTCATCCCGGACTCGGACAGCCACGACTACAGCAAGGCCGAGCTCGAAACCCTCTCCGACGACCAGCTGCGCATCGCGCACAACGAGATCTACGCGCGCCATGGCAAGGTCTTCCGCTCGGAGGACCTACAGAAGTACTTCGACGCCAAAAGCTGGTATGACGGACGCTACTCCGCCGACGAGTTCGACAGGATGAACGTCGAACTCAACTCCCACGAGCAGCACAACGCCGACCTGCTGCAGCAAATCCGCAAGGACCGCGGCCAGCTCTGACGGGGGGCGGCTCGTCACCCATATGCATCGACGCAGCAAGAAGGGCCCGGGCAGCATCGCCGCCCAGGCCCCATCTCTCAGTGTTTGTCAGACTTATCGGCGCTGGCAGACCGAGTCGTGATCAAACTAGCAGATCTTGAAGACCCAGCCGTGCTTGTCCTCGACGGCACCGGACTGGATGCCGGTCAGGGTCTCGCGCAGCTTCTTCATGACGGGGCCAACGTGCTCCATGCCGTAGACGACGCTGGTGTCACCGTTGTCGATCTGGCCGACGGGCGAGATCACGGCCGCGGTGCCGCACATGCCGCACTCGACGAACTGGTCGATCTCGTCGAAGCGGACGGGACGCTGCTCGACCTCCATGCCAAGGTCCTCGGCGACCTGGACCAGCGAACGACGGGTGATCGACGGCAGGATGGAGTCGGTGAACGACTGCGGGACGACGAGCTTGCCGTCCTTGGTCACGAACAGGACGTTCGCGCCGCCCGTCTCCTCGACGTAGGTGCGGGTCTGCGGATCGAGGAACAGGTTGTCGGCATAGCCGGCGGCGTGGGCCAGGACGCTGGGGTGCAGCGACATGGCGTAGTTGAGGCCAGCCTTGATGTTGCCGGTGCCGTGGGGCGCGGCGCGGTCGAACTCGGGGACCTGCAGCTTGACGGGCTTGACGCCGCCCTTGTAGTACGGGCCGACCGGGGTCACCAGGATGCGGAACTGGTACTCGTCGGCAGGCTTGACACCAATGACGTCGCCCGTGGCGAACATGAACGGGCGGACGTACAGCGTGGCGCCGGAGCCAAAGGGCGGCACCCAGGCGGCATTGGCCTTGACGACCATCTTGACGGCCTCGACGAACTTCTCCTTAGGGAATTGCGGCATCTCCAGACGCGCGGCGGAATCGAACATGCGCTGGGCGTTCATGTCCGGGCGGAAGCAGACGATGGAGCCGTCCTCGGCGGTGTACGCCTTGAGGCCCTCGAACACCTCCTGGCAGTAGTGCAGCAGGCCGGCACACTCGGACAGCGTGACCGTGTGGTCTTCGGTCAGGCCGCCCTCCTCCCACTGGCCGTCCTTGTAGTTGCAGACATAGCTGTAGTCGGTGGGCTGGTAGGCGAAGCCGAGGCTACCCCAGTCGATGTCCTTCTTCTCCATTGCGCAAAGTCCCTTCGATCTGACATGCACCCACGCATTCGCGTGTGTTGAGGTCAAACTCTACTACTTGCCGAGAAGTGCGACGCAGCCGTAAACCCCTCGAAACACGCTCTAGGCGAGGCCCTCCTCGCGCTCGTAGGGCAAGATCTCCACCAGAAGGCCCATCTCGTCCAGGACGCGCTCGATCTCGTCCAGCCGCTCCGTGGTGTCGGCGGTCACGTGGTGGAAGTGGTAGCCCGAGGTCACGCCGGACAACACCGACGACTTGCTGCGCGTCAGGTCGTCCATGTAGCGGCGGACGTCCATGCGGCTGGAGATGTCCAGGCGCGCCGACATGCGACCGTAGGTGCGGTGGTTGACGAAGACGTCCTCGACGGTGCCACCGCAATCGACGATGGCGGTGAGCTCGGCCTCGGTCTGCTCGGGGGTGTGGTGCACCTTGAATGTGCGGCGGGCGCGGCGCGCACCCTGCAGGATGTATCCGCGGTTGGTGGAGATGATCGGCATGCCAGCGCTGCGCAGAAGCGCCACGTCCCCAACGATGATCTGGCGCGACACGCCCAGCTCGCTCGCGAGGGTCGAGCCCGATACGGGACCTGTGGCCTCGTTCAGGATGCGCTCGATGCGACCGCGGCGAAGACGAGACGCCTCGCTTGCCTTGGTTGCCATGGGTTAGCCCACCACCTTCAGGTGCTTGAGGGACAGGTCTAGGATCGGTGCCGCGTACGTGAGCGCACCGGAGCTGACATAGTCCACACCCAGGTCGACCAGGCCGCGCAGGCGCTCGGCGTCCACGTTACCCGAGACCTCGACCTCGGCGTGGCCGTCGATGATGCTCATGGCCTCGGCCATCGTGTCGTGGTCCATGTTGTCGAGCATGATGATGTCGGCATCTGCCTCGACGGCCTCGCGGACCATGTCCAGGGTCTCGACCTCGACCTCGACCTTGCGGACGAACGGGGCGTGCCCGCGGGCCATCTCGATGGCGCGCGCAACGCCGCCGGCCGCGTCGATGTGGTTGTCCTTCAGCATGACGCCGTCGGACAGGTTGTAGCGGTGGTTGCCCGCGCCGCCCACGCGCACGGCCTCCTTCTCGAACACGCGCATGTTGGGCGTGGTCTTGCGGGTGTCCACCAGCCGGGTCTTGGTGCCCGCCAACGTCGCCACCATGGATCGCGCCTGGGTGGCGATACCACTCATGCGCTGAAGGTAGTTGAGGGCGACGCGCTCGCCGGACAGCAGGGCGCGGACGTCGGCGCGAACAACGCCGAGCTCTTCTCCGCAGGAGACCTCGTCGCCGTCCGCAAACTTCGTGTCGAAGTCGGCCTGCGGGTCCAGGACCCTAAACGTGGCGAGAAAGACGTCGAGGCCGCAGATAACGCCGTCCTGTTTGGCGATCAGGTGCACCTCGCCAGCCGCGGGACCGGGCATGACGGACGCGGTCGACACGTCCTCGCTGGTGATGTCCTCGCGAAGGGCCTGCTCGATAAGGGGTTGCGCCACCAGGCGCAGGGTCACGGGATTCACTGGTGCCTCCTCCTAACGATATCGCGCGCGGCCAGGCGCGCGAAGACCATTCCCTCAAGCAGGGAGTTGCTGGCGAGCCTGTTGTGGCCGTGAACGCCGTTGCAGCTGGTCTCGCCCGCGGCATAGAGGTTCGTCATCCCCGTGCGGGAGTTCTCGTCCACGGCAATGCCGCCCATCAGGTAGTGCTGGGCGGGAACCACCGGGATCGGCTCCCGCGTGATGTCATACCCGTGTTCGAGGCAGGTTCGGTAGATGTTCGAGAAGTGATTGAGGATCACGTCGGTCGGCACGTTCTCGAACGAGAGGCGGACGTGGTCGGAGCCCTCGCGCTTCATCTGCTCGCGGATGGCGGCAGTGACCACGTCGCGCGGCTGGAGCTCGTCGCAGAAGCGCTTGCCGTCGGCACCCAGGAGCACCGCACCCTCGCCGCGACACGACTCCGAGATGAGAAATGCGCGGGCGCCCTTGGTCCCAAACAGGGACGTCGGGTGAATCTGCACGTAATCCATGTGCTCGAGCGCGACGCCGTTCTTCTCGCAGACGCGGCAGCCGTCGCCCGTCAGACACGGGAAGTTGGTCGAGTGCTCATACAGGCCACCGACGCCGCCCGTAGCCAGAATCGTGTCGCGGGCCTGGATGCGGACGGTGTCGCCCAGGGCGTTGGTTGCCAGCACTCCCGCGCAGGCGCCGTTTTCCACCAGCAGGTCGACCATGGTCGTGTGCTCGTGAATCTCGACGTTGGTAAGGGCCGAAGCGGCCATCAGGAGCTTGGTCGTGATTTCCTCGCCGGTGACGTCGGCATGGTGCAGGATGCGCGGGCGGCTGTGGGCGCCCTCGCGGGTGTAGTCGAGCTTGCCGTCGGCGTCGCGGTCGAAGTCGACGCCCATGCGGATGAGGTCGTTGATGACCTCGCGGCTCGACCAGATCATGGTGTCGACGCTGGACTTGCGGTTCTCGTAGTGACCGGCGCGCATGGTGTCGTCGAACCACGAGTCATAGTCGTCGTGGTCGCGCATGACGCAAATGCCGCCCTGCGCGAGCATCGAGTCGCAGCTGGCCAGGTCCTCCTTGCAGATCATGACCACATGCAGGGCGCGCGGCAGGTTGAGCGCGGCGTACAGGCCGGCAACGCCGCATCCCACGATGACGACGTCACAGCTAATGTCATGCGCGAGCGAGTCGCCCGCGAGTGCCTTCAGGCTCTCGTTGGGATCGCGCTCGATGGCGTCGGACGCCTGTTGGGAGCCGTCTGCCCTCTGTTGGTCCTTGTTGGAATCCTGTTGGATTGCCGTCATTTTGTTGGCCTCCCCTACTTGGCTGCCAGTTCGAGCATCTTCTCCAGAGGCGCGTTCGCGCGGTCGGCGTCACCGGGCATGCCGACCTCGCCGTAGCCCTCCTCGAGCGAGCGCAGGAGCTTCTCGGGGGTGACGCGCGCCATGTTCGGGCAGATGGGCGTGGTCGCCGGGAAGTAGATGCGCTTGTTCTGACCGCGGGTGAGGCGGCCGATCTCGTACGAGACTCCCTCCACGGTCAGGACGATGAACTCGTCCTTCTCGCTCGCGGCGATGCGCTCGATGATCTGCTTGGTCGAACCGATGTAGTCGGCCTCACGCAGGATCTCCTCGGTGCACTCGGGGTGCGCCAGGACCTCGGCGTTGGGGTGCTCGTCCTCCAGGCGCTCGACCTCGGCGGGAATGATGCGCTGGTGGGTGGGGCAGTAGCCGCGGTTGAGCACGAAGTTCTTCTCGGGAACGAGCTCTGCGACGTAGCGGCCCAGGTTCATGTCCGGGATGAACAGGATGTTCTTCTGCGGCAGCTCGCGCACGACCTTGAGCGCGTTGGAGGAGGTGACGCATACGTCGGACCACGTCTTAATCTCAGCGGTCGAGTTGATGTAGCAGACCACGGCGAGGTCGTCGTAGCGCTCGCGGACCGCGTCGACGTCCTGCTTGCGGACCATGTGCGCCATCGGACAGTCGGCGTTGGGCTCGGGCAGAAGAACGTGGCGCTCGGGGTTGAGCAACTTGACGCTCTCCGCCATAAAGGACACGCCGCACAGCACGATGGTCGAACAATCCAGCGTGCGGGCAAGGCGAGCCAGGTAGAAGGAGTCGCCCACATAGTCGGCCAGGGCCTGGGTCTCGGCGGGCACGTAATAGTGCGCGAGCACCACGGCGTCGTGCTCGCGCTTGAGGCGGGCCACGCGTTCGGCGATGTCGTCCGGAGCCACAGCCGCGGCCTCGCGGTTCTGCTCGATGGTTCGTTCGTACTTGTTCATGATCTGCTCGTGGTCGCTAGATCCCACGAGGTCGTGAATGCTTTCCACCCGCGCCTCCCTGGCGTCTTGCCCCCGCCGTTCGGGTGCACTTGCTAGGGAGTATGGACCTTGGTGGATATGTGTCAAGACACCTGTCAAATAACTGTCAAAGCCAACAGAGAAGTGCTGCGCGGGTGCCCCGTAATCCGACGTCGCCGACGCATTGTCGCACTCCTTTGTTTCGTGTTGCGAAACCGGGCGTGTCGGACCCACGCCCGACCACCGTTAGATGTGCGACGCCTTTCGTCCATCCACGTACAATCCCAATCGGACACAAGCCCAACGGGCACCCAACAGACGGACACGAACACGCGAGGAGACCAGATGCATCAGTTCAGGAACGACTACTCCGAGGGCGCGGCACCCCAGATTCTGCAGGCGCTCGTCGAAACCAACGCCGAGCAGTGTGTCGGCTACACCGAGGGCGACCCCCACTGCGAGCGCGCACGCCAGCTGATCCGCGAGGCATGCGGACGGCCGGACGCCTCCGTCGAGTTCTGCATCGGCGGCACCTCGGCAAACATCATGGGCGTCACTGGCATGCTGCGTGACTGGGAGGGCGTCATCTGCACCAAGGACGCCCACATCAACACGCACGAGACCGGCTCGATCGCCGCGTGCGGCCGCACCATCCTGCCCACGCAGGATGAGGACGGCTTCCTCTCCCCCGAGGCCGCCGAGCGCGTCTACGTCAACCAGACGCTGTCGGGCCGCCACATGACCCGCCCCAAGATGGTCTACATCACCAACGCCACCGAGTTCGGCGGCGTGTGGAACCGCGAGCGCTTCGACGCGATCTGCGACTGGGCCCACGGCCACGACCTCAAGGTCTTCGTCGACGGCGCGCGCATGGCAGTCGCCCTGACCACCGAGGGCTGCGACCTCACCCTGCGCCACCTCGCCTCCAAGGCCGACGCCTTCTACCTGGGCGGCACCAAGAACGGCATGCTCTTCGGCGAGGCCATGGTCATCAACGACCCCGAGCTCAAGCACTCCTTCCCCTACCTGGTAAAGGAGCGCGGCGGCCTCATAGCAAAGGGTCGCCTGCTCGGCGTCCAGTTCGAGCGAACCTTCGAGCCCGACACCTGCGACACCCCCACTGCCGAGAAGGACGGCGAGCCCGCAGCCGCCGAGCCGCTGTACTGGCGCCTGGCCCGCAACGCCAACGCATGCGCATGCCGCCTGCGCGACGGCATGGTCGAGCTCGGCTTCAAGACCTATCTGCCGTCCAACAGCAACCAACAGTTCTTCGTCGTCGACCCGACGACCGCCAAACAGTTCGAGCAGGCCGTCGGCTCCGAGACCTTCGCGAAGCTGCCCGACGGCAACCTCGTGATCCGCTTCGTCTGCTCGTGGGCCACGACCGCAGACGACGTCGACGAGCTTCTCGCCTTCGCGAAGGACCTCGCCTAACAAGCAACTGCCGCGCACCCAACCCGATTGGAGACGCATGACGCACACACAGGACGCCACCGCCACACGAAAGCCAATGTCGGGCCCCCTCGTCCTGGCGAGCCTCGCCACCCTGGCGTGCGCCCTGTGGGGAAGCGCCATCCCTGTGATCCGCTTCGGGTACAAGCAGCTGGAGATCACCTCGGACAATACGGGTTCCCAGCTGCTGTTTGCCGGCATCCGGTTCTTTTTGGCGGGGCTCGCCGTCACGCTGGCCCAC
>OLPO01001512.1_pt1:0-2500 | contig 15641 bp, 9 predicted proteins | sample 1672831 | NCBI WGS metagenome assembly OLPO01 (sample SAMEA3136728, study PRJEB25190) | human gut metagenome
CGAATCACTTTTTCGATAAATACAAGACATCTGAGCCATAGAAGTAAGGCTCTTTTTTGGTTTCTAATAAAAAAAAAAAACGTGAACAGTGATTGGATTGATGATCCAATAGAATCCTTTATCGCGACCAGTGAGTTGGTTGAGGATAAAGAAAGAGATTTATTCCGTCATTTCGTCACCTTAACGACAGAAAAAAGGATTGATCAAATTCTATTGAGTCTGACTCATAGTGATCATTTATCAAAGAATGACTCCGGTTATCAAATGATTGAAGAGCCGGGAGCAATTTACTTACGATCCTTAGTTGACATTCATAAAAAGTTTCTAATGAATTATGAGTTCAATGCACTCTGTTTAGCGGAAAGACGTATATTTCTTGCTCATTATCAGACAATCACTTATTCAGAAACCTCGTGTGGGGCGAATAGTTTTCATTTCCGAAAACCTTTTTCGCTCCGCTTAGCCCTATCCCCCTCTAGTGGTATTTTATTGATAGGTTCTCTAGGAACTGGACGATCCTATTTGGTCAAATACCTAGCGGCAAACTCCTATCTTCCTTTAATTAGGGTATTTCTGAACAAGTCAACGGTTAACCAGTATAAGTTTCGGGATTTGCCTATGGATGAGGATTTTTGTGAGGATTTTGATTTCGATAGTGATGACGCTATTGATGTTCGTGAGGATATTGATGAGGATATTGATGAGGATATTGATGTTCATGATATCATCTTTGATACGGAGTGGGAGACTCGAAAGAGCATGAATATGTATATGATGCCGGAACTAGACAAAATTTATATCGCCCTTCAATTCCAATTCGCAAAAGCAATGTCTCCTTGCATAATATGGATTCCAAACATTCATGAGCTGGATGCGAAGGAGTCGAATTACTTATCCCTGGGTCTATTAGTGAAACATCTCTCCAGGGATTGTGAAAGATCTTCCACTCAAAATAGTCTTGTTATTGCTTCGACTCATATTCCGCAAAAAGTGGATCCCGCTCTAATAGCCCCGAATAAGTTACATACATGCATTAAGATACGAACACTTCTTATTCCACAACAACGAAAGTTGTTTTTCACTCTTTCATATACTAGGGGATTTCACTTGGAAAAGAAAATGCTCCATACTAAGGGATTCGGGTCCATACGCATGGGTTCCACTATAGAAGATGTTGTAGCACTTACTAATGCGGCCCTATCAATTAGTATTACACAGAAGAAATCAATGGTAGACACTAATATAATTCGATCTGCTCTTCATAGACAAACTTGGGAGTTGCGAGGCAAGGTAAGATCGGTTCAAGATCATGGGATCCTTTTCTATCAGATAGGAAGGGCTCTTGCACAAAATCTATTTCTAAGTAATTCCCCCATTGATCCTATATCGATCTATATCAAGAAGAATTCATGTGAGGTAGAGGAACCTTATCTGTACAAATGCTACCGCGAACTTGGAATGAGCATGAAGAAATTAACGATACTTCTTTATCTTTTGAGTTGTTCTGCCGGACCGGTTGCTCAAGACCTTTGGTCTCTACCCGGATCCGATGAAAAAAGTGGGATCGCTTGGTATAAACTTGTTGAGAATGATTCTGATCTAGTTCATGGCCTATTAGAGCTAGAAGGCGCTCTGGTGGGATCCTCACAGACAGAAAAAGATTGCAGTCAGTTTGATAATGATCGAGTGCCATTGCTTCGTCGGCCCGAACCAAGGAGTCCCTTAGATATGATGAAAAATGGATCTTTTTCTATCCTTGAAAAGAAATTTATCTACGAATCGGTGTTTGAACAACAAGCGGCGGAAGAAGAAGGAGCCCTCGACCCGCTACAGATAGTAGCGGAGGATTTATTCACTGACATAGTTTGGTCTCCTAGAATATGGCGCCCTTGGGTCGTTCTATTTGATTGTATCGAAAGGCTCAATGAATTAGGATTTCCCTATGGGTCCAGGTCATTTCCGGGCAAGGGGAGCATTTATGATGAGATTTATGATGAAGAGGGTGATCTTCAAGAGAAGGTTGAAGAGGATGATCTTGATGACATTTATGAGAAATTTATGAAGGGTGATCTTCAAGAGAATGATGAAGAGGATGAGCTTCAAGAGAATGATGAAGAGTTCTTGCAGAGTGGAACCATGCAGTACCAGATGCGAGATGGATCTGCCAACGAACGGGGCTTTTTTCGAATAAGCCAATTCGTTTGGGATCCTGGAGATCCACTCTTTTTCCTATTCAATGATGAGCCCTCTGTCTCTGTGTTTTCAAATCGAGAATTCTTTGCAGCAGATGAAGAGATGTCAAAGGGGCTTCTTCTTACTTCCCTAGAAGAGCCTTCATCATCTATGTATAAACGTTGGTTTATCAAGGATATGCAAGCAAAGCACTTCGAGTTCTTGATTGATCGCCAGAGATGGCTTAGAACCAATAGTTCATTATCTAATGAATGTTTCCGCTCGAAGACTCTATCCGAGAGTTATCAATATTTATCAAATCTCTTCC
>OLPO01001517.1_pt1 | contig 15621 bp, 15 predicted proteins | sample 1672831 | NCBI WGS metagenome assembly OLPO01 (sample SAMEA3136728, study PRJEB25190) | human gut metagenome
GTCAAAATGTCCCACAGAAGCACACACATCCACAATATGCCCGATCCCATTCTCCTGCATACTATCCAGCATGGCAAAACGATCTTCGTCAAAAGCCTCATCATCATAATGGGCATGTGTATCAAAAATCATCGCTTTATCCACAGTCATCTCATCACCCACAGATACTTTTCCACCCTTCAGCACTTTTGTAAATACACCCTCCCGGGGCATGATGCACTCACCCATCTTCTGAAAAATAGCACATCCGTTATGGCACTCTTTCCCGATCTGAGTCAGCTCCAGCACAACATCACCACAGCGAAATCTGGTACCAACCGGCAGCTTCGCAAAATCAATTCCCTCAACCACCAGGTTCTCCCCGAAAGCACCATCCTCAACATCCGCACCTTTCGCACGAAACGCCTCGATCTTTTCACCGGAAAGCAGGCTCACCTGCCGGTGCCACTTCCCCGCATGAGCATCCCCCTCAATCCCCCAGTCCTTCACAAAAACCGCCGAACCAACATTACTCTTCTGCGTCCCCTTCTTCTCACTGATACAAACCGCAAGTACTTTTCCCATTTATTATAACTCCTCTAAAAAAACTATATCATCGCCAGAACTTATCCATCCATTCAAACGCACAACCAGCGCTGTCTCCACTTTCTTCCCGTGTCCGGTAGAACTTATCGTCTCCAAACGTCAGGCCCCGGCTGTGCGGACCGTCCGTTCGTTAACCCCCACCGTTCTACCGCCCGCACTCCCCCGCTTCTCCAGTCAGAATCTCTATTCCATGCCCCAGCGAATCCATCACAACCTCCAGACTCTCCCGCACAGCCTTAGGGCTCCCCGGCAGATTAATGATCAACGTTTTCTTCCGGATTCCCGCCGTAGCACGACTCAGCATCGCCCTCTTCGTGATCGTCATACTAAACGCCCGCATCGCCTCCGGAATCCCCGGAACACGTCGCTCGATCACATCCTCAGTAGCCTCCGGCGTTACATCCCTCTGGGAAAAACCAGTACCGCCCGTAGTCAGGATCAGCTCCGCCAGACCCAGATCCGCAATCTCCGCCATTCTGGCACTCAGCATCTCACGGTCATCCGGCAAAATATTCATAGAAACAACCTGATAACCAGCCGCCTCCACGATCTCCTTCACAGCAGGACCACTAAGATCCTCCCTCTCACCTCTGTACCCCTTGTCACTGGAAGTAATTACCGCAACTCTTTTCATCCTCAACCTCCGATCTGGCTCATACAAAGCTTCTCTGTCTTATCTTCCTTCTGTTTCTCCAGGTTTCCACCAAAAATATGCCCATCCGGTTTTTCCGAAAGAGCCTCCAGGATCACAGCCTTCAGTTCTTCATCCGATCCGCCGCCCCGGATCACCGCATGGAGATCCCGTCCCGCCGCATACTGCAGGCAGGTCTTCAAAAATCCCTGGGAAGTCAGCCGGATCCGGTTACACTCACCACAAAACTTATGACTCACCGCACTGATAAAACCGATCTTCCCGGAAAAACCCTCTACCTCATAATAATGGCAGGGTCCATTTCCCAGCGGCTCCCCTTCATACACAGAAAAACGCGGAAGTTTTTTTCCCAGGATTCCCAGCAATTCCTCTTCCGATACCCCTCGAAATTCTTTTCCCATTCCAATGGGCATCATCTCAATAAAACGCACATGCACCTTATGATCCTGTGCCAGAAAAGCAACTCTGCAAAGATCCTGCTCCGGAATTCCAAGCGGCACACAATTGATCTTCAACGAAATCTCCGGATACTTCAGCGCTTCTTCAATTCCTCCAAACGTTCGTCCAAGCTCATCCCGCCTGGTGATCTTCCTGCTGCAATCTGCATCCAGCGAATCCAGGCTGATATTTAATCCGTCCAGTCCCGCCCCGGCAAAATCCCTCATCTGATCTTTCAGAAGCACACCATTTGTAGTCAGAGTCACCTTCTCGATTCCCGGCATATTTTTCAGTTTTTCAACAAGCCGGGGCATTCCCGGACGCACCAGCGGCTCACCTCCGGTAAGCTTGATCTTCCGGATTCCCAGCTCTGCCATCACCCGGCAGATCCTCAGAATTTCCTCTTCCTGCAAAATGAGGGAGCGCTCCACATGCTGCACTCCCTCCTCCGGCATACAATAGATACACCGCAAATTACATCTGTCAGTTACGGAAATTCTGAGATAATCAATGTTTCTTCCGCACCTGTCTATCATTATTTTTCAAAACGGAAATCTCCGCTTTTGCCTCCCGTCTTTTCTTCCAGATGAATATCTGACATGACCATGTGCTTGTCAATAGCCTTGCACATATCATAGATTGTCAGAAGTGTCACCTGAACACCTGTCAGCGCTTCCATCTCTACGCCGGTTTTTCCTTCTGTTTTTACTGTACAGAATACACGAATCACTCCTGCATTCTCATCAATCTCAAAATCCACCGAGCATTTCTGAATGGGAAGCGGATGACACATGGGGATCAGCTCAGAAGTACGCTTCACTCCCATAATACCTGCTACACGTGCCACGCCAAGTACGTCACCCTTTTTCACGCTGCCGTCTTTTACAGCAGCCATAATCTCCGGACTTACATGAATGACACCGGTAGCTGTTGCTGTGCGGTGAGTGTCCGGTTTATTGGACACATCAACCATAACAGCATTTCCATTTTCATCAAAATGATTCAGCTTCATATTTAGCAGATCTCAGCACCTGCAGGCATCTCTTTCTCCGGTACCATAAGAGAAAGATTTCCGTCCGCATCCTCTGCACAGAGAATCATACCCTCGCTGAGGATTCCGGCAAGTTTAGCCGGTTTCAGGTTTGTAACAACCATAACTTTTTTGCCTACCATTTCCTCTGCGGAATAATGAGCTTTAATTCCGGATACGATCTGGCGTACCTGGCTTCCGATCTTAACCTGCGAGCAGAGAAGTTTTCTGGATTTCTTAACTTCCTCGCAGGCAATGATCTCACCAACCTGGAACTGAAGCTTCTCGAAATCGTCAAAAGTGATCTCCGGCTTTGCCTCGATATCGATCACATCTTCTGCTTTCTCCTCTTTTACTTCTTCCTTCGGCTCTTCTTTCTTCGGATGAAGCTTCTCAACTTTCTCAAGAACCTCTTTCAGGTCAAGTCTTGCAAAAAGAATCTCCGGCTTATCTGTTACACGGTTTCCTGACGGATAAAGTCCGAACTGATCCATCTCCTCAAGAGATCTCTCATTTGCATTAAGCTGTACAAGGATACGCTCTGTTGTACGTGGCATAAAGGACTTCAGAAGAGATGCGCCGATGCAGATTCCTTCAACCAGGTTGTAGAGAACAGTTGCAAGACGATCCTGTTTTGTCTCATCCTTTGCAAGAGCCCATGGCATAGTCTCATCAATATATTTGTTGCAGCGTTTGAACAGGGAGAATACCTCTGTGATAGCATCTGCCACACGAAGCTTATCCATCTTTGCAGCAACATTCTTCGGAACCTGAAGGATGAAGTTCTTAAGATCCTCATCAACCGGCTCAGTTACATTCTTGTTCTCAACAACTCCGTTAAAATATTTGTTGGACATGGAAATAGTACGGTTTACAAGGTTTCCGAGTGTATTTGCAAGATCGGAATTCAGTCTCTCAACCATCAGCTCCCATGTGATCACACCATCGTTCTCAAATGGCATCTCGTGGAGTACGAAATAACGGACAGCATCTACTCCGAAGAACTCAACAAGCTCATCTGCGTAAATAACATTTCCTTTGGATTTACTCATTTTTCCATCGCCCTGAAGAAGCCACGGATGTCCGAATACCTGTTTCGGAAGCGGAAGATCCAGAGACATCAGGAAGATCGGCCAGTAAATAGTATGGAAACGAATGATATCTTTACCGATAAGGTGAAGATCTGCAGGCCAGTATTTGTTGAATTTCTCACTGCTGTTTCCGTCGCAGTCATAGCCGATACCTGTGATATAGTTTGTCAGGGCATCCAGCCATACATATACAACATGCTTCGGATCAAAGTCTACAGGAATTCCCCATTTGAAGGATGTTCTGGATACACACAGATCCTGAAGTCCCGGAAGAAGGAAGTTGTTCATCATCTCATTTTTACGAGACTCCGGCTGAATGAAATCCGGATGAGTGTTAATGTAGTCGATCAGTCTGTCTGCATATTTGCTCATTTTGAAGAAGTAAGCTTCTTCTTTTGCAGGTACACACGGACGTCCGCAGTCCGGACATTTACCATCTACAAGCTGAGACTCTGTGAAGAAAGATTCGCAAGGTGTACAGTACATTCCCTCGTAATGTCCCTTGTAGATATCTCCCTTTGCATACATTTTTTTGAAGATTTTTTTGACCTGCTCTTCGTGGTCTTTATCTGTTGTACGGATAAATTTATCATAAGATGTGTTCATCAGATCCCAGATACGTTTGATCTCGCCGGATACGTTATCTACGAATTCCTTAGGAGTAACGCCTGCTTCCTCTGCTTTCAGCTCGATCTTCTGGCCATGCTCGTCAGTTCCTGTCTGGAAATATACGTCATATCCCTGCTGTCTCTTAAAACGTGCGATCGCATCTGCAAGAACTACCTCATAAGTATTTCCGATATGCGGTTTACCAGATGTGTATGCAATCGCAGTACTGATATAATATCTCTGTTTTTCCATCTTTTCTTTCCTCCATTTTTCATGAAATAAAAAATGTCTTCTCATATTTCTATGAGAAGACGAGTTATTATCCCGTGTTACCACTTCTTTTTATTTCTGCCTCACGACAGAAACCTCATCAGGTACAGAATCAATAAACTATACCCTTCCGCTGTAACAGGCGGTCCTGTCACTGCCTGCCGGTGTCCGTTAAAAGGGACTCTGGTATTCTCTCCAAAACCGGGTCAGCAATGCCTCTCCGAAGCCATCTTCCATCTGTGCCTGCACATCCCTCTCAGTCTCGGAACCTTCCGAAGTCAGACTGCTTATAGCCTCTGTCTGCTTCAGGAAAAAGTCCTCCGGGGATTTCCCTGTAGTGTGGTGTACACATGTACTCTCTTCTTCCACGAGTTTTCCATATGGGAAAATCGTATCACATTTCGGAAGATTTGTAAACGGGGAATTTCTCGCTGCAATTCTCGTTTTCTGCAAACAGTAACTACATCCTCCGCTGCCTGTACATCCACCGCCAGGCCATTCGAAACGCAATGGTCGTTAACGTCATACCCGCCGCCATACTGGCCGCAAAAAGTATTGTATAAATCCCATCCTTCTGGAAATTTGCCCAGTCTCTCATCAGCATCCAGTTCATAGTACGGTAAAGTGCAGCTCCCGGGATCAGCGGAATTGTAGCCGAAACCAGAAACACCGTTACCGGTGTTTTGTGAACTCTCGCCATGCACTCTGCATACAAAGTGATCGCTACTGTTGACCAGAAACCACACGCATACGGACTTGGCGTTATGAACTCCACTGCCAGATACACCGCCCACGACAAACAACCACCAACTGCTGCGAACCAGAGTTTTTTTCCATGTATATTAAATAATGCCGCAAAGCCGAGGGATCCCGTGAAAGATACGATCAGCTGTATAATCTCCCGCATAATTTTTCCTCCCGATACAAGCAAGGTCCCCATCCATTGCTTATTGCTTTTTGAGTTCCTGTCTGGAACTTAATATTCTCAATCTACATTCGCTGCATAGCTCTATATACGAATAACTGCCACAGTTTATTCGGTTAGAACAGCAGATTCGCAGCCGTAAATCCAAGTCCTACGACCAGAGCCAGAAGTATCGATTCCATACACCGGATCAGACCCGTGATCGTATCTCCGGAAAACATATCTCTCAGAGAATTGGTAAAAGCGATTCCCGGAATCAGCAGCATAATATTTCCGATACTGATCAGATCCGCATGATGTCCAAGCCCGATCAACACCGTAAGATTGGAAAGAACACCACCCGCTCCACAACACAGAAGCACCGTAAGCAGCGAATTCAGCGCCCCACGTTTCACAAAAGCCTCAAACAGCTTCAACGCAATACCGATCAGCGCCGAAGCGATCATATCCTTGAAATCGCCTCCGAAAAATACGGAAAACGAACCTGAGATTACCGCATAGATCAGAATCTGCGTCTTAAAAGAATACCCCTGCTTATTCCGAATCACCTCGAGTCGCCTTTTGATCTCCTCCGGTTTCGGCCGGTACTCACAAATATACCTGGAAAGCTGGTTTAAATCATCCAGTCGCCCCAGATCGTTCGCCATCCCCGGCACACGCCTCGTCTGCGTACAGATCCCGAAATCTTCCCCATAGATCGTAGTCACAATACTGGAAGTAATCGAAAAAACATCCGCCCTGGAAGCACCATACGCCATACAGATACGCCGAATCGTATCCTCCACACGCCCAACTTCCGCACCACAGCTAAGAAGCTGCTCCCCGATCGTCATCGCATAATACAAATACTTTTCTGCCTCTTCCCGCGTCATCCCTCGACACCTCCTCATCCATAAATTAATTACTCATCTTCATCTATTTTAGGCTACTTAAATATTAAAATCAACACAGTTTCTTTCGTCTGAATATTCATTTCTTCTATATTTCTTCAAACCTCACTCATTCTCCCGGGCATCCCCATATAAAAAAAGACACCCAGACAAAAAGACCCACATCCTTTCATCCAGGCAGCTTCCCACATCATTTATTACCAAAATTTTTACTTATAAATCATACTCCTTATACAATTCATTTCTCCTGTCAGCATCTGTCACCACTCTCTGTATTTCATCTGTTCGATTATCCAGAATCAGCCTGTTAATCAATGTGCTCAGGCGAACTTCACCCATAGCTTTACCTCTGGCTTCTCCGCGTGCTTCCCCTCGCGCTTCCCCGCGCGCTTCGCCTTCCGCACGCAATCTCTCTGATTCCAGCTGCAAAACCTTTCCACCCATAACCTCACCTATTCCTTTCCTGATTTTTTCTTTATTCCTGAAAATATAGTCTGCTATTCTGATGATCAGTTTATCCAGATCCATATACAATTCTGCTCTTCCGGAATTTGAAATCTCCTCTTCCAGTTTTTTCCGGATGTCTTCGAATTCTTTTAACATCTCCTGCAATTTCACCGAATCCCGCTCTATGTTATCAGCCATCTGCTCATATTTCATAATATAAAATGGAAGCAGCATCAGAAGTTTTCTCTCAAAAATATTGTCTTTCGTATACTTATTCATTTTAATTACCGGAACCTTATACTCGCACAACTTTCCATCTGGAAGTACCATCTCCACTTCCAGAAAATCCGGAGTATTTCTTCCACATCTTAAGTATAGCACACACGACTTGGGAAATTCCACACGATATTTTCGTCCAAATTTCACTGCTCTTTCCAATGCAACAGCAAAATCATACTCCACCATCCGAATCGCCATACTTGTATCATCTGTACTCTGACATTCAATATGATAAACCTTACCTTCAATCAGCAAACTGGCATCCGTAATAATCTCTCCATCCTCCAGTTGATGCTCATTGCGAAGCTGTATAATCTTCACATCATCCGGATACGACGTATGAAACACTTCATTGATAAGCGGAATCACCAGATATGTCATCTTTTCCATCATTGTACGGAAAACATCGTCAAATATTGTATTATTAGTCATTCATACTCCTCTGGTATCTACATTATACCACACACAAAAACATAAAAATCCCATAAACCGGATTCTCTATAATCTCAAACACCCAAATGGAAAAACGCTCCGGAAATCGAAGCAAAAAGAAGTCCATACAGACAAACATCTTATAAGATATGATAACTTTACCACATAGTCCTAAAATATCCAATCAAATTTCATCCAAAAATTATCTCATTATTCGACACCCTCAAAGCGTCCAGCACCGCGCCGACGCCCATTCCCCATATAAAAAAAGCCACCCAGACAAAAAGACCCACATCCTTTCATCCAGGCAGCTTCCACAAAAAATCCAATGCCCAATTCAGTTTTTAATTATATCCAGAAATCCTACGCCAGTTTTCCGCCCAGCTCACGGCAGGCAGCAAGCCCCTCATCATCAGGAGTATTATTTACAATAAGTCCCTCATCCTCAACAAGCTCTGCACCAGCATCTTTCGCTCTGCCGCACCATGTTCTCATCCAGTCACCATCGCCCCAGTCATAGGAACCAAAAAGCGCAACCTTCTTACCGGAAAGCTTGCCTTCCAGATCAGAGAAAAACGGTTCAAACTCGCCATCCTCAAGCTCCTCATCTCCCATTGCCGGGCAACCCAGTGCCAGAACATCATAAGAGAGAGCTTTATCTACATCTGCATCTGCAACTTCCATGATCTCAACATCAGCACCAGCTGCTTTTGCACCTTCCTCAATAGCCTGTGCCATTGCCTCTGTATTACCTGTAGAAGACCAGTAAATAATTCCTACCTTGCTCATCTTAAAAACCTCCTGTTTTTAACTTTATTTATACATACATCTGAGATGTACAGAGATGCCTCATGCCAATTACCTGCAAAATCGAATAACCCTGACGGATCTGCGCCGCAGTAAATTCCCGACAACGGTCATAGCTTGCAAAAATCACTCGCGCCTGCTCCACGTCATCATAAACCTTCCAGTAACCACAAAGCTTACAGTCACTGCCTCCAAACCTGCGAAAGCCCTTAACATCCTCAATAGGATACCCGAGAAATAATCCGATCTCATGCGGAAATTCCGTTTTATGAAAAAAACGCTCCTTCAGATGAGCGATCATCTCATCCAAAGTCCCATTTATATCATACCCATCCTGGAGTAAAAGTTTCCTGGCTTCTTCCTGTTCAAGATATTCCTGCAACATATCCTGCCGGTATACCAGAAGAAGATAATGCTTTCTGCATCCACAGATGATCTCCATATGAATACCTTCCCGCTCAAGACCCTCTTTATAATCCGAAACGATCTCCGGCAGCTCCGGCATTTTTTCCTTGGAAAAGGATACAAGATTCGCCGGTTTCATTCCCATTAATACAGGGGAACAATGATAACCTATGACAGATTCAAATTTTGCACAAGTCATTTGCATTCTCCTTTTATACATTAGTTAGATCCCTCTAACTACCGCAATCATATCACTTGAGTTAGTCTCTGTCAACTTATTTTTAAAATTTTTTCAATAAGCTTTTTTATTGATAAATTGCTATCATTTACAAAATCCCTGTATCATTTCCTATAAATAAAATATCGCAATCTGTACAAAATATCCTAATAAAATTAGTATATATTTTTTTCACAAAACTCATTGACAAATCCTCTTCTGTCGGTTATATTAATATCAGTAATAATTACTATTACTAACAGGGAGGAATCATTATGGCAGCACTTAAATACAGCCGTCAGAGAGAATCCATCAAGGAATTTCTGAGATCCAGAACAGATCATCCAACGGCAGATACAGTATACGAGAATCTTCGACAGATCTATCCTAACATCAGTCTCGGAACTGTCTACCGTAATCTTTCTCTTCTCAGTGACATCGGCGAGATCCGGAAGCTGACCAATTTCGGAAGCGCGGACCGCTATGATGGAAGGGTCGCACCGCACTCACATTTCATGTGTACGAAGTGCAACCGGGTGATCGATATGCAGTCAGACAGCCTCAACGGAATCCTGGAACAGGCCGCTGCAGAATTCGTCCATGGCAAGGTCTTTGATGTAGACGCAAGCTTCTACGGAATCTGCAAAGAATGCCTCAAAAAAGAGGAAAAACAGTCTTGACAAAATAAAGATCACATGTTATTATAAAACAGTAATAATTACTATTATTAATTTAGAAGAAACAAAAAATCAAAATAAATTTTTATAAGAAAAGGAGATCATCACTATGGCAAAATGGGTATGTAATGTATGTGGATATGTTTACGAAGGCGAGCAGGCACCGGAAGCCTGTCCAGTATGTAAAGCACCAGCTTCTAAATTCACAAAACAGGAAGGCGAGCTCACATGGGCAGCTGAGCATGTTGTAGGCGTAGCTAAGGGTGTCAGCGAAGACATTCTTGCAGACTTAAGAGCAAACTTCGAGGGTGAGTGCTCTGAAGTTGGTATGTATCTTGCAATGGCAAGAGTTGCTCACAGAGAAGGATATCCGGAAGTAGGTCTCTACTATGAGAAAGCAGCTTACGAGGAAGCAGAGCATGCAGCTAAATTCGCAGAGCTCCTCGGCGAGGTCGTAACAGACAGCACAGAGAAGAACCTTCAGATGCGTGTTGACGCTGAGAACGGCGCTACAGCAGGTAAATTCGATCTTGCCAAACGTGCGAAAGCAGCTGATCTTGATGCAATCCATGACACAGTACATGAGATGGCTAAAGACGAGGCCCGCCACGGAAAAGCATTCGCAGGTCTTCTTAAGAGATACTTCGGTAAATAATTTTAAACAAAAAGCGACCTCCGCATGTCAAACTTGCGGAGGTCATTTTTTTGTTTGTAAAACTTATTTCACTGTTACTTTACAGCTCATCTTTTTCGAACCGCTTTGTACTGTGATCGTTGCAGTCCCTTTGTTCACACCTTTGACTACGCCTTTTGAGGTTACAGTTGCAACCTTTGTGCTAGATGATCTATAAATAATGTTCTCATCTGTATTCTTTGGTGCTGCTACTGCTTTGATAGTAAAGGTTTTTCCTTTGGAAATTGTCTTGTTTTTTGGAACTCCGGAAAGCTTGGTAGTTTTTACCAAGGTGTTCTTTACAGTAACCTTGAAAGATTTTGTTGTCTTACTCTTCAAGGTAACTGTGACTGTAGTTGTGCCTGTCTTTTTTCCTGCTGTCAGCTTGAATGTTCCATTACTTTTTACGGATGATACTTTCACGATCGCAGAATTCTTTGAGGTAACCTTTGTCACATAATCCCCTTTTGCAAAACCTGTTGCTTTAAAAGCAGACGTGGACTGACCTTTTTTCAGTTTCAGAGAAGATGCAGTCAGACTAATGGCCGGTTTCAGCTTTGCTGTGCTCTTCTGCTTTTGAATCACAGTTCCACATACCTTACAATGGCTTCCTTCTGTCTTTCCTGTCTTAAATACGGTTGCCGCAACTGCAGCATCTTTTATTTTTGTATGTCCTTTAGCCGAAATACTTACCTTTTTTTCTTCACCACAGATCGTACATCTCTTGATCTGACTTCCTTTTACTGTACATGTAGCTTTTTTTATAATGGTTTCTGTCGTCCAAGCGTGAGTATGCTCTGCAATATCGATATTATATGTTTTACGAATAACCTGATTCCAGTTTCCATCTCCGGTTTTCTTCATAAGTGTCAATGCAACCCATGTCGAATCAACTTTTTTTCTGGTGAGGATTGGAAGATCTTTACCTGCTACCTTTTTCAGAGTCCATGTATTACTGTCATAATCATACTCTGTCTTTCCGGTACTTTCATCTTTCCATGAGTTTATTGTCACTTTCATATTGGAGCTTGTTACATTAATCGGGTTACCCTTTCCTTTCTTGTACTGCACGATCTTTATTCCCAAATTTGAAAGATCGACACTTTTGCCAACAGCCGGATTGATCGTTTTTCCTGATTTATCTTTCAGAGTCTTTGGCAGGAGCACATATTCACTGACTGTAAACCAGATATCCTTTCGGAATGCTTCTTTATAGCCTCCTTTTCCGTTCGGAATCTGTACTGACACATAACAACAGCCACCACCACTGAAGTCACCGGATTTGATCAGAAGATTTTTCCCATCCTGGGAAACAGATATTTCGCCCAGCTTCGACGTTTCTATAATCTTCAGCTTATAATTTTTTACACTCTGATAATTCTTTGTTTTATCTACCAAATCCGTTTTGATCGTCATCTGACTGTTTGGCAACATCGAACTATCTCCAGTACCGTTTTCCAAAGAGGTCCCCAAAGCATAAGAGCTCTGTTCTTCACTGTTATCGTTATGATCCTTTTCGTAAATATTATCGTCTTTATATTCCGGCAAAATATCCAGATTATACTGACGGCTGGCGATCTGGCTCCATTTTCCATCCGCATCCTTTTCCATGGCGGTCAAACTAAACCATGTACCATAAGCAGATGCTCTTTCCAGGATTGGAAGCTCCTGGCCCGGAACACTGATCCATTTCCAGTTTACATTGTCATAATCCCATCGTGTTTCGCCCGTACTCTGATCTGTGTTTGAAGATATCACGATCTTATAATTATTTCCAGTTACCGGAATTGGATCGCCTTTTCCGTTTTTATAACGGACAAGCTGTGGTTTCATATCTTTTACAATATCGATCTGCTGCCCTATTTCAGGATTGATCACATTTCCACTTGCATCCGTGATATCTTCTGGCAGGATCACATATTCACTGACTTCAAACCCGATATCCCTCCGGAAGGCTTCCTGATATCCGCCATTTCCATCCGGAAGTTGTACCGATACATAGCAGCATCCCATGCCGGTCCTTTTGCCGGATTTGATCAGAAGGTTTTTTCCATCCTGGGAAACAGAAACATCTCCCTTCTTTGACTGGCTTAGAATTTCCAGTCTGTAATCACCTATCTCCTCATAATTCATTTTATTAACCAGCCTTGTTATAACCGTCATCTGACTGTTCGGCAGCATTGCTCCATTTCCGGTCGTGCCCTCAAATCCACACTGCAGATTATAAGTACTTTTTTCCTCACTGTTATCGTTATGCGCTTTATCATCGGTCTGTAAGCTTCCAACTCTATACCGACGGCTGGCGATCGTGATCCAGTTTCCGTCTGCATTTTTTTCTTTTGCTGCCAGTGTAAACCATGAGTCATTCTCTGCTGTTCTTTCAAGGATGGGAAGCTCCTGGCCCGGAACATCAATCCATTTCCATGCACTGGTATCATAATCCCATACAATTTCATCCATGTTACTAATTGTCCATGATTCTATTACAATCTTATAATTATTTCCGGTTACCGGAATCGGGTCGCCCTTTCCATCTTTATAACGGACAAGCTGTGGCTTCAGATCTTTTTCAATGTCAATCTGTTCTCCGACCTCCGGGTTAAGCTCATCCCCGCCAGCATCTCTGAGATTCTCCGGCAGGATCATGTATTCACTGATATTGGCTGATAAATCATACATGCCAAGATCTGTTCCGTCCTTCGTAACCTTTACTTTAAATGAAATAGGACCCGTTATATTATAAGATTTTATGACAATGTTATTACCATCCAATGATATATCCGCTTTCCCAACATAATTCAAGTCGGAATCGTACGGTGGCAAAATCTCCATCTTATATTCAGCCGAGGGATCATCCTGCCATGAACCATTCGCTGTTTTGTGCATCATCCAGGTGTTGATCGTTATCTGACTGTTTGGCAGCATCGGATCACTTTGTGCTCTGTCCACATAATCATAGTGAAACTGATACTCTTCTGCAATTGTACCTGCCGCTTCCGAAGCTCCCGAACCATCACTGAAACTCTCACCTTCTTCGTCCGAAAAAATCTCTGAAACAGTGTCATCTTCTTCCGGTTCTTCTGCTTCCACCACTTCCCCGGCTTCTTTTCCGGTCAGGTCTTCTTCCTGAATATCTTCTGCTTCATCCGGAAGTTCTGCCGTTTCATTTCCGCTGTTTTCCTCACCTTCTGTCATATCTGCTTCTGTTGTCTCTGCCATCTCTGTCTCTTCATTGTTCTCACTCTGACTCTCTACCAGTCCGGCATCCTCTGTGAGTTCTTCTGCTGTCACCGGCATTACTACGCCTGTACTCTGCGAAAACGTAAGTGCCATTGCCAGAAGCACCGCTATTTTCTTTTGTTTCATAAGATTCCCCCATTTCTTAAAATGCTATAATTATAAACAAAACGCCTCAGTCAATTGCTGCATCGAAGTAGATGTGTAAATGTTTTGAGGCGTTATGTCTATAATTAATCATTATTTAATTTTTCTGAAAATTCATGTAGAATTATTGTAACTTATAAAATGATCCGTGTAAAGGTTATTTTCTTCCATCTATTTTTCAATAACTTCCCCTGCCATGTCAACCAGCTCATCAGCAGACAACTTACCATCTAACTGCAGAAGCTGATACTGTATGCCATCTTTTTTCCAGGTGACACTCTGAACCTTCAGCACTTCCACTTTGGAAGAACCACAGCTGAACACAAGTTTTCCGCTGGCTTCTGCCGCCTTATCCTCTTCTGTCAGTTCATAATCTGCAGGTACAGTTTTGTTTATATAATGTGTATAGTATATTTTTGTACCATTTACATCTGCAATATTTTCACCGAACGGAGCAACTTCCGAATTAAATTTTTCCTGTGAAAAAATAACCTCGTCATTATCTTTCTGATAAGTAAAAGAAACGGATCTGAATTTTTCCACCACATTATTGTTATCATCCTGCAGTCTGTTTTTCACGATATTTCCATCTTTGAAGCGATATCCATTTTGAAATGTGTCTATCAGTACAGGCTCATAACCGATATCTTTTCTGACCTGCGCTTCCGTTGGAAGTGTTCTGTAATCCGGTCTGGATAAAGATGAACCTATCCAGCTTGAAATCGTTCCTGTTGCCGCAAAAGCAGTTACTCCGATCGTCAGCGTCGCAGCTATTAATAAAGGTATCAGTTTCTTTTTAGATCTCATAGTCATCTGCTTCCTTTCACTATCTGCGAAGTCAAGCTTTGCATGCACGCTTCGCCTGATATTTTCTGTGTCAATGTCAAGCGCACTGCCGGAAATATCTGTCTGTTCATTTATCTTTAAGTCTCTGAGCAAATCCTGTTTCCTCATAATCTTTCCTCCGCTTCTGATAAAATTTTTCTGAGTTTTCTTTTACCTCTCGAAAGCCTGGTCTTGACTGTAGAAATATTAAGTCCCATTGCATTTGAGATGTCTCTGATCTTTTCATCAAATTTATACCGTCTTACAAAAATTTCATTATCCGGCTCGCCTAAGCTCATAACGGCATTCCACACCAGATCTGTTTTTGATGTCTCTTCTGCCGGATTCCTTTCATCCGGTATTTCAACATCCTCTTTTGGAAGTCCGCTCCCGGCCATATTGTACAAAACAGTACTCAGATAAGGAGTATAAATCTCGATCGCTTCATCTATAGAATTCTCTTCTCTGTTTCTAAGGCGCTGCAAAAGTACCTCTTCATCTGCCATTTTCAACCTGCTTTCTTTTCTGATATCCGGCGAAAATAATCATTTATTTCGCCATTTGTGTTCAATTAAAAGCTTTTAATCTTTACACTCTTATATATCCTGCAAAAACATAAAAAGTTTCACTTCACCATTTATTTTCAAAAAAAGTATAACAAAAAGAGGTCATCATTTCGACAACCTCTATTTCTATACCAATTCAAAAAATCAATGTATCAAAAGGCAGAAGCTCATAGCATCAATTGCTGCGTCATGAACAGAAATTTCATCTCCGGGCATCCCTGATCTTCTTCACACTGTCCTCTCTTACCTGTTCACGCAGCTCTGTCAGATATTCTGAGAATTTTACCTGCTCATTTCCATAAGTCATCTGCAGATCATACTCCAGCGGAATCCAGGTTTTAATATCGGATTCATTGTGCTGGATCAGGGCTTCCAGCTTGTCCAGAGCTTTATAGATCCTGGCCTCCAGAGTCTGCTGC
>OLPO01001526.1_pt1 | contig 15574 bp, 16 predicted proteins | sample 1672831 | NCBI WGS metagenome assembly OLPO01 (sample SAMEA3136728, study PRJEB25190) | human gut metagenome
GCGCCATATTCTTCTGCCATCCGGGTAAAAGGACTTTCCTGCTCTCCGATGGTGGTAGGTGGATAATGCAGAAACATAATAAATTTCTGATATCCATCTGCCTTTGCTCTTTCAAAAGATATTCTGAGTCTTTCACATTCCCGTTCTCTGATTTTCAGGAAATGCTCTATGGAATCTTTTCCTTCATAACAATATCCCTTTGTTCCAACCAAAGCATATTCTTCATAAGTATAATAGTTATTCTGAAGAAATTCCAGTCTGCCCTTAAACTCTTCATTCAGCTTTTCTGTTTTCTTTGCATCCCAGAACATATCATGATTGCCACGCAACAAAATCTTACGGCCAGGCAGGTCTTCAATAAACTTAAGATCTTCTTCACATTCCGGTAAATTTCTTCCCCAGCTGTGATCCCCTGTGATAACTATGGTATCCCTATCCTTTACAGATTTTCTCACATACTTCCAGATTTTCTTTTCATGATCTTTCCATACCGGGTCAAAAACCTCCATAGGCTTGTCCACTGTAAAAGCCAGATGGAAATCCCCCATTGCCCATAATGACATTTTCTGTTCCTCCACTTTTATATCCTTTTCTTAACTTTCTCGATCAGAATCACATCTGTCGGAAGCCAGTCTACGTCTTCTATTGATTTTTTGTCCAGCCAGCGGGCTGCTTCATGTTCTTTTAAGATCAAATCCCCCTTCAGAATTTCACACCAGAAACAATCCATGGAAAGATGAAATGTTGGATAATCATACTCTATGGTATCAATCAGTTCTCCTACCGAAATCTCTGTATCCAGTTCTTCCCTGATTTCTCTCTTTAATGCAGCCTGAGGTGTTTCCCCTTCCTCAATCTTGCCTCCGGGAAATTCCCAGCCATCCTTAAATTCTCCATATCCCCGCTGAGTCGCGAACACCCGCTCGCCGTCCCGGATTACCGCCGCCACAACGGATTTTGTTTTTTTATTCATGATTCCTCCTTTACACCGTTTCCTCTACGATGTACTCATAGATCTCGCCCAAGAAGCAGAACTCCTTCGCCTCGTTATCATTTTTGTCTTTCCGAATAAAAAGAAAAATACGATTGTCTTGATCTTCCGCGCCTGTTTCGCAATCTGTTCCCGGTGCACCACAAAGAGGGCTTTCCCCGGCGCCGCATCTCGCATCGCGAATGCGGCGCCGTAGGTTTTTCCGGTACCGGTGGATGTCAAGCCATTGACAGTGGTTTTTATTCAATTATTCTTCTATCTCCCCGTGACCGCTGTAGCCGCTACCGACATACTTTATGTTGTTCATTTTCTTTATATGTCTTTTTATAGTTTTGGCACTAACCCCTTTAAACGCTGCCATTTGTTCCGTTGAAATTGACGAATCTTTAATTATAAGTGCTATTATCCTCTCATCGATTGTACCATCTTGAGGGTCACCTTGGGGGACACCTTGAGGGACATCATAATCCAGGTTCGGCATAATAGCGACAAAGCCTGCTCTGTCAGAGCGAAAATATGGCTTTTTATCCTCTGTATAATTCACCTGAAACTCATACGCATCAATAATCTTCCCAAATCCGCTACCTTTTCGTTCCATGTATCCAAGCCTTTCGAATATGTCCGCAAGCAGAGGATTTCTTCTCTGGAGTTTGGAGTCTTTCTCCACATCTTTCTACAGTTACGTTTTATAAATTCTTCTTCGTTCTCAAGCAGATAGATAAGCGCTGAACAAAATACAATATGCCATCATATTGTTTGTCCCAATTTTGAATAATGTATTTCATGTATCATTCTCCATTCTTTGAAAAAGTTCATTCGTCAATCCTAAAAATCAATCTCATATTCGAAGAATCTTCTCGCCTCTTTTTTGGCTTCACTTGTCACAGTGACATCACCAGAAATCTTCATAGCCTTAAGTGCAGCATCTATCTTAATGGCATCCTTTTCTTTGATACCAGATGAATTACTCAGATTTAATGTGTATTTCTGATGAGATAGCGGTGCCTTCTCGTCCATTCGCATAGCAACCAATGCCTGAATACTTGGATCTCTTTGAAGATATTTAAGTGCTGGTTCAACCGGCTCATGTCCCGGGAATGTAGCTTCTGCAGCGATTTCAACTGTAGAAACATCATTCGCTGCCATATCATGCTCCGCATTAGCACTTCCACCATCTTTAAGCGCTTTTACGTTCGCCTTAGCTTTCACGTTTTTTTCGAAAAAGACGCCCTGCATTCTTTATATGTAACCTTAAAGTGTTTGGCACCTAAATCCTGCGCTATTTTCTGAAGCTCGCTTACTCGAGCTACCTTCAAAAAACTGAAATAATCATCTAATGCAATATATCGATTGCTATCACTTGGATCAACATAATAGATTTCGCTGTTTTTATCTGGGTAGAAAGATAATCCAAATGCATCTACTTTATCAGAAAACAGATTCACTACTCTTAATTCTTTCTGTGGTGAAATAAATCCTATAGATCCCTGACACACTTCACTTTCAGCTCTCTTTTTATCTATATCGGTAATTCTAATTAACTTAGACATAAAGAAATTGGCTCCGTCCAAGTCTTCTACAAAAATTGGTTGCAAAAGCCTTCTCTCCATCTCTCGATTTTTTTCTTCGATATTATCCTTTAATGCAGATGCCGTCTTTTTGGCAACATCTCCTATAGCATCAGCAACAATGGCAACATCCTTTACATTAAGTTCTCCGTCGTCATTCTGATCTATTGAATTTACAACCTTCGCTTTCGTTTCCCCCAAAAATCCGGTCGCTTTTTCAGCTCCTGCATGTATCCCTTTAAAATCCAACTTTTTCTTATCCATATCAATTCCTACTCCATATTCGACGCGATTATAAATCGTTTGACGCTTCTTCAAAGACAGTATCCCAAATAGTTTCTTCAACCACTTTAATGTAAGTATCTATGTCTTTTAAAATATCTTTTCCATGAAAGAACTCACTATCACAGAATATAGCTATTTTATATTTCGTTAACGCAATATCCGGTTTTCCTGGAAGGTTCTTCACATTTTTCCTATATCTATATCCCCGTTTCCAGAGCTCTTTTCTCAGTTTTAGCTCAATAGAAGTATCTTTGCTTCTAATTTGTTGCATATTTCTCTTTCGTTGTTCCGGCGTTAAATTATCCAAGGATATTCCGCTCCTTACCTCTGAAAAATAACATCATTATGATATTCAATAAATTCTAAATTCGGAAGGAACTTATCCGGTTTTCTTATTTGTTTATGATTGTACTTCATAAACCAGTCTTTTGTGTTCGAATCCATTTCAGTGTTTTCTAATTTTGTTGAAACAATAACCTCGTACTTTTTATTTATGGTTATCAACCCTTTATCAAAGGCTTTATCGTGAAGCGGATTTAAGCACAAGCCATTTTGCGGATTTGTTCGTTCGGTCTTCTCGTCACTTACACTCCATGGTTTAATGTGACTGGCAACCAACAATGATGGTTCTTTTAGTCCCGATATGCAGCACTTGTTCTCGTAAGAATTCAGTATTGCCATCCTAAAGAAATACTGCCCCACTCTTTGTTTCATCCATGCTTCTCTGTATTTTCCGTCCGGCATGTCTGCGAATTCGGATTCTATTCCCAGCATTTTCTCTACAGTCATTCCATTCTTTTCCGCTAAGATTCTCTCCGCTTCCAGAGACAATGCCTCCCAGTTTCCTGCGAACTCTGCAAAAACCACAGCATCCAATTTACTGCCATGCGCCATGCCGGAAAGATTTTGCTTCTGGATTTCCGGATCGTAATGCGCTAAATTTGCCATCTTCAATCCAACCGAACTTGGAGTTCGACCAAGAAGATTAGCAAGATTTATGATGTCCTTATTTGTTTTTGCTATTTTCGCAAAAGGCGTCCGGCAATACAATTCAAACGCAAGTATCGTTTCCTCGCGGGACCACTTTTTGCCATTTCTGTCTTGTCTATTCATTTTCAATTATCGCATCCAGCAGCTTACCCATGCGCGTAATCATCGGTACTACCAGTGCATTACCCATACAGAAGTATCTCATTCTCTTTGGCATTTCGACAATTTCACCTTCTACAAGGCAGTTCTTCGTCCAGTCATCGTCAAAGCCTTGAAGTCTTTCTGCTTCAATTTCGGTAAGCAGCCGCAATCTTCCGGTTGCCGGATCCGCTACCACATGTGTGCTTCGATTCTTAGTGCTTTCACTGGTGAGCATCGTTCTGCCCGGTCTGTCAAGTGGATCGGGGAAAGCAATCGGCCCCTCCGAGAAGACATAACTATGTCCATCTTTGGAAGTTCTCGGAATTTTCTTGGCACCCTTCATGTAAGTCCATGCTTCCATATCTTTCTGACTGATATAGTAGCTTTCGTCAACGCCACTTTCGACAACTTCATTCAAAAGAATCGGTTTCATTTCTACCGGAATCATTTTCATCGTGGTAATCTGACCGTCCATCATGTAACCGGCATCCAAAAACCCGAATTTGAAATTCTGAGTCATTTCCAAAAGGTCGTTATCGCTGTCCACCGTTCCAACGGTAAGCATGGTATCCACATCTGCATCCGCTACGTCGGTAAATTCAAAACTTCCGGTATTGATATCTTTATACCCACTGATTGGGAACGCCTCTGCCATCAGTCCCTTTTCAGTGATAATGTCATTGGGTTCTATTCCATCCATTCGCTTTGCATACTCTGTTTTTTCGTTGTAAGCAAAGATGAATGTTCTTCTTCTCCGCTGAGCCGCTCCATACTCCGCAGCGTTTACAACTCTCCATTCCACCCGATAACCCAGTTGTGCGAAGGAAGCTAAAATTATTCCGAAGTCTCTGCCTCTTTGGGATGCCGGAGACTTCAGCAGTCTGTCCACATTCTCCAGCAATACAAACGGTGGTCTTTTTGCAATCAGAATATCTCTAATCTGCCACCACAATACACCTTTTTTTCCTTCAATTCCTTTTGAAGAAGATAGCGAATGTGCAACGCTGTAGTCCTGACACGGAAATCCTCCCGTAAGCAATGTATGATCCGGGATATTTTTTTTATCCACTTCAGACACATCAATTCCGGTGGTGAATTCTCCGGCAAGGTCTTTCACATCCCCAAAGTGATACACATAGCAATCGTGTGCCCATTGCTTCTTCTTCCCGGGTTCCCATTGGGAAAACCAGCTTGTCGTCCATCCGCTGTTAAGGCGTTCCATTCCAACGCGGAATCCGCCCACTCCGGCGAACAGTTCTACCATTGTTTTTTCCATTAAGTCCTCCTTTGACTGCCTATGCAGTCAGCTCACTTATATTTTTAAGGCCGATAATGTTAGCACCGACGAATGTCGGATCAGTGACCTTATAAACTTATTTGTATTCCATTCTCAAATCGCTCACGAGTTGGCTATCGATATAAGACCGGTTTAGCCAATATGCCTGCTTTGTCATTCTGGTTCCATCCGGCAGCAAATCAGAATCGGCAATTGAACCGCTTCCGATTGTCCTTCCGTCCGGAAATTCGTAGTATGCCTTTTGCGCATGTGGTCGGATATGGAAAATTCCATTGTCGCTCATTCCCGGAAGATTGTTTTCCACAACGACTTTCGAACCTTTTTCTTTTACATTAAAATCAATTCCGTCGCGCACGATTTTCTTTGTTCGAATCCAAACATCTCTTACGATTTCGATATCGTCGTCCGGCATACCCCACAGCTGGCTTCCCTTGAAAACGCTGCCTCGTTCATCTTCCCAGAAAACGACAAACAAGTATTTTCTGTCGTTCAGCATCTTGTACAATGCAGAATTCTCCCAACCGGCAGGGTTGCCGTCTTCGTCCAGAATTTCATCGTCCATCTTTTCGTTGTCGAACTCGGTAAAATCAATATCGTCCAGCCGAAATTGCTGATTTTTCCCTTTCTGTTTTCGGTATTTCAATATCTTTACCAGAATTCCCGCTTTGTCAAATTCCTCAACCCGGTTATTCTTTACGCCTAACATGTTGTAAATCAAAGTTGCTTCATAGCTCTTATTGTTCTTGTTCATTTCAACTTTGATTTTATTCGCTATTTCGTCTTCATACATTCCAACGTACTGAGAGAGCCTATCTTGGAGAATTTCCGCAAAACTCTTTTCTTTCAATTCATCGGAAGATGCAAGGGACTCTTCGTACGTTGCTTTTCCCGGGACAATATAATTGTTCAGGACGTATGTCATATACGAGTTCTTCAGACAAAAGGCTCGCTTTTTTGCCTTAATCTCTTTGTTGTAGTACTGCGGAACTAAGCTCTTTGCCGCCGTTGAGCCCTTGGTACATGCGCCCAAGTACATAGTATCGGATTCCGAAAGTTCATGCGCTTTTCCTGCTTTTATCTTCTCCGTAATCACCTTGTAATCATTGAGTATGATATCCATGTCCTTTTCCGGCAACTGAAATAGCTGTGCAAAATCAATGCGATAATCCATATTGCTTGGGAGCGTTTTATCTCTCAAATAATAGATGAGCAGCATGAGCTTGCATTTTTCCCACACATGGGACTGAAAGAAATCCGGTTCCACTTCATTCTCATAACTAATCATTGTAAGCACCAGTCGCTCACCCGCACTGAGTTTTCCGCTCTTCTTCACCTCATACGGAGTTACTTTGAGCTCTACTCCCGCCTCCGGAAAATCCGCCTGTGAATCGCTGTTGGCCTTATATCCGAAAAACTTTTCCTCGATGAAATTGCCCAATCCGCCTTTGCGAGACTTGTCATCGTAAAGCATATCTTCTCGCACTTCACTGTGCAGATTCCACTCTTTCACATCGTTGAATGTGTGACCGATTAATTGTCTCGCATACTCTTCGATGCTCTTCGGATTCGCTCTATCATATTCGTATAAATATTCCATTCTAAAACTCCGTAAACCTATTCAAAAGAACTGAAATGATTCCAGTTCTATGCAGTCATACACAGTTATTATAACATAATGAACATTTTTGAAAATGGAATTACCACGAAAAGACTCTAATTGGGAACTTATTGCTCTATTGACTTCCCCTCTTCCATGCTATACACTGATAGTCAAGAAATGGGTTTTGTTACTGAGTATGGTCTTCGGACCGGAAATGGATGCTCGTTTCTTTTTTTATTACGAATAGATAAGAGACGTTATGCAAAATATCGGTATTGTGGTAACGCTTAATCTAACACGCTATTAACACAAGCGAAATTCTAGCAATATCAATGTTTTTCAATAGCAATCAACTTTCTAACGCTCAAATAACACTCGCTAACGCTCACGATAATCCTATTTCCTATTGTTGGCGTGACTCGACGAAGTATCAAGACTTTGCGGGCAACAAGGCGCCAATATGCTCTTCCGCCGGCAGCAAAGCCATCCCGCAAATGCACCCAAAAAGACAGATTCCCACACCTTTCGTGTGGGAATCTGCTTTTAACAGGAAACTACTTATTCTTAATTAAGTCATATAGCGAAGCTTCATCTTTTTTCTGTTTGTGAACACGATGGTATTCTTTAATACTCTCAACCAGAAAATCGGGATCTTCAAAATACAACTTAATAAAATCAGGCGACTTCACATTTTTTAATCCAAGTTTGCTTTTGCAATATTCGCTTGGCTTTTTGTATCCGGATTTACAATACTCATCATATTTCTTCTTGCTGGCAATAATCAATATTTCAATTTCAGGAGCCGTAATTACGTTAATAACTTCTACCTGACAACGATACGCTTTGCTCAATTTAAATTCTTCTCTCCTTGAATCGATGACTCGAAGGATGAGTATTTTCTGTTCATATTCTCTTCTCAAGTATCGTCGTTGAAACTCTGCAACCTTCATTCGAGGAAGTACTCGTGCAATGCCATCAATGATTTATATTTAGGTGCGGTTCCTCCAAGAAAGTTACTCTGATATACTTCACTCTTTTTCATATCATTCCTCTTTAGAAGCGAGTTCAGATTATCTACAACCAATCCACATTTGCTCCTCGTAATAAACACCGAATCATTTCGGTCGAGCTCATCCAGAAGTTCCGGATAATGTGTAGAGAATATAATAACGGCTCCTTTCGGATTGGTTTTCTTGTTCGTAAATAATCTAAGCAACGCAGCAACCAGTTCTCTGTTAAAATGATTTTCAACCTCATCAACAATCAAGTATCCGCCATTTTTCAAAACTCTTGCAGCATCCGAAAATACTCTTACACCCTTCACAGTTCCGGAAGACAAATAAGCATTAAGATCTCCCGGATTATATAGCGTCAATTCGTTCTGCTCGTAGAATTTCAATCTGGTTATTACCTTATCATTTATCTTCTCGACGGTAATATACTCTATTGTTGGATCCAGTAAAGCAATTATTTCCGTTGGAACTGTCCCTCCTTGTGGTAAAAACAAATTAAAATTCGTAAACAACGCAAGATCTACAAACAGACTTTTATCCTGCATTTGCTTATTAACCGCAATCATAATGCTCACATCATCCGGCAAATACTCGTCGGTGTTTTTTCGAACTCTTTCCGGCGCCACATTGTCAAAATTCAAAAGATTTGACTTATTCACTCTGCCGGTAACCGGTTTTATCCGTAATTCCTCATCCAAAATTTGTATGCTACTGCTCCCATCCGGACCCTTTGTTCTAACAATCTCAGTCGTAAGATGAAAGATTCGTCCGTCAGCAAAAAAATCGACATCAAATACTGTTTGGATGTTCTCACCGAGTATTTGCGGAACAAATTCTGCAGACAACGGCGCCGCTCCCAACAACATGCTTGTAAAGGAAATCACCCTCAAGGCGGTAGTTTTTCCGGAAGCATTAATCCCTGCAAATGCCTCCACAGTATTTATGTAGATATTTCCAAACAAATTAAAAACCGAGTTCAAATGGTTCTTTTGAACTCTCTGCACCGCATAAAATGAAATATCAAATGGATTCTTATACAACGGAAGCCCATCTATCTTTATTCTTAAAATCTTCATTTAACGCCTCCTCATAAAAACAGATATCACGTTGATATCACCATCTTTATGATATATTAGCATATATTTTTGCTATCTACAACGATTTTCTCGTTTTTTAATTCGCATCAAAAGTCTCACCAAAAAGAGCAGCGCCCCGTATGGAGTCGCCGCTCGTTGTTTTTGCCGTATTCTACGCTTTCTTGTAGGTGCTGTAGGCCAGCATGGTGAGGATCGGGTAGATCTCCAGACGGCCCAGCAGCATGTCGATGCACATGACGATTTTCGAGAAATTGCCGTACGCCGAGAAGTTGGACATCGGTCCCACCGCATCGAAACCCGGTCCGATGTTGTTAAAGGTGGCCATGACCGCCGAGAAATTGGTGGTCATGGAGAATTCCTTCGGGTCCAGGGACACCAGCAGGAAACTGATGATAACGATGAACACGTACAGTGCCAGGTAGGCCTGAACGTGCTGAATGGTCTTCTCGCTGACCCGCTCTCCGTCAATCCGCACGGTCCGAATTTCCTCCGGATGAAATACGTTGTGGAGGTTTCGTCTGGCGGATTTGAATAAAATCAAAATTCGAGAAACCTTGATGCCGCCGCCGGTACTGCCGGCGCAGGCGCCCACGAACATCAGGCAGATTAGTATGGCCTGGGAGAAATCCGGCCACAGGTTGAAGTCCGCGGTGGAAAAACCCGTGGTGGTGATGATGGATGCCACCTGGAAGGCTGCATCCCGCACGTTCTTGCCCAGCGGATGCGTGCTTCCGGAACGCATCAGGTTGGCCGCGATACCGGCGATGCTGGCGAACACGATGAACAGGTACATCCTCAGTTCTTCTCCTTTAATTGCCTCTTTGAAACGCTTGTGGGCCATCATGTAGTACACGCTGAAGTTGATGCCGAACAGCAGCATGAACACCGTGGTAATCCACTGGGCCATCGGCGTGTACTCCGCACATCCGGAGTTCAGCACCGCAAAACCTCCGGTTCCGGCGGTTCCGAATGCGATGCAGAAGGAATCGAAAGGCTTCATTCCCGAAAGAAGAAGCAGCACGATGTTGATCACGGTGAGAACCACGTAGATTCGATACAGGGCCGTAGCCGTATCCCGCATTCTCGGGACCATTTTGTTCACGGAAGGTCCCGGCGATTCCGCCCGCAGAAGGTGAAGGGAATATCCCTCGCCTTTGTGAGCCGAAGGAATGATGGCCAGGAAGAACACCAGCACGCCCATTCCGCCGATCCAGTGGCTGAAGGACCGCCAGAAAAGCAACCCCTTGCCCAAGCCCTCCACATCCGACACTACCGACGCTCCCGTGGTGGTGAAACCGGAAATAATCTCGAACAGGGCATCCACAAATCCCGGAATTCGTCCGGACAGATAGAAAGGCAGTGCCCCGACGATACTCAAAAGAATCCAGGCAAAAGCAGTTACCAGCATTCCCTCTTTGGCGTAGAAATTCATCTGGCGCCGCACGGAGCCGGCATACATCAACAAGGACATGGCGCCGGCCGTCGCCATGGCGCCGATGAATCCGATAACGGCCATCTGATCCCCCGTGTAGATGGCAACTCCCAGGGCCGGTGTCATGCACCCAATCTCGATGACGAGAATCCAGGCGCACACCCGCATCATTATCTTATAATTCATCCTTTTCCTCTTTATCCTCCTCAAAAATATCGTTCAGCTGTATAATCGGCATGGATCCGTTGGATACCACGATTACACGGTCTCCCGGCTGGAAGTAGCTGTTTCCGCCCGGGAACTCGATTTTCCGGTCCCTCGTGATGGTGGCCAGAAGAATGTTCTTTTTAAAGTCAATATCCTTCAGCGGTTCATTGCAATGCCAGGTGTCCTCGTTCACCTTGAACTCGTATGCCTGCGCTCTTCCGCCGGCGATGGAGTGCAGGGTCTCCGCTGCATCGGATCCATTCTGCATGGCCCGCACGTATCGAAGAATAGTATTGCCGCAAAGAATCTTCGGCGTGATGACGCTGCCCACCGGCATGTTGGCAATCAGGGAAATATTCTCTCCCCGGCCCAGCTTGGTGACCACCTTCGGCACCTTCAGCTCATTGGCGTACAGAGACGTAATGACGTTCAGTTCGTCCATTCCGGTCATGGAGATAAAAGCATCTGCTTTCTCAATGTGTTCCCGGTCCAGCACCGACTCTTTGGAGGCATCCCCCTGAATGATGGTGGCGTCGTGGAGACGATCTGCCAGGTACTCACAGCGGTCTCTCCGCTGCTCGATAATCTTCACGCCGATGCGGTCGTCCTCCAGACGCTTGGCCAGGTAGTAGGTAATCCGTCCGCCGCCGGTGATGGTGACGTTCCGGATGCGCTTAGTGACGATGTTCAGGTTGTGCAGCAGTGTGGTGAGGTTGCTGGCGGAAGCGGTGACGTACACGTGATCTCCCTCCTGTAAAACAAATTCACCGGAAGGAATGATGACCTCGTCCCGGCGAGCCACAACGCATACCAGAATCTGGCATTTCACGATATCCGCAATCTTGTACAGCGGCTTGTCGCAAATCGGGCTGCCGGCGGTAACGTGCAGTTCCACCAGGTCTACCAGTCCGTTGACGAATTCTTCCCGGCTCAGGAATCCCGGGTACCGAAGAAGACTGCTGATTTCGTGAGCAGTCTGGAATTCCGGATTGACGGTAAGGGACAGACCCAGCTGTTCCTCCAGCATATCCGTACTTTCCATGTATTCCGGAGAGCGAACCCGGGCGATGGTTGTGATGTCCGGATTCAATCCTTTTGCTGTAAGACAGGTAAGCAGATTGGTTTCATCTTCACCGGTGGCCGCAATCAGCAGATCCGTCTGCTCGATGTTGGCGGCGCGAAGAACGCTCACCGATGCACTGTTGCCCTCGATGGACATCACATCATACTGCTCCAAAGCCGCTTCCAAAGCGGCAGAATTCTTATCGATTACCACCAGATCGTGCCCGTCTCTCGTGAGCTGATCCGCCAGAAGGTTTCCCACCTTACCGGTACCGGCAACAATAATCTTCATATTTATATATCCTCCTGAAATAAGTATTCTTTAGGCATACTGTAGATGATAACACAAAACCGTGCCGGTAGCGACAGAATTCTCGTAAAATCCTTATTTTTACTGAGTTTTTTCAGTTGAAATTCTATGCGATTTAATACATAATATATTATGTGTGAGCAATTTGACGCTCATTGTGATTTCATAACTAACAGGAGGACTTAATTATGGCTAAATATGATTGGGGAACATTCGGATTCCATATTCCGGAAATCATGCTTCCAAAGGAAGGCACCGACTACAGCAAGTGGGCAGTAGTTGCTTGTGACCAGTACACTTCGGAACCGGAATATTGGAAACAGGTAGAAGAAATCGTTGGAGATGCACCATCCACTCTTCGCCTGATGCTTCCGGAAATTTTCCTGGGAAAAGAAGCGGAAGCGGAGAAGTCCGCAGACATCCGCAAGACCATGGATCAGTATCTGGCAGACGGTACTCTCCGCACTCTGGAGCCGGGCTGCATGCTCATCAAGAGAACCGCTGAGGGACGCACCCGTACCGGTCTGGTAATCGCTACGGATCTGGAAGCATACGACTTCAGCAAGGGATCCACTTCCCTGACCCGTGCAACCGAAGGCACCGTAATCGAAAGAATCCCACCTCGTCTGCGCATCCGTGAAGGTGCTCCGATCGAGATGCCGCACATCCTGATTCTGATTGACGATCCGGACAAGAGCGTTATCGAGCCGCTGGTGAACGCACCTCAGACTCCGGTATATGATACCGACCTGATGCTGGAGGGCGGACACATCACCGGTTCCTTCATCGCAGAGAAGGATCTGGAAGGCGCAAAGGATGCCCTGTCCGTACTCTTCGACAAAGCCGTTGAGAAGTATGGCGAAGGCAACGTGATTTTCCAGGCAATGGGCGACGGAAACCACTCCCTGGCAACCGCAAAGACCATGTGGGAGAACCTGAAGAAGACCCTGACTCCGGAAGAAGCGGAGAATCATCCGGCTCGCTACGCGCTGTGCGAAATTGAAAATATCCACGATGAGGGCATCGTATTCGAGCCGATTCACCGTGTAATCTTCGCAAAGAAGGGCCAGTCCGGCATGGATCTGGTAAACGAGACCGTTGAACTGCTGCAGCAGGAGAACGGCGGTGCGCATCTGGCAGAAGACGGATACCAGGCAAAAGAAGGTGAGTTCGCAATCCCTTACGTTACCGGCGAGCAGCGCGGAACCATCGTTGTAACCGATCCGGCCAACAAGCTGGAAGTAGGTGCACTCCAGAACGCACTGGACGTTATCGTTAAGGAAAGAGAGGATGCAGACATCGACTACATCCACGGTTCCAAAGCCGTAGAGTCCCTGTCCAAGGAAGCGGGCAACGCAGGTTTCTACCTCCCGGCAATGGATAAATTCATGCTCTTCCCGGCAGTTGCCGCAGACGGCGCGCTGCCAAGAAAGACCTTCTCCATGGGCGAAGCCAACGAGAAGAGATACTACATCGAGAGCAGATACATCGGAAGGTAATTTAGTAATTTCTTTAATGCAAGTTAAGAGGGCGGATAATCGCAACAGAGTTGCGATTATCCGTTTTTTAGTAGGATTGTGAGGGGGATTTTCGTGTTATTCACCCATAAAAAAACGCTATGAACATCTCGTCCATAGCGTCTCTCTTATTTCCCTACTTCTCTACCTCAAAATCCGCATCCACGGCTTCCTCGATCTCGCCCTCGGCGTCCACAAAAGGACGTTCCGGCATCTCCGCAAACTCCGGCGCTGCCTCTGCCGCCTCCGCCTCCTGCGCCGCACGGAGCGCCGCTTCTTTTTCCAGCTGCTTCATCTTCTTTTCATACTCATCCGGATCGCCGTGCTCCGCAATCCATTCCGCATCCTTCTTGGACGTTCCGATGAACAGGAAGGCCGACGCCGCCATGCTGGCGCACATCACCAGGCTCAAGATGCTCCATCCCCGGAAAATCCCAAATGTGCCCAGGGCCACCCAGAACACCATCACGATAGTGAAAAACTTCGGCTTATCTTCTCTATACAATCTTCTCATTCTCAACGCTCCTCGCTCTTCGTCTACTTCTGCGGTAGCTCCGCGCCGCACTCCATGCAATATTGGCTCCCCGGTGCGCACTGCACCCCGCACTCCGGACAAATAATCACATCCTCTGCCCGAACGGCATCCACAATTCGCACTTCCTGACCGTCTTTCAGCTTTTCCATCAGCCGTTCCGCATACCGGTTCAGCTTCTTGTTCTGGGGGCTCATCTCCAGCTTCGGATAATCCTTCTTGATAGCATCCCGCACTTTCTCGTATTTTTCTTTTGCGGCAAAAATAAGTGCCTCAATGCCGTAAGCGCCCGGCCGGTCCACCAGGAATGTCAGGTTGCGTACGTCATCGCAATACAGGCAAGCCCGAACGCCCGAGTCCATGACCAAAACCCCGTGATCCAGGATGCGCCGGTCCTTTCCCAGAAAAATCAGGCCCTTCTCCCCCGGAATCACTTCCTCCAGCACCTGCGGCTTCCGATTAATCAGCAAAAAATTACTTTTCGTCATAAATATAAGTTCCTCTCGATTTCCGGCGGGATTCGTTTTCGGGAAGTCCCGCAATGGGCTGATTTTACCACTTGCAGGGGCATGCTGTCAAACTTTTGAGGAGAAAAGTCCCTGCAGAATGCTGGAATCGATTGGGGGTTGTTATTTCTTTTTACCCTCGATATAATTTAGAGGAAGCGAGGTGCTGCGGATTGTTCGATGGCCTTGCTGCGAACGGTATCAATTCAAGGGAGAGAGGAATATATCATGAATTTTCTGATTGTTGTAGATATGCAAAATGATTTTGTGGACGGCGCGCTGGGCACCAAGGAGGCGGAAGCCATCGTGCCGGCGGTGGCGGAAACCATTCGAGGCTGGGACGGACCGGTCATCTGCACCCGGGACACGCACCAGAAGTTCTACCTTCATACCCAGGAGGGGGAGCATCTGCCGGTAATTCACTGCGTGGAGGGCACGGAGGGCTGGGAGCTGAACCCGGTCATTGCGGAAGCCGCCGACGTGCCGGACACCGTGATGGAGCTGAACAAACCATCCTTCGGTTCCCTGGAACTGCCAAAATGCATCCAGCTCCTGGAGGACGATGAGGATCCGATTTCTTCCATCACCCTAGTAGGTCTGTGCACGGATATCTGTGTGATTTCCAACGCCATGATTCTCAAAGCAGCCTTCCCGGAAACCCCAATCCGGGTCCTGGAAAAATGCTGTGCCGGCGTCACCCCGGAGCAGCACCGGAATGCACTGAACGCCATGAAGGTCTGCCAGATTGAGGTGGAATAATACAGACCCTCCGGGGAATTAGTGCCGCCCCTCCGGGGAATATGAGAGAAAGAGAAGGAAAATGCCATGGAACGGTTGGCATTTTCCTTTTTTCTTTTTGGGGACGGCAGTCGCCGGCGCCCGGACCGCCTTTTCTCCTTCTTCCGGCCCGGTGGTTTGCGTACGAAAATCGAATTCATTGGCTTTGCGGGCACTCGTACGCAAACCCTGCAGGCGCCCGGACCACCTTTTCTGCTCTTTCCGGTGCCCCGGTTTGCGTACGCAAAC
>OLPO01001533.1_pt1 | contig 15519 bp, 10 predicted proteins | sample 1672831 | NCBI WGS metagenome assembly OLPO01 (sample SAMEA3136728, study PRJEB25190) | human gut metagenome
ATGACCATATACAAGTGTATTGCAATCACTGAAATCACCACTGTTTTCATAATCCACAAAAATCGTTCCGGCGAAATTGTAATTTTTCTCATAGGTCTGATGCAGGTATGTCTGGTTATCTTTACCTTTGACAATCGGATAGCTGATATCCGGAAGTGCATCTACATAAATCCATCCCACAACATCCTCATTGACACTCTTGAGTTTGTCAAAATCCACCTCGATCGGCGGTTTTAATTGTGCATTTGGTCCGGCAACTTCGCCACTGTCAGCATCACGCTCGGTAACTGCCATTTCCTCGATCTGATTGTATTCATCTGTGCCTTTTTTGTATTCCGTGTAAATATGGTAGAGATTAAATGCCGCGTAGCAGAAAACCGCGATTGCAACGATCAGTGCGATCGTCAACAGCACATCACTCTTCTTTTTTTTCTTTTGTTCAGGCTGTTTCTGAGTGTTGTTTTTGTTTTCTTCCATAATCATACTCCTTAGGCTTAGTTTTATTGCTGCGTACCTTTTCAGGCATTCCAAGAAGAACAATTGCGATCACAGTCAGGAACAGTCCGACAAATTCGATTGCAGTCGGTATCTCTCCAAAACAGAAAATGCCGAATACCATCGCTGCCACCGGCTCACCGGCTGCAAGAATGGAGACTTTCCCCGCATCCATATACTGAAAACCAATCGTATAAAATGTATACGGAAGGACTGCACCACAGATTGCATGAAGTACCATAAATATAACACCATGTGCAGGAGCTTCTGTAAAATACGCTCCAAGGATCTTCCAGTCGGTAAACGGAATCAATGTCACCGCAATCACAACCATACAGTAAAACGTGATCGTCAGTCCGGAGTAGCCTCTTTTCATGGCAATTTTGGTGAACATGCTGTACATGGCATAAAAAACACCACTTGCCACTCCGAGAAAAATTCCGTAACCGCTGAGTTTCATGCCTCCAAGGCTTTCCAGTAATCCGCTCGCAAGACTGCATCCGAAGATTGCAAGCGCTGCACAGCCAGCCTTACGTATAGTGATCTTTTCTTTAAAAAACACTCTCGCAAGAATCAGAACGTACACTGGTGACAGGCTCAGAAGCACTGCTGCCAGTGACAAGTGTACATAATTTACTGCTTCATTATAGGTAAGATTTACCCCAAGCATGCCCAGCCAGCTTGCCAGCACAAAGATCCACAGATCCTTCAGACGTATTTTCAGTTGGCTCCTATCAATTACAGCAATTCCAATCAGCATCAGAATCACAGAAATCATTGTTCGCGATCCGACGATCGTCGCAGTGTCCATTCCATAACCACTTAAAGACCGTATAAAAATCCCAACGGATCCCCACAGGATTCCTGCTGATACCGGGAAAAACCAGGCAACTTTTTTCATTTGTACTCTCCTCGTCTATATCTCATATGTTTGTTACTGTTCACTCCGTTCACAGCAACTTGGTCAAAATCCATTCCAAATCACCTACGGTGATGGGATTTTGCCCCGTATGTCTCGGGATTTTGCCATTATTCATGGCAAAACACCTCGCGGAATACTACCTGTAAATAGTAACATCTATTTCCCCCATGATATCACTTTTTCACAAAAATGGCTATGAGATTTTCCCATGATATGTTAAAATGAATCTATTATGGTTACTGTTCGCAGCAATCTAATATTATCCTAATCGGAGGTAGATACAATGGCAAAAAAAAATCTTATTGTCGGTCAGTCCGGCGGACCTACTGCCGTTATCAACAGCAGTCTCTATGGAGTTGTCTCTGAAGGTCTTTCCCATCCGGACGCGATTGAGCATGTATATGGTATGGTAAACGGTATCGAGGGATTCCTTAATGACCGTGTACTTGATTTTGAAGAAGCTCTTCCCGGCGAAAAGCTTGAATATTTAACTCATACCCCGGGTGCTTATCTCGGTTCCTGCCGCTACAAACTGCCGGAATCTCTCGAGGATCCGGTTTATCCGGCACTTTTCCGCAAATTTGAGGAACTCAATATCGGTTGGTTCTTCTATATTGGTGGCAATGATTCCATGGATACCGTCAGTAAACTTTCCCGCTACGCGGCAAGCATTGGCAGTTCTATCCGCGTGATCGGTGAACCGAAGACGATTGATAATGATCTGGTAAATACCGACCATACCCCGGGCTTCGGAAGTGCCGCCAAATACGTTGCTTCCACAGTCCGTGAAATCACGACAGATGCCAACGTCTACGAAAAAAAATCCGTCACGATCATCGAGATCATGGGACGTCATGCCGGATGGCTCACTGCTGCCAGTGCCCTTGCGCGTAAATACGAAGGAGACAATCCTCTGTTCATTTACCTTCCGGAAGTTGCCTTTGACCAGGATGCTTTCCTGCGTGATCTTGAAAAAGCTTTTGAGAAAAACTGTAATCTTATCGTCTGTGTTTCCGAAGGTATTCACGATGCTGACGGCACCTTCATCTGCGAATACGACAGTTCTGTAGGTACAGATACTTTTGGTCATAAGATGCTTGCCGGATGCGGCAAATATCTGGAAAATCTCGTGCGCAGCCGCCTTGGTGTCAAAGCACGCTCCGTTGAGCTTAATGTCAGCCAGCGCTGCTCTGCTACATTAATTTCCGCAACAGATCAGCAGGAGGCCATTGCCGCCGGAAAATTCGGTGTACAGGCTGCCCTTGACGGAGAGACAGGAAAGATGGTTTCTTTTATCCGCCAGACAGACACAGTAGGATCCTATCAGATGGTTTGCGGACTTGAAGATGTCAATGCCATCTGCAATGAAGAAAAAACAGTTCCTGTTGAATGGATCACTCCGGACGGACACGATGTTACCGAAGATTTTATCCGTTATGCCCGTCCGCTGATTCAGGGCAATATCTCTGTTCCACTCGGAGAAGATGGTCTGCCGGAATTTGTATATCGTAAATAATTTTGATTCAGAACATTTAATTCTGATTGATGCAGCATAAACAAAAAGACAGCGGCGAATAATTCGTCACTGTCTTTTTTATTGTATATGATATATATTTCTTAATGCTGTTCAAATTCTTCATGGTCTTTGCGGATACGTTCTTTGACTCTCTTTCTGAGTCTTGCTTCATGTTTCTTTTCATCACTGCTCTTCGGCAGTACGATGTTCAATATAACTGCGATTAATGTTGCAAGTACGACCGGAGATTTACCAAAAATCGTTGTTACCCACTCCGGAAAGCTTGCAAGTGCTGCGGATGCCTGTGAAACACCCACACCGATTGCTGCTGCAAGACCAACAATTGAAGAATTCCGATAATCCATCTCTTCGGACGCTACCAGCTTCATTCCGGTCATGGCGATCGAAGCAAATACAGAAACCGTCGCACCACCAAGAACACACTGTGGAATCGTAGTCAGCAGCGCAGAAAACTTCGGTACGATTCCGGCGACACCAAGGATCACGGCTGCCAGCCCAAGCACCCAGCGATTAATAACTTTTGTCGTTGTCACGATACCAACATTCTGACTGTACGTTGCTGTCGGAAGTCCGCCAAGCAGAGCTCCGATTATATTTGTTACTCCATATGCAGTGATACCATTCTGTAATTCTCTGTCTTCCGGTTCACGATCCATAGCACCGATCGTTGTCGCAGAATAATCTCCGATTGCCTGAACAGAGTTGATTGCAAACAACAGCCCGATTGCCACACAGGCAGAAATCTCAAAATGAATTCCAAAATGCATGAACTGCGGAAGCTGAAACATTTTTGCCTGTCCAACACTTGACAGACTGACCATCCCAAACGGAATTGAAACCACGTATCCTACAATGATACCGATTAAAATAGAGGCCAGTTTCAGGATACCCCTGCCAAAATGATTCAGTCCTGTCACAACTGCCAGTGTCAGAAATGCCACAAGCCAGTTCTGCCAGGAACCATAATCCGAATTGCTTGTTCCACCGGCCATATAATTAATTGCTGTCGGATAAAGAGAAAGTCCGATTGTAAATACAACGGTTCCCGTAATCAGCGGCGGGAAAAATGCGCGGATTTTTTTAACCAGAAGTCCCATGATAATTGCCACAATACCGCCAACGATCTGTGCTCCCAGAATCGTACTGATTCCGTACCCTTCTGCGATTGCCTGCATACTCGGTACATAGGCAAAACTTACTCCCATGATCATTGGAAGACCGGATCCTAAATTAAATCCCTTCTTCTTTCCGATTGGAAATAACTGGATCAATGTAGACAATGCCGATACCACCAGCGATGCCTGAATCAGAATCACTCTGTCTTTTGCACTTAATCCATCACCACCTACTGCTCCGGCTACAATGATTGCCGGTGTAACGCAGCCCACAATCATTGCAACTACATGCTGCAATGCCAGCGGAAGTGCTTCCTGAAATTTCGGAATGCCGTTCAGTTCAAAAATGCTTCCTCTTTTCATGTTTCCTCCTGACTGGTTTTCAATACGATCTCCTCGTTTGTATATTGAAAATCCAATTTGACTGTTATTTATTGAACAGTCCTATTTTTCTTGTAATTATAACAAATTTCAGGCTCAAAAACAATTCGTGAGGTTTAAAATTTTTGTCGTCATTGCTACTAAATTTTCACATGCATTTTTGTATACTTTTCTGTGATTTTCTTTATTTTACCAATTCAAAGAAATCTGTCAGATCATCCGTCTCACACTCACCTTTTTCCATCCAGAAATCTGCCATTTTCTGGCTGATTGCATAAATGGAATCAGCATTGCCTTCATCATTCAGCTTTTCATTGTCGTCTTTTCCAAAGAATTTCAAACCTTTTACATCACTGGCAACGTCTTCAGCTGTTACATCTTCGAATCCGCTTGCCATCTCTTCGTACGCCTTATCCGGATTTTCGTTAAGGAAATCTACAGCTTTGTACCATGCATCCTCTACAGCCGCTACTACATCCGGGTTTTCTTTTGCATAATCGGAATTGACAACCAGTGAATCCAGAATCGTATCCGGATAATCCGCGCTGGTGACCAGTGCGTGTGCTCCTTCTACACTCTCCAGAGCTTCAGAAAGTTCCGGCTCCCACATAATTGCCGCATCCACGGAACCGCTCATGAATGCCAGACCTGCCTCTGTTGTATCTCCCATATCAATCACATTGATATCATCTTCTGTCAGACTGCTTTCGTTCTTCAGTGCAGTCAGGAAAAAATAGTAGGATGAAGCAGATTTATCAAGCGCCACCTTTTTTCCTGCCATGGAGCTACGATTCTGGTCAGAATCCGGAAAATCCAGTCTGTGATCAAACCGATCAGTCCGATCAGAATCAATCCTGCAAAAATAGTATCCGTTGCCACATATCTCTGAGATTTCAGGATCATATATCCCAGTCCATTGCTTGCTGCGACTATTTCTGCAACCACAAGATAGGTCCATGCCCATCCGATGGTCAGTCTGAAATCATCCATAAGACCCGGAAGTGCTACGATCACAGACCAGATCCAGCCTACTAAAACTCTGGCTGTGGATTCCCAGCAGTTTGCCCACAGCGAACCGTCTTTCGCCATCTCTATGATTTTCTTTACTACTTCTGTAGGACTTGGCAAAAACAAATCGCTGATCAGTCCCCCGTAAGTTGCTATGCACCAGAATCCAATGATCAGTGCAAAACATATTCCTGATAAAATCTTGCTTTATTTTTTCTGCTTATATTATAATGTCTGTCCGAAACACTCTTATGAGATTTTTCAGACCATTATTTCTTACTGCGGTATGCTTCTGCTTCCCAGTGTGTAATAAAATATGTAATCTCATCTGTCATCTGCAGTGGACCACCAAAACTTTCCGCATATACGGCAAGCTTAATGGCATCTTTTACCAGAAGCTGTGCCTTCGCTGCTTTCTCCTTATCGTCTTCCATGATAAATGCGCCAATGCCCTGTACAAGGATCAGACGTGGCTCTTTGTCATTCTCTTTCATAAATGCGTCCAGCACTTCTTTTGCCTGATCAATATTTTCTACAAATAACGGATATGGTCCGCAATATACAATGTGATCCGGTGTAAATGGTTTCAGAAGCGGAGCTGCTGATGTTTTATCTTTTACAAAATTATCAGCTTCTGCAGCCGGTACAACTTCTACTACATGTCCGAGTAACTGAGAAAGCTTCTGTGCCGCCTGCTCTTTTTCCGGTGTAACAGCATCACTTACATCGGCTGTTCTCTTGACCTGTTTTTCTAATTTACTGATCACACTATCAAATAACACACCAATTTCTTCTACTGTATTTGCTGCAACAAAAATTCCGTGATTCTGAAGCAGAAGTATCTGAACATCTTTTCCGTATTTTTCTTTATATGCATTCATTTTTTCGAAGCAAAGACGTGCAAGTGTATAGCCTGGTTTGCAAATATCGATCCAGAGCACTTCCTTACCAAGAAGTTCTTCGCAAAGCGCCTGCGCACCTTTTCCACAGGTCAGTCCATTGACAAGGGTCGGATGAACATGCAGTACATAAGTATATGCAAATAAATTGTGAAGCAGTGCTTCTACGCTCGGACGTTTTGTTTTGTCATCGTCCGTTACAGCTGCCATTACATCTGCAAGATATGCAGCTTCACGTTCAACATCGTTTTTCGGATATTCCGTCTTCATGATTTCGTTCAGGCGTGCTCTGTCCATTTTGACAAATCCTTCTGCCTTAATTGTGGCAAGCTGTGTGCCGGAACCTTTTACATAAAGTGTCGTATCGTTTTTGACGGAGGTGTTACCACCGCCTGCCAGCACATAAGCCGGGTTACTTCCGTAAGTGTTTGACATTTTTACTAAAGTTGAAAGATCCATAAGTCTAATTCCTCCTCATTTGTCGTTATATAATTTTCCACTTCTCATTGTACACGATATGAAACGATTTAGCTATGTAAATTTCATTATTTGATATCTGTAATCTAAAATAGATTCTTTGTCTCTCATTTTCTCACGTCAGCAGCTCGAACGTATGATACAGATTCAGTCTTCCATAACCCCATTCCGGATTAGGGTAGATCAGATTCAGATCGCGGACTGCGCCTCTGCTCAGATAATTTTTTACGCTGTTTCCGGTAAAGTAGGGCTCGTTTTCCCGAATCAGTGACCATTCAAATAAAAGCGCCGCCATTCCTGCTGTCTGAGCTGCCGCAAGGCTGGTTCCTGTTGCGGGGGCAAATTCTGCACCAGCTCCGATCGAAGCCGTCAGGATATCCACTCCGGGCGCTGCAAAATCCGGTTTTACCACATTTTCTGTATTATATCCGCGGCTTGCCTGCACATACAGGCTGTTGTCCCGGTACTGATATGCCGTAACGGTCATCGCATCCGCCGCATCCCCCGGTGATGTAACCGTATACTCTGGCGAGGGTTCCAGAAAATATGTATCATCCGAAATCATTCCACGTACTGGAAGCCACATGTGAAATCGGCTTTCCCCGGGTATTCTCTCTCCCACCAGAAACTTCCATATACCGACAGCCGGATGCAGAAACCGAATAAAAATCAGTGTATTTCCCGTACGCCGCTCAATCGGCACATAATTCACCAACACTTTTGTCTCGACAAATACAAAAGACAGTTCCTGTGTGTTGTTTTTTAAAGAAGTGCTGATCGATAACTGTTCTCCTGTCGGCGACTGGATCGTCATAGAATAAAAATTAGGAGAGTCTCCCCAGAATTCCAACATAAATCCTCGAGTACTCTCCTTTTCGCCCACACGCAGTTCTATTGTATCTTTAATATTCGCTGCGCTCAGTGTCTTCATATAATGGTGTCTTGCTGTGCCTTCGTTTCCGGCAGGCACTGAAACAGCATTCTGACTGAATGCCACAATACTGTTGATATATTCATTCAGTGGTCCCTCTCCCTGATGCGCGCCCATACTGCTGCCGAGTCCAATACAGATTGACAGCGGTTTCTGATTTTCTGCCGCCACACGCAGGACATACGCAATCGCAAGCATGATATCATCTTCCTGATAAATATCCGCCTCCTGCGGAAGAAGATATAAATCACGCAGATACCGCTTTGCCTGTTTCAGTTTGACAACTACAAGTTCCGCCTCCGGGGCAGCACCGGAAAAGCCTTCTTTTTCGATACTGTAACCTGCCGCCGTGGCAGCTACTTCCGTTCCGTGCCCGCTTTTATCCATTGATGGAACCACTTCCCACGGATTTTCTGCCGAAAGAGCCTGCTCAATCTCCCCTCGGTTAAACTCTCTTCCAAACGGAATCCTCTCCGTCAGGCCACTTTCCAGTTCCTGATCCCAGATACTCAGAATTTTACTGGTCATTCCCCTGTGAAATGCCGGATGCAGATAATCAATTCCGGAATCAATTATTGCCACCAGTGTTCCGCTGCCCTTAAGCTTCAGATATGGATGCCCATGAAGTCTTGTCACCCCTGACGCGCTCAGCGCACCAGTATCCATATATGTATAGCATCTTGGAATAGACGAATAAGAATAACTGTTTAATGCCAGTTCCGGGATTTCCTGTATCGGTACATATAATACCCCAAACAGGTCATTGATGATCTGAAATCTCTCATCCGGCTGATATTCCGGTACTCCCTCTATATTCTGCTTATAACGGATAATAAAATTTTCGTATTGCTGATTCTGTGCCGGTATGCTCATCTTCTCTGCCCCGGTTCTTCTGCTCTTTCCTTACAGCCTATGCAAAAATTTCCTCTTTATGAATCCGTTAAAACCTTATGCATTTTTCTTTTTTGTACGTATAATCAGAATCGCAATTCCTGCCGCCAGAATAAACAGGCTGATAAACTGTGAAGTCGATAGGCTTCCCACACTTCCACGGATCAAATCTCCACGGAAAAATTCCAGCACAAATCTTCCGATACTGTAAAAAATCAGGTAAAAAGCCGCAACCTGTCCGTCTGCCTTTTTACGTCTTGCAATATACAAAAGAATACCAAAATGCAGGAAATCAAGAACACTTGAATAAATCTGTGTCGGAATCAGTGCCACATGGTTCGGTGCAAAATCGGAATTCTGAAAGGTAACGGATAATACGCTGTTCGTTTCTCTTCCGTAACAACATCCTGCCAGAAAGCATCCGATCCTGCCAAAGCCCTGCGCCAGCGCTACGGACGGCATCACAAGGTCAAAATATTTCCAGAAATCTGCTTTTTTGATCCGACAGTACATCCATCCCGCCAGGATACCTCCGATAATTCCTCCATATACCACAAATCCATCTGCCAGCGTGTCAAAGAAAAATCCCGGATCTTCTGCAATGCTTTTCCATTCTGTGATCCAGAACAGAAGCTTTGCAAAGAGAAGACCACCCATCAGACACCAGAGAACAAGTGAAAACACATGCTCACTGTCCAGATTTTGTTTCTTAGCTCTGTATTCTGTAACGATCCATGCTGCCAGTACACCTGTCGCGATCATAAAGCCATAACCATAAACAGTCAGCGGTCCGATCGTAAAAAGTTCATTTTTCATTCCGAGCCCATCCTTTCAGATGATTTTTGCATTTTCTCCCACAGTCTCAAAATTGCCTCATTCGCGTGATCATTCAAAAAATCCTCGCTGCAGGAATCCATATCACACTCACCGCAGACATCCATTCCAAGTATATTCTGTCGCTCCAGTACAAGCTCAAGAAAGCTCATAAGTTCCGAAAGATGCATATCCCCCTGGCTCCATGTAGTCGAAGCATCTCCTTTACAAAGAACATCCTTGTCCACCGAAACATACAGTGGCAGATCTTCAGACAGATTATTAAAGAAATCCTCTTTCTCCTCTGCCGTCATCGTACTTAGCTTCTCTCGGGATAAAAAAAGGACTTTTTGCTGCAAATCCGGCTCAACCTGTGTATAAGCTTCTTCATCCGGACCAACAAGAATCACTTCCTGCAGAAGTGGAAGTTCCTCCAGTGATGCCGCAATCCATCCGCCACAGGACAAAAGCCCGCCAAATGCCGGTGGCTGCATATCTGTATGATTGTCAAAAACAAGCAGGCGAAATGGTATCTGCAGTTTTTCCAGCCATAAACGTGTCATATAATGATAGTTTCCAGAATCAATGAAATGAAGCCCCTTTCCTGTAAAAGCCTGAATTTCCTTTCGTATCCGGTCAGACGCCTCAGCGTCACAATAGCAGTTACAGCCGGACAGATCACTTAATTCTGTCCAGAATATTTCTTCTTCTGCATAATTCTTATAAAAATTCTGATTTTTATAAATCCCGGAGAAATTCATTATGACTGTTTCTTTAAAATCAATTGTCTGCGTTATTCTGTTATTTTTGTTTTTCTCTGTATTTTTCATCATGACGCTATCTTAACATGAAAAGTTACTGCGAACAAGTCTGTCAGTACACATATATCCTGTATGTCAAAAAAAGGAACCGGTGCCGGGCACCGATTCCTTATGATTCTCCCTAACGGGTATTATGCAATTCTCAGGCTTTTCCAACAGAACCGAAAAGTTCCATTTTTTCTTTAACAGTAGCTTTGATTGCTTCTGTTCCAGGAGCAAGAAGTTTACGTGGGTCAAATCCTTTACCCTGCTGATCTTTGCCTTCTTCGATGTATTTACGTGTAGCTGCTGCGAAGGAAAGCTGGCACTCAGTATTAACGTTAATTTTAGATACACCAAGATCGATTGCTTTCTTGATCATATCTGCCGGGATACCTGTACCACCGTGAAGTACAAGTGGCATATCTCCTGTAAGCTGCTGGATAGCATCCAGAGTTTCGAAACTTAAGCCTTTCCAGTTTGCAGGATATTTACCATGGATGTTACCGATACCTGCTGCAAGGAAATCAATACCAAGATCTGCAACCATCTTGCATTCCTGAGGATCTGCGCATTCACCCATGCCTACAACACCGTCTTCTTCACCACCGATGGAACCAACTTCTGCTTCCAGAGACATTCCATGCTCAGCAACGATCTTAACCAGTTCTTTTGTTTTTGCTACGTTCTCTTCGATCGGATAATGGGAACCATCAAACATGATAGATGTGAAACCTGCTTCTACGCATTTCAGGCATCCTTCATAGCTGCCGTGATCAAGGTGAAGTGCAACCGGAACAGTGATGTTCAGTTCTTCCAGCATACCTTTAACCATACCAACAACTGTTTTGTAACCTGTCATGTATTTTCCTGCACCTTCGGATACACCAAGGATAACCGGGGAGTTGAGTTCCTGTGCGGTAAGCAGGATTGCTTTTGTCCACTCAAGGTTGTTAATGTTGAACTGACCAACTGCATAATGACCAGCTTTTGCTTTTTTCAACATTTCTGAAGCGTTTACTAACATGATAAATTCCTCCTAATCTTTTTGGGCAATATTACCAGACCCAAATTATATGTTTAGTTTAACAGATTAAGTCTGTTTCGTCTACCTTATTTATATAAAAAAACTGTATACATTGTGATTTATTTCACGAACCCGTACTTCTGTGATATTCTGATGTAAGATGATTGAGAATATCGTCCATATTTTGAGAATTCACTTTTTCCCTCGGAATCTGGGAAAATTCTTTTTTTCTATTCTGCACGGCAGTCAGTATTTCTTCTTCCACGCCCAGCGTCTTTGCCATATTTTTGTATTCTTCCTCACTGTATGACATAGAAAAAGCCATCAGATACGTTTCCAGTGCTTCTGTACTCCGGCCTCCCTCATATGCCCGGCGGAAACACTCTATTGCTTTATCCATCTGGAAAAGATAACTGTATGCACAGCCAAGGTTATGATAAATACATTCTGTCAGACCTTCCCGTATCTCTTCGAGATCTTTTCTGTCAAGTAACTTCTGGTAAACCTGAATCGCATGAACATACATTTTATTTTCCATCAGAGCATCACCTTTGCATTTTTCACGCATCGCCGGTGTTTCTTTATCAAATTTCTGCAAACGAGTATTCAATACTTTCAGTTCTTCATAGGTCAGATAATTGATTTCCTTAAATACCGGATAGACAAGATCCTCGGCACTTGCAAATTTTCCCATTTTCGGACGCAGCTTTGCTGCAAGTGCAGGAAGTTTCAATTCCTCTTGGATCCAGTTGCACAGTCCTTCATTAAGGATTGTCTGATCGATCAGATAAAGATTGTGGTCAAGATAATAACACAATTCTTCCAGCGAATAAATATTCATGCTGATATTTTCTATAAAGTAAGGTGTCTCGGCCCTTCCGGTCTGACACAGTATATATCCGCTCACGCAATCCCCTCCTGCCATCTGGTCGTTTCTTTCCATTCTTTCCCTGAAGCCGGAAACATCTCTCCAAATCCAAGGTCTTTCACTGTGATACAGCATTCTTCTGCTGATATATATCGAAGTGATATACTGAGACGTGTCGTTCTGTTGGGGCGCTGCGGCAGTCCCGGAAGTTTCATCACAATATGCCTTCTTTCGGATTCACGCATATGTTCCACTACAAATACCAGTTCATCGGTATCATCCAGAATCAGTTCGATATCCGCACTGCTTTCATACCAGTTTCTTCCAGCTTCAATCAATGGATAATAAGTCGGCGCACCCATAACACGCATCTCCATTCCCACACTCGTAAGAACAAGCGAACGGCTCATATATCGATAATCCCGAAGCCCGTGTGTAATAAAACGTTCTGCCCCGGCTGCACATGCACCTCTGGCAAACAGATTGTTTCCATAAAACACCTTACGTTTCTGATAGCAGAGAAGTTTGACTGACTTCTTTGCCCATTCCTGATCAAATCCATCTCCGTTTATCTGAATACTGGAGTAAAGCTCTTTACTCAGTGTATTCTGCACAAAAGCATAAAAATCTGCATCTCTCTGCGTCATATCCTCACTGAGATCTGTCTCCACCGGTGTTTCCAGCATAACAGGAACCGGTTTGTTTCCGCCATTCATAACCATTCTGCGGAATGTCACATGTCGGTCATGGAAACTGTACCAGCCAACGCTCCTGTTCCATGTTTCCATTTTCTGTGTCATCACGTAATAATAGAAGCTTTCCTCGTAATCCTGAAGAATACAGTGTTCTTTCGGGATCCCCAGAAATCCGCATGCTTTCTGCAGATTATCCACTTGTACAGCATCCAACGTTTCCATAGAAATTACCAGTGCACGGATGTTTTTTTCCACATCGGCAACGCCGAGAAGTTTCATCATCCCGCGAATATAGTATGCCAGCAGCTCCCACGGTTCCTTTTGTTCTTCCGCTACAATGATTCTCTCTCTGCTCTTTGAAACCGCATAGAGATCACTGATCAGAAATCCGCCTTTTTCTCTGGCAAAGTACTCTGCTTCCAGACCAACGCAATAATCCCTCTGCTCCAGTCGCCTGCAGAGACTGGTTGGCATCTCAAACTGACTGCTGCCCACCTTTACCGGAAGTGAGCGCGGTTCATCTGCCTTACGGTCATAGTAACAGATCTGGGAATATTCTTTTCCAAAATCAATTCCGATTATCAAATCTTTTGTCTCGTTCATTTCTCATTTTCCTTTTTGATGGTGAACATGTTCTGTACGTATTGTTCCTGCCTCATAAACCGTTTCAGTTCTTTTTCCGCCTCATTTTTTTTGCCGAGCTTTCTTGCAGAAAGTATCTGATTCAGGATCTGATATCTGCTTCCCGGTGTTCCTTCAATCTTTTTCATTGTAAGAACCCGTTCCACGGTTTTCTGCACTTTCTTTCCATCATCAATTTTGAAATAATACCGCAGTGACTCCCCATAAAACAAGGTAAAGGCACGTACAAAAATACCCTGGTACATTTCTTTCAGCGGCTCACATTTGTATTCCCTGTCATTTCCGATTCCGGTATCCAGACTGTAAAACAACGTTACTTTCGCGCCCGGCGCCGCATGACATTCTACAAAAGTCTTATCATCCAGCTGATACGGACTCAAAAGCTCCGGTGACATTCTTCGGAAAAAGCCGAACATCAGATGTTCCTTCGCACATTCTTTCAGTATTCCCTGCTGAATACCGACATATTCCGGTTTTGGATCCTGCTCCCTGGAAATCTCTTTCAGAAGTGCCAGTCTGCAGATCCGGTTCACCGGCCATTTGTTAAGATAAGCATATTCCAGACGTCCACGCACAAACGCGCTCATCGTGTATTCTTTTACAAATACCCCATATGCCACCTGTGTCAGATAAGCTCCGATAATCCGTTCTTTTCCCGACTGACTGACATAAGATTCCAACACTGCTTCGCCTTCTTTACGGTAATCCGAAGTAAAGATCAGAAGGCTTAAAATGCGTTCTTCCAGATCATATGTTTCCATCTCAAACCCTCTGGCACTCTTCCAGATAGAAAGAAGCTCGTCCATCGGCCCGAAGCGATATTTCATCAGGTAATATAAAATAACTTCATCGTATTTTCCATTTCGATATACTTCAGATGCAAGTGCCAGAAGTTCTTCATCCTCTGCCATGTTACTCTTCAGTATCATACGGCTTGTAAGCTTCAGAAGGCTTGTAAGCTCCAGCCCTTCATATCCGAATTCTTCTACAAGTCCCATTGCCTGGCGGAACAGTCTGCGGGAGATCAGAACCTCCAGAAGTGTTGTGCGGTCAACCAGTGCATACTGACGATAATCCATTCTTTCAAGATATTTGTCAAGATCCTGTCCATGTACATTCTGTGCATAAAATTCCAGAATTTTTTTCCGTATGGATCTGCGGTATGTTTCCGTGCAGGAAGAAAGTTCTGCAAGGCGCTGAAAATATGCAAGATTTTCTCTGCTCATTTTGGCTGTCTCACAATAATGAAGCAAAAGCCCCGGCTCTTCGACACCCAGTTTCAGTAATTCCGAAGTAACACTCTCCTCGTCGGTCAGCTTCTTCAGATTATATGGTATCGTTGCTGCATAACGACGCTGTTTATCATCCTGAAAAAGAATTGCCGCATCCTCTGTATAGATTCGGATATATGCCACACCCTGACTGCACGGATATACTTCTTCCTCCTGAAACTGTTTATGGCGAACGATTATCTGCCGCACCTTGTCATCGTCGCAATACAGTCTGTGCGTAAACAGCTTCGGTGCAAGGCGCTCACCTTCTTCTCTGCTGAGCGGATCAAACAAAAATTCCTGATAAAGTATCGCATAATTTTCATCCAGCTGTCCATCACAGAGTTTCCGATATGCAAAACGCTCCATACTGTCTTTATAATTTTCATATGTATGCAGATCTGTATCTTTCGCAGTGATCACGCTCGCATAAACATATGCTTTCCGTGCATCTCCGAGAGAATTATCATTGTAGGCAAAATACATCAGAAGTGCCTTCGGCAGCTGTCTGCGGTAAGAAATATCCATTGTTTCCACATAATATTCGTACAGTCTGGTAATTCGAAGCCCCTGCTCAACCGCCAGTGAAAACCACTGGAAATACTTTTGTTTCCGTGGTTCACCCTTCATTATATATTTGCAGATTGCCTCCAGAACATCGTCCGAAGGAAACTTCTCATAACCAGCCGCCAGTGTCTGGTACAGACTGCCATAAAATTTCTTTTCGTAGCCGGAAAGATATGCAAG
>OLPO01001537.1_pt1 | contig 15485 bp, 6 predicted proteins | sample 1672831 | NCBI WGS metagenome assembly OLPO01 (sample SAMEA3136728, study PRJEB25190) | human gut metagenome
TCTGTTTCCATACCCGGTGTCACTTCCACCGGAGTCCATCCGAGAAACGGCTGATAGATCTCCACCCAGGTATGCGCATTGTCATCCTCCAGAACGGCAGTATAAGTCTGATCGGCATTTTCCGAAAAAAGCTCCTGTGGTGCCACATATCCCACCACATAACGCGCCGGAACGCCAAACATACGGAACATCATCGTCGCAGCAGCCGCAAAATGCATACTGTAGCCTTCCTTTGTGTCATAGAGAAAAGTCTCCACAAAATCCTGGCCTTCCTTCAGCTTGTCCGTATCTGTCTCATAGCTGCAGTCACGAAGAAGTCTTTTTACCACATACTGACGAATCTCTTCATACTCATCTGCAACTGCCCAGTCCGGCAGTTCTGCACCCGTCTCAGATTCTCCCCAGTGATTCTCTTCCTTTGCTTCCGCGCATTCCTTCTTCAGCCTTTCAAGCCCTTTTTCGGGTATCTGAAGATCATAGGTACTGCAGAAATTCCGATACGATTTTTCCGTATCATTCAGCACACCGGAAGCATCCTTTCCGTCCCGGTAGCTTTCCAGGATTTCTTTGGCACTGCTTCTCCAGTAACAGGAAAAAATATCGTCCTGCCTGCTCTGCCCGCACACTGCCCCATCCCCGTTGCTGATCTGATATACATCATTCAAAAAAGCATCATATGGAACATACGTGTACTCCGGGTTGGCATTCAGGTTCTCTACTGTGATCTGGTTCACTGCACTATCCGACTCCCCGGTATTCTCTCCTGACGACTGTTTCTCATAATACATCGTCCTCAAAAAAGGAAGATTCTGTATATAGATTGAGGAATCCCCGTCTGTTTTCCAGACAGCCGCTGCATTCTGAAAGTTTTCCTCCGCTCCCGGCTCAAAACTGTTCCCTGTATAAGTCTCACCGATATATCCTCTCAGATAGACCGTCTCCGAAGGTCTCTGCACACTGGTCACTTTCAGGGCATCCACCCCGGTAAAAAACACACCGTCTGTCGTTCCGAGTTCTCCGTTGTCCACCCCTCCGGCGATTCCTTCCAGAGAGAGCTGCAGATTTCCCCCTGAAATCTTCGGTAGAAAACTCCACAGAGACTGCAGGAGCCGATTCTGTATTCTTGTCGTGCCTCTTTGAATTGCCGGAATCTCCACTCCTGCCAATGGCATGGAAATACACCATGACGGGACAGATACTACCACAGCAGCAAGAAGTGCCGTCAGCCCCGCTTTCCATCCACAGAAATAACTCCGCCCTGCAGTAAACAAAAGCAGAATGCCCATTGCCAGAAAATACATCCAGAGATTTCCCGGCCTGCCTCCGGCGATCATCATCAGCGCGACCAGCGGAAACAGTATGGAAAGAATCAGAAGCCAATTTCTCCTTCTGACAATTCCTGCCCCCAGAAGCCCCGTCACCGGAAAAAGTACAGGCAGCCAGAAGATCACCATATCACCGCTTTCATATGCTCCATACAGCCTCATGTTTCCATGATAGACCTGATTGATCCTGCTCATCACAAAATCAGCTGTCTGATAAAAGCCTGCGGTGATTCTGTTCTGCAGCACAAAACAGACTGCCATGTAAAGGATCACAATTGCAAGAAAACCATAGATTCTTTTCGAATCCAACCTTCTGTCCGCATAAAACCAGCTGAAAAACAGGCTGAACAGAAAGATTCCCGGTATCAGAAGCCACAATCTCTCATCCCTTATCGAAAACGCTGAAACCAGACTTCCGGCCAGAACTCCGACCGCCCCAAAAAGCACCAGAAAAGACAGAAACATTCCGCCTTTCTCTGTCTGCTTCTTTTCTGACCGAGGGACGTACCCTGAATCCAGGATAAGCACCTCCATATTGTTCTGTTCCTTCTGTGTCTGTTTTTTTCTCATAAACGTCCTTCACCTTCCGGAAAATATCGCTGTATCCGCCCGTCCATCGTGATTCTGACACCGCCATGCTCCGGCACCAGAACATTGTCGGATATTCCCTGACAGATTCCCGGAATACACTCCAGCGCCTGATAAAAAGCTTCTCTTCCGTTCACCTCGAAATGCAGGGCTTCCTTCGTTCCCTTTTCCATCCAGACATATTCAAACAGCTGCTCTTTCTCAACCAGCGCATTTCCCAGAGATGCCGCAAGATCCAGAAACTCATCCAGCTGATCCGGTGTTGTTTTTTCTTCCGTCCCGTCCGATGTATCCAGATAAACACTGACCATCCTTCCGGCCGGCATACTGAATTCCTTTACAAGAAGTTCATCTTCCTTGGCACTGAGCTTCCAGTGGATATTTTTGAGCATATCTCCCTGATGGTAATATCTCGTATCAAAAATCTCCTGACTGTCCGTACCTGCCCTGGCTGCATTTTCGTTGTCTTCCTCTTCCCCGTAAAATCCCTGTACTGTTTCCTCGTCCATCGGATGGATCCTGGGGATGACTGCGATTGTCCTGGCAAGAGAAGGAATCCTGATCTTTGCCGAAAAAAGTCCAAGATAGTCGAATACTCTGAGTTCTGTCACACCGACTCTGAAAAAACCGCAATGTACCGGTTCCAGAAAAATCTGCCACGAATCCCTGCTCTTTCTGTCTGCCGCAGTGTGCCGGATGATCCTGCCTGCGCCTGTGACATCCATCACGATCTGGATATCTCCGACCGGAAAAACCGTCGAGTTCTCGATCTCAAGAATAAATTTTTCCCGCTCGCCTCTGGTGACTGCAGAACTTTCCGTCTTCGCCGATACGCGAAGCTTTCCCGCCACATACCATACACCGGCTGCCATACACACTGCAAAAAGAAGCTCAAAAACCAGCAGAAAAAAAGCAAACTCTCCCCTGCCGGCTGCTGCCGCCCACAATGTAGCCAGCACCAGTACCATATATATGATCTTACTTTTCATACCTTATCTCTCCGGCCGCGGCTGTCTGACAGATTTCAGGATCTCCCCGATGATCTGCTTCTGGTCTCCCTGACTTAACTTCGCCCTCGCACTGCATTTGAGACGATGCACTGCAGCCGCTGGAAAAACCTCCGCCACATCCTGCGGCAGTACAAATGTACGGTCCTGCATATATGCACTGGCTTTTGCCATCCTGGTCACTGCTATGGCACCACGGGTACTCAGTCCCAGAGACACCAGTTCATGTGAGCGCGTTGCATTTACAAGATCCACGATATATCGACAGACCGTCTCATGGACAAAAATCTCCGAGACTTCTCTCTGCATCCGGGCGAGATCATCCGCACTGATCACAGCCTTTACATCCTTCATTGCCCCAAAGCCGGACTGCTTCATCAGAATCTGCACTTCATCCTGAATATCCGGATAGCCCATCTCAATACAGATCATAAAACGGTCCAGCTGAGATTCCGGAAGTCTCTGCGTTCCGGCAGACCCGATCGGGTTTTCTGTCGCAATGACGATAAACGGATCCAGAACATTCCTTGTCACACCATCTACGGTAACCGTTCCTTCCTCCATAACCTCAAGAAGCGCAGACTGCGTCTTGGCAGAAGTTCGGTTGATCTCATCTGCAAGAAACAGGTTGCACATCACCGCTCCGGGCTGATAGACAAATGCCTCTTTTTCCTTGATAAACATGGAAAATCCGACAATATCCGACGGCAGTACGTCAGGAGTAAACTGAACACGGTTCTGTGTCAGGTTCATCGCTTTTGCAAAAGCAAGTGCCATGGAGGTCTTGCCGACCCCCGGGATATCCTCGATCAGAATATGACCGCCCGCAAGAATCGCCGTCATTACCTGACGGATACATTCATCCTTGCCGAAAATCACCTTACGGACCTCTCTCATGATCTCTTCTGTTTTTTTATTTTCCATTTTTCACTTTCTCCTGTCTTTCTCAGTATCATCACGATTCACTCTGACCCTGGGTCAGAGTGCTTTTATCCTTTTTTCTTCTTATCATGGTGCCTCTTTATGAGGATCAGTAAAATGATCACACCTTCTGTCACTGCCACACCTGCCATCATAAACAGGAACCATGGCCATACATCTACCACTCGCTTCGCCATTGCCGCCGGGCGGATCTGCGAAACTGTTTTTGCCTTCTCCTCCCCTGTATACGGCACACGGTGTCCTCTCACAAGAAGGCGGTATGTATTGACAGCATACGGTGTGCAGGTGACAAGCGTCACATAATCCTTTCCTTCCACAATATCCAGATCCGAAGTATCCTCCGGATCGACCACCTTGATCTGATCAACTTCATACGCAAGTACCTCATCCAGCACATGAATATAAAACTGATCTTTTTTCTGTACTTTGTCCATATCTGTAAAAAGCTTGGCATCCGGAAGTCCTCTGTGCCCTGTCAGCACACTGTGTGTGCTCTCTCCTCCCAGCGGAAAAGAAGTCTCCGGAACGTAACCAACTCCCTTGGCCAGAACATCCTGTGATGTACCTTTATATATAGGAAGATTTACATTGATCACCGGCACGGTCAGATAGCCGATCACATCTCCGATATCCAGCATATCCACATGACTGGTGCCTGTCTGCTGCTCACCGATGGCATCCTGGGTAACTGCATTTCCAAGCTGTTCATTATACTGCTGCATGGCTTCCTTTACCGCATCGATCTTTTCTTCATCCATGTCTTTAATCTCATCATTGTACTCCGTGATCGCCTGCGAAGCATGCTTCTGCGCGAGTATATTGCTGATAGTCGGATATAATGCGAGCGAGATTCCCGCAAAGATCAGGATCATACTGAAAATCGTCGTCAGCCTTGGTTTCTTCATGACCTGTAGTTCCTTTCCCTGTGATAGCCGGGGCTTTTGACCCTGACTCTCATTTGTCTTATATGAAGCGACCTGAGCTGTTTTTCAGACATCTGCATATAAGGCAAATAAGACACACCCACACTCTGCCTTACGGCAGAGTGACGAGTCTGTCCTGTAGGATTTATTCAAAAAGAGGATTTATGGTAGCTAATTAATGAATTCATGTAACTGTTCAGTGCCCTCACAGTTACGAGTCAAAATGCTATTTAGTCGTTCCTCAGTTCTTATTTCACAGTTTTCTTTCTGGATGCGCCGATGATCAGAACACCTGCGAATGCAAGGGCAACACCAAGAGCTGTGATAGCGATTGTACCCATACCACCAGTTGTTGGGAGAGTAAAGCCTTTTTTGTTGATGATGATTTCTGTGTGAGTTCCTTCTATTTTTGTATCATCCTTATCAAAGGTTGTCTTTGTAACTTCATGTTTCACAAGAGTTTTCACACCGTTTTCATCTTTATAATATTCATCTTTTATAGTTGTCTCATATTCAATATATAATATAACTTCAACCGGTGCTTTCAGAAGATTGTATCCCTTATGTGTCTTTGTCTCTACCAGATAGTAAGTTCCATTTGCAAGACCACTCTGAGAAACTTTACCGTTTTTATCAGTTGTTAAAGGAGCCTTATTAATTTTGAGCCATGCTTTTTTGGAATCCAGTCCTAATGCTTTTGCAGCCTCTCCAGTTATTGCACCAGTAGTATCTTCTGGCACTTCTTTGTAAAGATCAAATTGTACACCTTCAAGTGGGGTACCATCTGCTTTCTCTGCTTTCTTTACTACCTGCAGTCCGAAGGTATATACAGTAGTTGTATTCTTGATAGAATCTTTTTCTGGTTTTGTATCTGGATTTTCTGGTTTATTCGGGTTATATGGATCATCCTGTCCCGGAAGAATCTCGTTGGAGTATTCCAGCTTTGCGCTGTTCGTGTTACCATCTGTTGTTGTAACTGCTGAGCTAAGAAGTTCTGCATTATATGTGATTACAAGCTGTTGTCCTTTATAAGCATCCATATTTTCTGGAGTAAATGTAATCTTAAATCCGTGTTTACCGTCTTTTGCAACTGAATATGCCTTAGCGTCAACATCGACTTCAACATCGGCCTTTTTATATGTTACTTTCACAGTATCAACTTTGTCATCAAGATTTTTTGGTGTATCAGTAAGTGTGAATTCTTTTAATTTAGTAATATTGGATGGTACATCTACTGTGATCTTGTATGGTACCATATCACCTACATTGTAATCTGTTTCCTGTTTCCACTCACCTGATGTTCTGTCCTTCACCTGTTTGGTCATATCAGGTTTTTCGTTGGTTACAGGAAGTGTAATATTTGCCGCTGGCTTATTGGTTCCATACTCAATTGTACCATCAGCTTTTACGGTAAACTGATATGCTGTAACACCATCCATGATATATCCATCATTATCGCCACGGTCAGTCTCGATAAATCTGTATGTACCCTGTGAAAGACCATCTACAGTAATCTGTCCATTCTTATTTGTTGTAAGTGACAGTGCAGTACCATCACTTTCTTTAGCTGTAACATTTTCCCATGTATCTCCATTCTGTTTCTGAAGTACAAAGGTTACGCCTTGTAATTTTGCACCATCTTTTCCCTGTTTCTCTAATGTCACGCCACCATAAGTTGTCTTATTCTTAGGGTAAACATGTACATCATATAACCAGCTGTCACCGTTTACCGTTGTCATCGGGATAGATACCAGGAATGGCTTTGCCGGAGTGGTAACTTTGTCAGGAGTTGTTGTCTCGATTACTACATAGAAACCAAGTTCAAGGCCTGTAAATGCTGCAATTCCTTCAGCATCTGTTACTTCTGTTCCGACTATTGTGCCACTATAATCCAATTTGATTTTTCCATCAGCATCTACATAATCATTTACACTAGGAAGAGTTGTCGGATTTGTACTGTAATAAGATGTCAGTTCATCAACATCCGCTACTTTATAAATAGTAAATCCTGCACCTGCAAGAGGTTTTGTATCGGCATCGGATGGCAGCTTGCTCGCATCAGATGTTTCTCCTGTTCCAGCAGGACCACCTGTTCCATTATACTCGTACTTATGGATTGTCAGTGATCCTGTCTTAGATGTATCAATTATAGCAGATGTCGTTGTCTGTGCTGCAAATGCAGTTGCTGACATGCTGCCCAGCATCATTGCACCGGCAAGGAGACCGGCAAGGAGTTTTTTGAATTTCTTCATACTCGTTTCCTCTCTTTCTCTTTCTTCATTTCCTTTTTCATTTTGTTTTTTAAGATACCTGTGGATTGTTTCGTGCATTGCACGCCATAACCCTGGTATCATATATTTGAATCATCTGTCTGCTTCTTCAAGCGGTCAGGAAGTTTTGCCCTCCTTTCTCCGCTTTTGTAACAACAGATACATGATTACCGCAGTTCCGGCGATGATTGCACCAGTAAAGCCAAGGATCAGTCTGCTCCAGCTTCCTGTTGCCGGCAGCTGGAATTTTGCCTGATTGGCAACCTGGATCGTAAGTGTATTCTCCTGGAGACTTCCAATGGAATTTTCGTCTCCATCTACTGTGATGGAATTTTCTCTTCTGTTGATCACAACCCTGATCGAAGATTTCAAAAGATTGTATCCTTCCGGAGCTTTTGTCTCTGTGATCTGATAGGTTCCATCTTCCAAATCTTCAAATTTTGCAAATCCAAGTTCTCCATTTCCATTAATACCACCCGTTGTAACAGTCCGCGCTTCAAAGTCAGAGTCAATATCTGTTCCATCAGCGGTCAGTTTTTCAAGCTTAAATTCTGCCCCGGCAAGTTTCTCCGGATTATCTCCTGCTGTTCCTGCCTTTATTTTCAAAATCTGAATATTAGTCTTTGGTGGCTGGTAGGTATTGGTAATTATTGCAGAACCTGTATTATCATCTCTTATGGAAATTCCTGAATCGTCATAATTATAAGTAACTGCAAACCTGCCTTCTGGGAGCTCGATGTAGTCTCCCACAGGTACTGCTGTATTTGTTCCATCTGCACCTTTTGTCAGGGTTACCTCAACAATACGATATTGGCATTGAACCCGATTTTCAAGTGTATAATCCACATATTTATCCAGGTCTTTAAATGAGGTTTTCCATTCATTAGTGTAAATGTTATATGTCAGCTCTGTATAACTGCGGTTGTTATATCTTACTGCCTCCCATGCAGCTGTATCTGACGACCATCTCTGCAGCTGGACATAAATCTCATTCGGAAGTGTTCCTGCATAAGGTTTACCTGCTGCTGTTTTCCAGAGTTTTTCCACAGACAGATTTACCTTTGGTTTTTTCGTATTTTTAAATACTACTTCTGCCTGTGATTTTTCTCCCGTTGTATTTGCTGGTTTGATATATCCCTGAAGTACGGTCGTTCCGACTTTCTGCGGCACTTCAGCTCTATTCAGCTTCAACAAAATACTGTCGAGGGTGGAGCCATCGGTCGGTGTTATCTCTTCGATCGTAAAGAAGGTTCCTATCGGGATCCCTGTGATCGTATAGGATTCATTGGCTTTCAGGAAAATATCCGGCACCACAATCGGTGCTGTCTCCAGACCTGCACCACCAACATTGGTAAATGTAAGTTTAAATTTATAAGTACCATCCAACTGATCTGTATGATATGCAGCTTCTTTCTTGATTGTCAGTGAACCTGTCTTAACTTTGTTGTAAAAGACTGCCTTCAATTTGGTTAAAGTCGTAGTATCATCCGGCTTCGCATAAGAACGAAATACGAAGGTATCCTCTGACGGTTTCGTACCATCATAAACATTTTCGATTGTCTTACTTTCTGTGTCAGTCCCCGTTATGCGGCTTTCTGTTCTTCCATCATTGACGGAGAGCCCTGCCACCTTATTGAGGCTGCTCACGTCGCTTCCATTTGTTACAGTTCCGCCTGTTCCCATGGAAGTCACCAGCTGTCCATTCTCAAACATGGTCCAGGTCGTATCAAACAGATTTTGATCGACTTCTTCTTTCAGGTAAATATAACTGCCTCGACGGAACTGATCCTTAAATGTGATGGTTTCCTTATCCCGCAATACAAAGCTTCCATCATCCTCAATTGCATAGGCTCCTGACTTTGCAGAAGAAGTGTACACCGCACCTTTTGGATTTTCCAGATTACCTGATTTGGCTGAACCATAGTCCGCAATATCATACTGCTTCGTCGCAAATCCAGTAGAAGCTGTCAGTTCTGCCGTCGGACGGAATATAAAATCCTTCAGATAAATATCTCTTGGATAGTTATAACCGAAACGGATTTTTTTCAAGCTACCAAAGCCTTCAATTCCTGACAATTTTGTGAGATCCAGTTTTACAGTTATCCACTGTTTGCTTGCAACGGAAACAGTACCATAAGTTCGTCCGGAAAGAGTTTCCTTATCCAGACAGCCTGCCACCTTTTCACTTGAATCTTCCAATTGCAGATACATATTGGAAAGTGATGGTGTGTCATCGTAATCGTAATAGAACTTAAATTCCAGATACTGCATATTGGAAATATCTACCGGACTGTTTAAAGTCAGTACTCCATATCGCTGTGACCGATAATCACTTTCCAAATCCTGTTCTTTCGCATTCCAGTGGACAGAATCCGATCCCTCTTTTTTAGCTTTTTCAAATATATTACCGGTATGTGCCGGGGCAACTTTGTAATCCAAATCACTGATCTTCACCGGTTCTGTTGTTGTCGCTGAAGCAGCTTTTGTTCCATAATGTGTTGCAAGATTCTTTATTGTAAAGTCAAACAGGTCCGCTTTTTCGAACAGCTTCTTGAACAGATCATTTACATCTGTAGTGTCCACCTGTTTCTCCACCTGAAGCTGGTTCTCATCCGGGAAGTTGAAGGTAACCTTCATATTAGATTCCCACATACCACGCTCCATATAGAACATGGTAAGTATATGTTCATCTGTATTCGATCCAGAAAGTTCAACTTTACTATGTGTATCAGTTCCCTCAACGGAAGAACCCTGGCTTACTTTTGTCTTACTAACAGTAGCTGATTTTTCAGTTGAATTCCCACTAAAATCAATCTTACCTGTTACCTTGCCATGCGCACCACCAACATCCAGTGCCAACTTGCCATCCACATACACCCATACATCATCATCACCTGAAAATGTAAACTGTATCGGAAATTCAGTCTTTCCATCACTGGCTGTAACTTTTCCATCCTCTGTCAGGCGGAATTTAAATTCCAGTTTTGTACCAAATCCATAATTGTAATTACCTGCAGAACAAGCTATCGTCTTCTCATTAAACGGGAAAAATCCATATGTATCTTTACGTGAACTAGAACTGTCGACATTCCTTGACCATTCCTGGTTTCCGGTATCTTGAAGATAATATTCTCCCGAAGCACTATCTTTTCGCATTGCCAAAGTAGTATCTGCACTGTCAAAATACCAGTAATCTACATTCGGCGTGCTGTCATTGTTACATTTATTTCCATTAATATCCAGTTTCTGCTTAGTAAATGGAAAAGAAACATTATGATATACCTTTCCAAGAACTGTATTTTTGCTGTTTGTTCCCGTCAGAAAAGATTCATTAAAATGCGGTTCCTGCACCGTTCCGCCACTTTCCATAAGGTTGCCCTTATTAAGCGTATTCGATACCAGTCCCTGTGCCGCGAAATCGTAATACCCACTATCTCCATCGGCATTTAATGCTGAGTTATTGGTTGACATGAAACCCTTCTCATTGCTACTGTCATATCCATATAAATTCAGCGTATCTGCGATATCTGAAAAAGAAGTACCCCATATTTTCGGCTGAAAATGCCCTGTATAAATCGGTATACTAACATTGTTAGATCTATAGTACTCACTTAATGCCTGATCAAACTGTCGAAATGTCACATAATTTCTCTGTGATCCACCTTTTTGCTCTCCCGGAGTATAAGTATTTCTGTTGTTTCCGTTCAGTTCATAGTCTGTATAATAATCATAAAAGGTAGAATCTACATACAGAGTATTATTATTTCTGGTAAAAGTACTCGTACCAATATCAACAACAGGATTATTTTTATTTTTACCTTTACCGCTCTCTGCATCGCGGAGGCTGCCTTTCTCACCCCAGTATCCGCCACGGTTGCCGCCTTTGTAGATCACATCGTCACTGTCATCTCCAAAATAACATGGATTTTTCAGATTTCCTGGAATGTCCACCAGGTCTGTTTCGTCCCCCTTCTCCGAAATAGTTTCATTTTCCACTGCGTATCCCGCAAAACGAATTTTTGTGTAAACTCCAGAAAGACTAACACTCCACAGATCTGAATCTTTCACAGGTGTCATCTCACCATGAACTGGATCCTCTCCATTCTCTTTGGTGGCATAGTAGTAAACCTTTGAATTACTATCATATGGAATTCCTTTGCCACCACTTCTATCAACGCTTCCTGCATAAGACATCTTTGACAGGGTCGCATCGTAATAAACGGTTCTCTCTCCCAGCACTCCCCAGGTGGAATTTTCGACTGTTCCGGCATATTTATAACAGTCCATAGAGCCGACTGCAAAAAAGAAACTCTCAACATCCGCTTCGTCTGCTCCCTGATTGTAGAAGTTTGAGTAAGTATCACCTAATACATTTCCAGATGCATCCTTAAACTGTACATACGAACATTCTTTACCTGGGATTGTTACTGAAAAACCATTCTGAATGACTTGCATTGGAACAGGTCGTTCTACTTGCTGTAAATTCCCCTCTGTGTCTTTCTCGTAAAAGGCTGCGTTAACTTCATCCAGCGAATTTCCTGTTTTATTTTCAAAATACATGGTTTTTCCGGCGAAGGAAGTGTGATCATTCGGATCAAATGGATCATACCACTCTCTGCCCCATTCTCCGTTCGTATCACCAGTTGCTATATAGAGATTTGAGCCATTATTCTGAGTGAAAGATAAATTATCTCCACTCGGCATCCATTTTTTATCTCCTTCCTTCGGATTATCTAAAGTAAATTTAAAACTGTTGTTTTCGCCAACAACATCAGCAGTAAGCTGGATCTGAAATCTTCCATCTTTTCCTTTTGTCATTAGTTTATGATTCCAACTAGACGCTCCCGTAACTCCATAATTGATGGATACCTGTGCATTATCGAACTTCCAGCTATTGGTATTCTCCACATCCAGGAACAACCAGTCTCCAGCCTTCAAAGGCCTCGCATCCCCAACATCCTCAGCTGCCAGTTCTTCCATCTCCACCAGAGCATCATCTTCCGTTTCCTGCTCTGCCTGGCTGTTCCAGATAAGTGTGAGTCTGCTTTCCTCTTCGTTCAGTGAAATCTCTTCGCCTGTTCCTTCTGTCCCGCGGAACATCCGGGCTCTGAGTCTTGCCTGGAAATCATATTCTTCTGCATCTGTTGTATAAACGAAAGATGCCTCAAACGCTGTACTTCCTCCTGCCGGTACTTCATATTCCAGATAGTAAGCTGCAATCTGATAATTACCGTCTTCGTCAAATACATAATCGCCGTCTTCATCCAGCTGGTATTCCGTAACCGGTGTGACCGTGAGCGGCTCATTCTGGTTCAGGGCTTCCGGAAGCTGAATCGGATCCTTGATGATCTCCTGTGTACTCTCTCCACTTGAAAGAGTGATCTTAAGATCTGTCACCGGAGATTCATTCTGTGCATCCGTCAGATATAGTCTGACTTTTGCTGCATCCTGTCCTGCAGGAACGCTTGAAGTAATTCTAACTTTGTGTGCCTCGCCCTGTGCCAACTCTGTATTTTCTGTCTCATCTGCCTTCTGAAGAACAGTCACAGCGGAAGCAGAATCTGGACTGACATTTTCTGTATCACTTGTGTCTTCACAGGAAAAATCTTCAATACAGTCTACTCTGTCTGCTTCGTTATTCTCCGAACCTTCCTCAGCGGCTGTTTCACTTCCGGAATTCTCTTCTGTCTCCTCTGTTGTTTCGGAAAAATCTTCTGTTGTATCTGAGAAGTCTTCTGTCGCTCTTGAGATATTTTCTTCATTTTCACTTGCCGGAATGGTTTCCTCAGATATTGGTACTATATCAACAAATTCAGTTGACGATCCCTTCACCAGATCTGTAATTCCCGGTGATGACAGTATTACAGCAACAGTTGCCAGAGCTGCTGTTATCTTATGCCACTTGTGCTTCTTCATCCTCTCATACCTCCCTCAATATTGCTTTACATCTTTTTCAATTATGTGTATATTCACATAATTTCCTCACTGCATATTTTAAGTATTATTTCATTTTTCACATGGTCTCTCTCTGAATCTCATTTTTTCTAAAACGATCCGGACTGCATCCATAGTATTCGCGGAAGCTCTTGCAGAAATACGATGGATTCGTAAATCCTGTTTCCGCACAAACCTGTACAATCTTTTTATTTGTTGTACACAAAAGCTCCTTTGCCTTTTCCAGTCTGAATTTCCTGATGAACTGAGCAAGACCTTCGCCTGTCTCTTTCTTAAAAATATAACTCATATAGCCCGGTGACAGGTACACTTCCGCACTCAGGAATTCAAGATTTATGTCTTCCTGATAATGTGCATAGATATAGCTTTTTACTTTTTCAACTTCACTCCTGTTACTGTTTTTGACAGAAAACAGTTTTTGCTCAAAAAGATGTATCGTCTCTTCCAGTGCCTCTGCAACTTCCTGAATATTTTCTACATGAAACATTTTTTCAATGACATTTGAATATTTTTCAACCGGATAATCCATCTGCGTATACATGCTCTTGATCAGATTAGTGCAAACGAAATTCATATAAATATAAGAAAATCCTGCTCCATATTCCTTATATTTCATAAACTTATTGTAATGCTCCCACAGATGTGCAATATCATGAAGCCTGATATCTTCCTCCATTTTTTCGACCATTTCAAGAGGAAGCTCATAATTCTCTTTGTTTTCCCAGTTTGTATCCGGCATAAAAATCCACTGATCAGTTCGGTAATACCTGTTTTCCATGAGACTTTCCAGTTCTTTCATTCCCTGTGGAATTGCCTCTTTCCCTTCGAGCTGGCTGGAAACTGCAATATAAATCTGTCTGCCGCAGCTTTTTTCAACAAACTCAAATATATGTTTCGCAAGAATATAATAATCCACTTTAACATTCTGCTCAAAACAAAGGATGGAACTGTCTGAGTCATAATTCAGATAATGGAATGAAAATGGAAGCTCCTCTGTCAGCATCTGTTCAAAATCACCGTCATAGTTCTCAAAAAAGCCACCTTCACCACTCAGCAATAACATTCTTCCGGTTCTGTTCCACCAGGAAACATCCATAATTTCCATTGCATCATCCATAATTTCAGATTTTCCATAGCGGATATATTTATGCAGAAAATACTGGCCAAGGAATTCCTGATTTTTCTGTATTGCTGCTTCGTTCTGTTTCTTTTCATCCAGATATGACATGACACCATCCATGACATTTTTGAATTCCAGTGGATCTACCGGTTTCAGGATATATTCCCGCACTCCATTACGGATTGCTTCTTTGGCATAATTAAAATCGCTGAATCCGCTGAAGATCACAACTGCCATATCCGGATTCAGGATTTTTGCCTGACGTGTAAGTTCAATTCCATCCATAAGTGGCATCCGGATATCACTCAGCAAAATCTCCGGATTTTTTTCTTTCAATATTGTTAATGCTTCTTTTCCATTCACTGCCTCCAGAATTTCAAGATTATAATTTCCCATCTGGAGAAGAGCTGCGATTCCTTCTCGTTCGATTCTCTCATCGTCAACAATCAGAACGCTTCTCATTTAGTCTCCCCCTCCCGAATATTTTCATATTCGCTATCTCTATTTTTTGCCTTGCTTTATTTTAACAGCTGCTGCCAGTCCTGCGCATGCACCTGCTGCCAGAAGGAACACAAACAATGCGATCGGTGTATTGTCTCCTGTCTTTACGCTCGTTTTCGTACTGCTTCCCGAATCATGGCTGCCCGGGTTTCCTGATCCTGGTGATGTTTCTTTTTCCGGCTGGTTAACTACCTGAACCTCCTCTACTGTTCCTGACAGGGTTTCATATTTTCCTCCGTTTTCTGTAACTTCCCCGGCTTTGGAAATTTCAAATGCAGCTGGCTTGTCAGATTTTACAAATCCATCCGGTGCTTTTGTCTCAACAAACTGATATTTTCCAAAAGGAAGCCCGGAAACCTGCAGTTGTCCGTTTTTATTTGTTGTCAGTGAAACATTTAACTCTTTCCAGGAATCTCCGTTCTTTTGCTGCAGCTTGAAGCAGGCACCTTCCAGAACGTTTCCATCCGGATCTGTTTTGTTCAGGATCACCGCACCCACCTGTGAAACACATTTCACTGTAACCTCAGGATGATAGTTTTTTTCTCCGCTTTCTGTAGATGGAAGCAGGATCAGCGTGCTCTCTGCAAGTGCCTTATCCTGTCCGGCTGTCTGTACTGCAAAATACAGTCCCGGAGAGAGTCCTTCATAAAGAAGTATTTCATTTGCTTTTTTTGTTTTCTGTATGCCCTTCAGTTTCTGTGCTGCCACATATTTTTCCAGTGTCTCTGTAATCTGTGAAACGTTTTTTGCTTCTGAAAGCTGTTTCGTCGTGATGCCACAACCCTGAAATTCTTCTGTCATTGTATATTCTTCATCTGCATACGCAGCAACCTTATACAACGTCATTTCTACTT
>OLPO01001538.1_pt1 | contig 15478 bp, 17 predicted proteins | sample 1672831 | NCBI WGS metagenome assembly OLPO01 (sample SAMEA3136728, study PRJEB25190) | human gut metagenome
GCGTCCGGGCTTTCTCCTAGAGAAAGCCTGGATCCCCCGCCCGGGACCGGGCGGGGAACCCACGTGGCAGGTTCTAACCTGCGGCGGTCTTGACGGAACCACCTGCCGATGACAAACCCAGCCCCACTTGCGGGCCTCAACAGAAACCCCCGGCAGCTAGACGGGAATCGTCTGGCTGCCGGGGGTTCTGGTTACGCCTGGGGGACGTCCTGGGGCTGGGCGGCATCCTCCGCCTGGAGAAGGGCCTTGATCTGGGGGATGGACTTCCCCTCCGCCCGGAGGGCTTTGATCCGCCGGATGCGGCGGATGCTGGCCTCCCGCTTGTACCGCCGGGTGAGGTTTTCCTCCGCCTGCTGGAAGGGGAGCATCCCCTCCTCAGTGTAGTACTTCAGGGTGCTGTACCGCACGTCGGTGAGCCGGACCAGCTCGCCGATGGTGACATCCTCGGCCTGCTGGATGACCTCTAGTTTCCGCTGTCTGGACATGGCACCCCTCCTTGGGCATCAGGTGAACACCGTCACCAACAGGGTCATGACGGCGATCAGATTCTCCACGTATTCTACCATGTCCCGGACGGCTTTTCCAGCGGGGGTCTGGGAGATGGCCTGGAGTTTGTCCCGCATCTCCTTCTGCTCGAAGGCGGAGAAGTAGGGCTTGAGGCACTTCCCCTGCTCCAGGAGGATCACCAGGGCGGCCACGTCCTCGGTGACCTCCCCCTCCTCCAGCAGCTCCGCCCGGACCAGCTCCACCACGGCATTGATGGCCACCCGGGTGGGGAGGTAGCCCTGTTTCTTCCCCAGCAGGCCGGCCTTCACCGGGGTCATCAGCCCCTGCTGGACCAGGGAGTCCCCGATGGCGGCCATGAGCTCGTTGAGGTGGGCGTCGGTAACGGAGTAGGTGTACTCCTCCAGGAGCTTTTCCGTCTGCATGGGCTTGCCGGTGTTCAGATAGTCGTAGAGGGGGCGCAGGTGGGCCATCTCCTGGGGCAGGGGGCCGGTGACGGTGATGAACTTCTTGTCCACTGCGGCGCAGCCCTCCAGCTGGAGTTCCAGCAGGGCCGCGGCCACCAGGCAGACCAGTTTTTCTGTGTTGAAGGTGAACAGGGTTCCTTTCTCGTTGACAGCGCAGATCAGGTATTCCTGGCTGAGGGTTAAGTCTCGCATGGCATTGCCTCCCAAATTCTTTCGACAGCAGGACTGTCTACTTACTACTTACCACTTACGATTTAAAGGATACCACAAATTCTGGGGATGTCAATCCCTGGGAGCAATGTTTTCCCTGGGTGGGGCCAGGGGGGCCGCCTGCCCGGCGGGGGTCCTCTGTCGTCGGTAGGTGGTCCCGTTTGGACCTGCGCAGGTTAGCACCTGCGAGGTGGTTTCCCGCCCGGCCCCGGGCGGGGGCCCGGCTTTCTTTGGAAGAAAGCGCGAAAAATCCTGTGCCCTTGTGATGCAGAGTAGCAGATAAACCTCGGAGCCCTTGGAAATCAATGGGTTCCGGGGTTTTCTTTGCTCTGTTTCATTGCTCCTCGCGCCTTGATTCTCTGCACAAAACAGCATAAAATAGCATGCCAAAACCTTTTCCGTCCTGTCAAGATCCTGTCAAAAAAATGAGATGCAAAAGAGCCGCCCCGGAGCACATTCCGGAGCGGCTTTTCTGATTCGGTCAATGTCATTCTACCTCGTAACCGTTGGCCCCCGTAAAATACTCACGGCCCAGGGTCGTTACAAATGCGCTGTCACAGTCTCCGTCTGTTTCGATCTCCATCGTGTAGACTGTGGCGGCGTGGCCGCCTGCAAAGGCAAGGGCGGCGGTGAGTAGGATTGAAATCAATGTTTTCATTGCTCTTTCTCCTTTAGGGAATAGCCCTGCTCTTTAATGTTGTGCAGCCAGTTCCAAAGGAATTCGTCAAGGTCTGTTCTGAGCCGCTTGGAGTAAAGCACCTGGCCGCTTTCGTCTCTTTTGTAAACTTCCTGGTATACACCGAGATAGTCGTTTTGGAATGTAAGGGGCTCCACCGATCCGGTGGACCAGTCCACGGAGACTGTCATGTCCGGGTCTCGCATGGCATCTCCGTTTTGCCGTCCGTAGTGCGTGAGGGAATAGACGGGGCGGCCTTTATAATCGCTGTAAAACAGGTACTCTGCGACCAGGTCCATAAACCCCTCTGCCGTAAATCTGCGGTGGCTGTCACCGTCTGGACCCATGCCATTCAGGTATGGCCGGAGCATCTTAAAATTGGTGGTCCCGTGCCTTGTTGCGTTCATGGTAAAACCTCCTTGTTTGTTCTGTGGCTTCCCACGACTTCCCCGGCTGGCTGCCGGGAAGTTTCGACCGGTTGCCGTCCGGTCATCGTCAGGCGGGTTGCGTATTTTTGACGTAGAATCTGCCGTTTTTGGGCAGGCACTTCTCGATGAAGTCTTGGGCCTCGAATGGGAACCGGAATACAGCAACAACGCAGGCTCTGGTTTTTCCGTCATCTTGGTATTTCCCGTCGATATCGTAACAGACGGCCCATGTGCAAGAACTGATTTGCTCGTTCATTTTCTTTTCCTTTCTGCCCTGCCATCGTCAGCACTGGTGGGGCGGTTCCAGTGGACCCCCGAAGGGGTTTCGGCTGTTGGGTGAGTCCCTGCTTTTCATGTCCTGCCGCCTCCTTACGCTGTAGCGGTTTCGATGTCCTGGGTGCCACGGCTCCGGAAAGACTGGCTTCCGTACTTGGTGCGGATCTCCGCCATGGAGGACTTGCCACGATACCAGCGGGAACCGGCCTCGGCGTGGTGCCAGTACCATTTGCCCTTGCTCTTGGACCAGCGACAACCGGCTGCCTTGAGCTTGTCCTTGTTGGCTTTGGTGTTGCCACCGATCCAGAGCCAGGACCCGCATAGCTCGATCTCCAGGCCGTCCAGGCGGAGCAGGATATCCAGGATCTGCCGGAACTCTTCTGCGGTCTCGGTGGTGGCCTTCGTCTTGCCGGTGGCGTCGGCCTGGGCCTGGGCGTTGTGCTGGCGCTTGAGGATTTCAAAGAGGGCGTCGTGCTCGTTGTTGATCTCCTGCATGGCCTCTGTGCTCCCGCCGCAGTCTGGGTGATACTGCATTGCCAGACGGCGGTATGCTTTCTTGAGCTCGTCCAGGGTATTGATATTCTCGAAGTATTTCATGGGGTGTTCTCCTCTCAATAAAGTTTTGTGGGGTGGGGCTTTTGAGGATGCCCCGCCAGAACCTTTAGAGCAGATCGTCAATCTTTTTTGCTAAGTTGTCGTAGTGCTTGGCGATGTTGCGATAGCACTGGAAGCTCTCATGGGTTTCTGCTTCGGTAGATTTGAGATTCCAGTGGGCAGCTCTAGATTTTAGCGACCGGATGATGTTTCCTGCTTCTTTCTCCGTAATGGTAACGGTAATGGTTCTCTCTTCCATGGTGTTCTCCTTTCGTTCAGTGGCCTGCCTCATCAGCGCCGGGAGGCCAGCCCTCAGCGGACGCCCTGGAGGGCGTTTCGGCTCAGATTTCAAACTTCGCTCCCGCCAGGACCAGGGCCGCCAGGATGACGTTGGTTTCCGCTTCGCCGAACCTCATTCGGTACCGGAGCATGTCCTTCATGTCCGCTGCCTTTATCTCTCCGCCGAAGTAGTTCGTCCAGTCTTTACTTCTCTCGATTTCTTCGCGGGCTGCCTTCTTGGTCATGTACTTCATAATGTTCTCCCTTCCGGCTTGCTGGCCTGTCTCGGTGGCTGTCGTTTAGCTTGGCTTTATGATAGCACGGTTAAACAGTGCTTGTAAATAGACGCAATGACCAAAGGTTCAACCGTGTTTTTGGGCAGTCTGTACACTGTTTAACCGTGGTGAAGGGTGATACAATATAAAGCAGGAAATGGAGGTGTTTGTGATGGTGACGAGAGCCAAGCGAGCCAACAACAACAAGTGGGACGCGGCGAATATGACGGTGCTAGGCTGCAAGATCCGGAAAGACAAGGCAGAAGAATTCAAAACGGCCTGCAAGCTGGCGGGAACAACGCCCAACGCAGTTTTTCGGGCTGCTGCCGAAGATCTTATAGAGCAGGTCAAGGCAGGGCATTTTCCTGCGCCAGGACAGCAGGAAGCACAAGAGCAGGGAGAGGACCAGGGGCAACCATAACGCCCCGCAGAGAGCAACACAAGAGGCCTAGAGAGGGGCAGTAAACCCCCTTCCGGGCCTCTTTTCCATCTAAGATATTAGACACATGTCGAAAAAGATTGAGGAAAATAATTTAAAATAAATTTGAAAAGCCCCTCCTTTCGGAAACCCTGGAATGTATAATTGATTCATACCCTTAGATTGGGAAAAGTCTAGATTTACTAGATTTCAGGAAGGGAGGTAAGCCAGATGGCACAGACAAGAAAGGTAGAATCCGCTGAAAAGCTGATGAAATATATAGATGATTTCATTAAATACTGCGAGGAAAACGGTGAAATCCCTTCCAACTATAACCTCTGTAAATTCCTGTCGGTGAGTGCTGCGACACTGAGTAGGTATGAGGCGGGGGATGGGAATTATAAAGGATACGATATCCCATTCAAAAACCTGCGGCAATACAGAGAGCACCGGCTGCTGAGTATGCTAGAGGGCGATCCCAAGAAAGCTGCTGCGGCAATCTTCCAGCTGAAACAGCCATTTAATGGCGGCTATGTAGAGTCCACGCAGCAGGTAGACCAGGGCGCAACCGTTACCCTCAAGATTGAGGGAGTGGGCGGAGTGGACGCTTTCAAGTAGCAATTACAGACTGCTTGCTATATAAGCAAGTGCAAGCCCTTGCAGCACAACGGGTTGCGGCACCACTACAGAGATATTACAGTATGCGGCGGGCTGGAGCAATCAGGCAGACCGGCCTGCACGGGGGTGGCTGGGTGCAATAAGACCCTCCCGCCCCGGGGGTGGGGGTGGTGCAGCGCTGGCCGGTTTCGAGGTATACCCCCCTACCCCCCTACCTACCTACCAGGGGGGGTGTGGCGGAAAAAGTGGGGGCTGGCTTCCGGCAGGGGGTGTATAAGATAACCCCCATCCTCCAGACTTCCCCCCTCCAACATAGCTATCTATGATAACTATACAGGGGGTACCCGGAAAATCAGGGGGTACCCAGAAGGAATGGGTCCCCAGGGTGAAATAGAAATCGGGCTGTGTGAGAGGCGCACGAGACGGGTTCAAGTCCCGGAGGCCCGGAGCAGTTCTTGGGTGTTCTACCTCAGTGAATACTCAAGCGGTGCGGCCTGAGGGAAGCCAATACAGCAACCAGAGGGTCGAGGAGAGCGGAGCACAAATAGCATCACCCCAGCCTACTGTAAGAGGAAAAGGACAGTCAGTAAATTCCTTGGGACATTGAAGATCATGGAGAAGTGTTTCCGGGGCGCAATCCAAATGAAAGTTCTACCACTGTGCTTGGACTGTACTACAGAACAGGCGGTCTGACAAACAAGTAGGAGATGGAGTCCATCGTGGGAAAGTATCGATATACTGGGCAGTTATTGTGAGATATGGTACTTTCCTCGTACTTTACACACAAAGTGTAGCAATGCTACAAGTGAGGCTCATAAATCACGCCAGTCGGCTTTCCTGGCCGAAACCTCCCAGAGCTTGGCGTTACATTCGTTCAACGGGCCAAAATTTTGGAGAGTGCAGACAACGCTTTCACATTCCTGTGACAGTTTTACCGCAGCATTGTATGTGTCGTTGTCTGCTGGAGCATAGGGGGGCGTTTCGATGAGGGAGGATGCGAGTGCCTTTGCCACCGGATAGTCGAGGTCGTTTTGCGCCAGGATCCCTGCTGCAAAGGGAATTCCCATACGCTGCAGCTTGCGGTATATAGGAATGCCGCTTCCGCCGCCTCCGATGACGAACACGCGCGGTTTTCCGAGGACAGCTTCCAACTCTGCACTTCCGAATAAAGCATTATAACTGCCTTTTTCCAGGCCATATAACTTATGGATAACATTGCCGGAAAAAATCCGCTCCGGTGTGTCCGGCGGCCTTACTTCATCATGGCTTACGCAGACCACTTTGTCGGCGATTTTTTGGGCTAGATCTAGCTCATGCAGTGACATAACAACCGCTAGGTTTTGTTTGCGTACCAATGTTTTGAGAATATCCAACAACTCGATTTTATGGCGGATATCAAGAAAGCTGGTGGGCTCGTCCAGCAGAATAATATCCGGTTGTTGGCACAGCGCACGGGCCAACAGCACTTTTTGCCGTTGGCCGTCACTAACCTGAGTGAAAGGGAGATCAGCCAGGTCTTCTCCGTGTACACAAGAAAGCGCCTGCATAACCAGCGCTTCGTCTGCACGACGCAGAAGGCCGAACTGCCCCGTGTATGGATACCGTCCCATACGCACTACATCGGCACAGGTCATAAGCTCCGGTTCTATGCGCTCTGTAGTGACAATGGATAGCTTGCGAGCAAGCTCTACGCCGGAGAGTTCCCATAAAAGTGCCCCGTCCAAAAGAACGGCCCCAGAAACCGCAGGCAGATGCCGGGCAAGGGTTTTGAGCAGAGTAGATTTGCCTGCACCGTTCGGTCCAATGAGCACCATAATTTCTCCACGTTTTACATGCAGAGCGATGTCACGCAGAAGTGCGTGTCCGTGATAACCAATGGACAGACATTCTGTGCTAAGATATGTGTTCGATTTCATAGGCTACTTCCGTTTTTGCGTCTCTGTCGAGATATCATCAGCGCAATGACGACCGGTGCGCCGAATACGGCTGTGACAGAGCTGATATTCAATTCCGTAGGGGCAAATAATGTCCGTGCCAGCAAATCACAGAAAAGGCAAAACACCGCGCCTCCCAGCATACACGCTGGCAGAACAGCTAACGGTTTCGCTGTTTTGAGCATACCTTTTACCAAGTGCGGCACAGCAATTCCGACAAAGGATACCGGCCCGGCAAAGGCAGTAACACAAGCGGCGAGTAGACTAGAAAGGAGAATCAGTTCCACACGAAAGCGCTTTACATTAACGCCCAAGCTACGGGCATAGCTTTCTCCAAGTTGGTAGGCCTCCATGGGTTTTGCCAGAAGCATTGCCAGAATCAACAATATGAGGCAGATTCCTGCCATGTCCCGCACATTGCTCCACGAAATGCCAGAAAATGAGCCTTGTGACCAATTATGCAGGTTTACGATGTTGGCATCTTCGGCGAAGGTGACTACGATGTCGGTAATGGCAGAGCAGATGTATCCGATCATCACACCGCCTACAACTAGCATGGCTGTACTATGTACCCGTCGTGAGAGCAGTAGAATAAAGCCCATGGCCAACAGAGCCCCGAGGAAGGCGGTCATAATCATAGCAGCCGAATTCATGGCGATACCGCGTTGGAGCAGAAATATCATGGCAAGAGCGATGGCCAACTTTGCACCGGAAGAGATCCCTAGCACAAAGGGTCCAGCGATGGGATTGGCAAAAAATGTCTGCATCTGAAAACCGGAAACGGACAGAGCAGCGCCCAGGACCATACCAGCAATTGCCCGGGGAAGGCGTATGTCCCAGACAATGAGAAAGGCGGTGCGGTCGCTGGCATCACCCTGGAGTATCTGCATAACCTGCGAAGGGGTTGTGCCAGTGCTTCCTATACAACTGTTAAGAAGCAGAAATGCCACGAGCAGCGCTGCCAATACGACATAGCTGATCCACACTCGTTTCCAACGCATAATTTTAATCCACCTTTTTACTGTAAACGGTATAGATATTCAAGATCCCCTGGTTCGTTTTCTGTCAGGATAGTGTGAATCTCCAGGATCATCTGTCCCAGAGCCATGCTTTCTTGGAACATATTTTGTCCTGTACACCAAACATCTCCGTTTTGCACAGCTTTAAAATCCGTCAACAACTCACTTTTCTCCAGCAGTTGTTCCAAATCTTTCAATTCGCCATCAATTGTACTGTTGTATATAAGTACATCGGCGTCCTTTGCAGCGGCATAAAAACTCTCCATATCCATATTCATGGTTGAAAGCGCATTTCCGGTATCTGTTAGATCCTGAAGGGCATAGATCCCTCCGGCCATACGAATCATCTCGGATATATAGTCACCGCTCTTATGCACGTTGACTGTTCCAGTAGAGTTGATGTAAAAAAAGGCCACAGTTTTGTCCGTCGACGGCTGTTTCAGTATAGGTTCTAATGCGGCGGTGGCTTGTGAAAAAATTTGCTCGGCTTCGTCCTCTCGACCGAGCAGTACACCGTAAAGTTTGATCCACTCCATGCGCCCGAGGGGGTGTGCTTCATAGCTGGAGCGTTCCACCAAAACAGGTATGCCCAGCCTCTCAAGTTGCTCTTTAATCTCTGGCGTATGATATATCATAGTAGACTCCACGGCAAGATTACAGCCTTCGGAGAGAATACGCTCATAATCGGGAGCGTTGTATTTTCCGGCATAGAGCATCTTACCGTTCTCGATGGCCTGTTTGGCCTCTGGAATATACCAGCCATCGGCGTCGGTACCAGAGAGACGGACGCAGTCCAAACTGTCCAGAGCACGAAAGAGGTCCATGGCTGAGGTGGCGACAAGGTAGATATTATCCAGAGGTTGCTGCAAAAGCACAATATTCTCATCCAAGTCTCCTGGCGGCGTTATCCCCTCTGGTACAACCAAGTAACGGTCATTGGCAATCGTGACAAGCCTGCATCCGTTGGCATACTTATCCACGGAAAATTGCGTGGCGTATGTAAGCTCCATAGGAGATACTGGTTCTGCCACACTTTCAGACGCAGTTGTGTCCGTGTTGCATCCGGAAAGCAGTAACAGCATACTCAAAGCGGCCAATAGAAGCGCTGCCAGGCAGCGCGGGCATCTCATTGCGTGACCTCCTCTAAGCTGCCGGAATCAAATGTCAACGTATAATCAATCTCGTGTGGAACGCTCATGGCAACGGTGTTGGCCGTGACGGACAAAGGGGTGTCAAAGGAAGCTACGGGAATCTCAAAAACAGAGTTTCCCTCATCGTTGACTGGAAGGTACTTCTGGTTCTCCACCTTCATGTAGTCGTAGTATGGGCTGCTCCATTCAACGGTGGCGTATACGGAGCCGTTATCCACATGCAACGTTGCAGGACTTTCAACAGTAGCCCTGCCGGAACCGCCTTCCAGTAGGACGGAACAGGTATAGACGCCGTCAGCCAGGGCAAGCGGCTCAGAAGGATCTTCCAAAGGCCGAGGGGTGGAAACACTGACTTTGTGGTCATACCACGTTCCCTTCGTGCCCAGGATGGCAAGATCAAAGGTTTCATCTAACGCGGAGACAGGGACATCGAAACCGTATACCTCTTCACGGATCCCATCGGAATAGGTCACGGTGTCTATTGTAGGTTCCAGCCACATAGCCTCCGTTTGCTGCGCCTCTTCAGCCGTTCCTGGGAAGAGATGAACAATGTTTTTGGAAACAAGACTAATGTGGATGGACATGGCCCCGTCTTGAACAGTCAGCGTGCCCCGGCCCTCGCAAGCTTCGTTCACGCGGAACATGCTGCTGTCGGTATTGAACTCGGCAGAATAGACACCGTCAGCCAAGGCAGAGGTTTCAACAGATTCTGTGGCAGCCGAGGTGTTTTCTGGCCTGGCACTACCGCATCCGGCGAGCACTGCAAAGGCCAAGAGCATGGGGATCAAGCGAAAAAGTGCTTTCTGCATAAAAATTCCTCCTTGCATACTATTTAAAAATCAATAGGCCGCCGTGGCGGCGACTATGTCGCTACGGCGGCCTATGTGAGGCGACTTATCCGTTTAGACTGTCAATGGCAAACCCGGCATGACTGACGTACAGCTGCTGAATTTCAGCAATGCTGCCGAGGCCAGAAATTTGAGTGTCAACGCGCGCAAAGCCTGCTGCGGAAAACAAGCTCTTCCAGGAATCGGTGTCGTCTCCAGCCATGTCATTGTTGGCGTGATCTCCGGCCACCACCATCAGCGGACGCAACACAACCTTAGTGTAACCGGCGGCCTGAACGGCTTCGATCACAGCTTCCGCGGAAGTTTCCTCGGGTTCACCCTCTACGGTGCCAATGAAAACATTGTCGTAGCCAAGATTATCCATCTGCGTCTGCATCTGGCTATAGCTTACCTTGGCTACGTGGGCAGTCCCGTGTCCAAGAAATACAAATGCAGTTCCGTCTGCGGCGGCAGCATCCAGGCTTTCATAACCGGCATCGGTCACGGCTGCGGTGGTAACCGCCTTTGCCACAAGTTCCTTGTCGACGTTGATAATACTGGCATCGTTGCCCACCTCACCAAGCAGAGGCTCGGCTACCGCTACGGTCTCAAATCGGTCACGGTACTCGTTGACCGTTTCCATCATTTCATCATATTCTGCGCCATGCATCAGGTGTGTAGGCTGGATGACGAGGTTTTTCACTCCGTTCGTTACTGCACGTTCCAGAGCCTGCTCCATGTTGTCGATGCACTCGCCATCGCGGGCTTGAATATGGTTAATGATAATCTGCGACGTAAAAGCACGCCGGACAGACCAGTCAGGATAAGCCTTTTGCAAGGCATCCTCAATGCCCTTTATATCCTCGACACGGCTGTCGTTGTAGGATGTGCCAAAACTGACCACGAGAATTTCGTTCTCTCCGATCTCATCAGCGTTGCGGGCATCATCGCGGGAGGCGTCGCCGGTATCAAGTCCGAAGTAGTCGGGACTGGCATTTTCACCGGAGACGAGAGCTTTTTGACCGTCTGTCAGTGCGTCCCAAGCCTCTCTGGCTGCAGTGCACTGCGCATCGGTGTCTTCGGTGCGTTGCTGGACATAGATGGCATCAATCAGGGCTGCGACATTGTCTGCCGCTGCTTGATCTGCGTTGGCAGTTTCATTCTGCGCACCGGATGAACTGGTATCTTCGGAATCTCCGTTGCCGCAGCCCACCAGTGTTGTGCTAAGAAGAGCAATTGCCAGAAAGATCGCTGTTAATTTTTTGCAATTCATGATATCCTCCTCTTTCTTGGCCTCCATAGAGGCTACAGTATTTTCGGCTGAACACCGTGGCGGCAGAAAACAGGTACGAAAAACAAACACGTCCCCATTTGTCAGGCGAGTGGATAGAGGAAAACTGCATATCTTCGTCAAAAAAGGAGCCTTTCCTTACGAGGAAAGACTCCTGGGCAACAAAAATAAAGCCTCTAAGCGGCTTGCCTTCGGTACGACCAAGTCCTCGTGATCTGGGGGCATCTCTGCTCCCTGTACCAATGAACGGCAGGTTTCCTGGCTGATGGATTTACAAAGTATGCCGCCTTCCCGATTGCTCAGTGACTGCGCTTCTGCGCATGGCAAACTTCTCCCCAATCACAGTGACGAGATCGTACAGGATTTGCACCTGTTTCCCTTTTAACCCCTGCCTTCGCACATATACTGCAACGCAGGGGCACCGTCCATTTTACATTCTGCTAAGGTGAGTATAGCAAATTCGGCGTGGATTGACAAGAGCGTTTCAAAATTTTATAATAAAAGAATCAATTCAATATCTCGTGCGCAGTGCTTTCCGCCTGGCTTCAGCTGGGATGGGGAAAGAGAATAGGGAATCAGGTGAGAGTCCTGAGCGATCCGGTCACTGTAATTCGGCAAGTACGACCCACAAATGCCATTGCTTCTTGCGAGAAGGCGCGGGCCGTTGGGGAAATCCCGCCGTTCAGCCAGGAGACCTGCTGCGCACGGTTTGAGACAGGGTGTTTCCGAAGAAAGCAGCCTGGTCGAGTGCCCATGGCTGTGGGGCTGCCCTGTGGTACGTTGGACTTTTGGGGGCAAATTTGACCGTGCTTTCTTCAGAAAGCACGGTTTTTTGAATAAATTGGAGGCAGACATGGCCTTTGAACATTACATACAGAATGGTGCGCGCAAGCTGCGCTGTGGGTATACCACTGGAACCTGCGCGGCCCTGGCTGCGGCCGGAGCTGCGGAACAACTCTTGACTGGTCAGGCACCGGAGCGTGTCAGTCTGGTAACGCCAAAAGGTTGGCAGGTAGAGGCTGAGCTACTCCACACCGCGCTTGTCGGCGGTGTCTCAACGGCAGCCGTGGCCAAGGATGCCGGAGATGACGTAGACGTGACAAATGGTATGCTAGTATTTGCAGATGTCTGCCTTTCTCGACATCCTGGTATCCGTATAGATGGCGGCGAGGGAATCGGCCGTGTGACAAAGCCGGGGCTGGATCAACCTGTAGGCGCGGCGGCAATAAACAGTGTACCTAGGCGTATGATCACGGAACAGGTGTCTTTGGTATGTGAAGAGGCGGAGTATTCCGGTGGCCTGCAAGTCATTATCCGAGTTCCTGGAGGGCGAGAACTGTCCCGACGCACCTTTAACCCGCAACTGGGTATAGAGGGTGGGCTGTCCATCCTGGGCAGCAGTGGAGTGGTAGAACCCATGAGCAACCAAGCTCTTGTTGATACCATAACGCTCTCTATCCGCCAGGCTCGCGCCGAGGGGGCAACCTGCCTTATTCTTGTGCCAGGAAATTATGGGCTGCATTTTATACAGGAGCACGGGTTTGACCGACGGGCGCCCATCGTTAAGTGCGCAAACTTTATTGGGGATGCGCTGGATGCAGCTGGGGCCGAGGGATTCTCCTCTGTGTTGTTGGTGGGTCATGTGGGAAAGCTGGTCAAACTCGCCGGAGGCGTCATGAATACACACAGCCGATATGCCGACTGCCGCACGGAGATCTTCTGTGCCCATGCGGCAGTTTGCGGTGCAGATACGGCACTGTGCCGGGCGTTGATGGACGCAGCGTCCAGTGATGGCTGCATAGAACTTCTCGATACGGCCGGGTTGCGCGGGGCCGTGATGAGCGGGATACTAGCTTCTATTGATCAGCACATGAAACATCGGGTTGCCGGAAAATATTGCGTAGGCGCGGTTTTGTTTTCTAACCGCTATGGTCTGCTTGGGTACACGCCTACGGCTGCAGATATCATGAAGACTTGGGAGTGAGAAAATGGTACATTTTGTGGGGGCGGGACCGGGGGCGCCGGATCTTATCACGATGCGTGGCGCACATCTGTTGCGCAATGCTGGGACAGTTGTCTATGCCGGGAGCCTTGTGAATCCGGCCTTGCTGAGTCTGTGCCCAGACGGCTGCACGGTTTATAATAGCGCAGAAATGACGTTAGAACAGGTGGTCGATGTTCTGGTGCAAGCGGAAGGAGAAGGGAAATCTCCGGTGCGGCTACATACTGGCGACCCAAGCCTATACGGTGCCATACGGGAACAAATGGATGCGTTGGATGCATTGAACGTACCCTACGATGTGATTCCGGGTGTTTCCAGCCTGTGTGCGGCGGCGGCAGCTCTGCCAGGGGAATACACTCTGCCGGGTATAACGCAATCGGTTATTATCACCCGAATGGCCGGGCGCACATCGGTACCCCAGCAGGAAAGCGTAGCCAATTTGGCCGAGCACGGCTGTTCCATGGTTGTGTTTTTGTCCGCTGGGATGCTGCCGGAACTGCAATCTGCGTTGTTGAAGGGCGCCTACACTGCCGAAACCCCCGCAGCGCTGATCTACAAGGCAAGCTGGCCAGAGGAACGCATCTGCCGCTGTACGCTTGGTACTCTGGCCCAAACGGGACATTTGGCAGGGATTACAAAGACGGCGCTGGTGCTAGTAGGCGAGTTTTTGCGCATGGAACCTGCGCCGCGAAGCAGGCTGTATGATGCAAGTTTTTCCACGGAATATCGAGAGGCCGAACCATGAATTGTAGCGAGGATTTTGGCAGTGGAAATATTGAGTTGATTGCCTTTACCAGCCAAGGCTTTGCGCTCGCCCAGAGGTTGGCTGAAATGCTGGGAGGAACGGCTTCGCGCTGTGGGGAATCAGAATCACTGGCTGTTTGGACAGCGCGTTGTTTTGGCTCAGCGCGGGCGCTGGTTTTTGTAGGTGCCGTGGGGATTGCGGTGCGGGCTGTGGCATCGCATATAAAAAACAAGGCATCGGACCCAGCCGTAGTGGCAGTGGACGAGTGTGCCCATTTCGCCGTACCCATACTGTCTGGCCATCTCGGTGGGGCTAACGATCTGGCCAGGCGAATTTCAGAGCACATAGACGCGATACCGGTTGTAACCACTGCCACTGACGTGAATGGAGTATTTGCCGTGGACGAGTGGGCAAAAAGGCAAAACTGTGTAATTCCTGATCCCGGGAAGATAAAATCTATTTCAGCTCGTCTGCTCGCTGGCGGGACTGTGACGCTGCGCACGCTTTGGCCGGTACTGGGAAATCCGCCATCGGGCGTCGTAGTGGCGCAGGCGGATGGTGAGTATGACTTTGCACTTACGATCAAACGCAAAGGGCGAGACGTACTTCGGATTGTTCCGCGCATCGCTGTGCTGGGAGTTGGCTGCAAAGAGGGGACATCCCGGGAGGCAATAGAGGAGGCGTTCAGCGCTCTGCTGGCTAAGAGCAGCCTATACGAACAAGCGGTTTACAAAGTATGCAGCATCGACCGAAAGGAACGGGAGCCGGGCCTCTTGGACTTCTGTCGGGAACGTGATTTGCCGTTCGTCACCTTTACACCGCAAGAGCTGCAGCAGGCACAGGGTAACTTCACGCCATCCGCCTTCGTGCAGCGCATTACCGGCGTGGACAATGTTTGTGAGCGCGCCGCAGTCCTTGGCAGCGGTGGGAAACTATATGTGAAAAAGGCAGCTGGTAACGGTGTAACTCTGGCACTGGCGCTTTCTCATTTTGCGCCAAACTGGAGTTGGCGCTGAAAGACGAAGGAGAGATATGATGAAAGCGGGCAAAGTAACGCTAGTCGGTATCGGGCCTGGCAGGGCCGGTGGCATGACTGCCGATGCGCTCCAAGCGATGGAAGAGGCCGATGTGCTATGTGGCTACACGGTATATATTGATTTGGTGCGGGAGATGTTTCCGGAAAAAGCGTTCTATGTGACTTCCATGACCAAGGAACGGGAACGTTGCCGTTGGGCGTTAGAGACCGCCTACTCTGGGCAGAGTGTAGCGCTGGTATGCAGCGGTGATGCTGGAGTTTATGGAATGGCAGGGTTGTTGCTCTCTATGGCTTCTGAAGAAGAGAACCGGCCAGACATACGGATAGAAACCGTGCCTGGAGTGACGGCAGCAACTGCTGGGGCGGCAATACTTGGTGCACCGCTGATGAACGACTTTTGCGTTATTTCCCTCTCCGACCGATTAACACCTTGGAGCGTTATTGCATTGCGATTGCGCGCTGCGGCACAGGGTGACTTCGTCATTTGTCTATATAATCCTGCCAGCCGTGGCCGTCCAAAGCACTTGCACAGGGCCTGCAAGATACTGTTGGAGGCTGGGAAGAAGCCGGAGACGATATGCGGCTGGGTGAGGAACATCGGCCGCAATGGGCAGGATAGTGGCATCCTGACACTGGAACAGCTGCTATCTTTCCCGGCGGATATGTTCACTACCGTATATATCGGCAGCAATTCCACGCGTGTGACCAACGGCCGCATAGTTACGCCC
>OLPO01001547.1_pt1 | contig 15414 bp, 12 predicted proteins | sample 1672831 | NCBI WGS metagenome assembly OLPO01 (sample SAMEA3136728, study PRJEB25190) | human gut metagenome
CTATGAACCACCGGGACAAAATTGTCAAGGAGAGATAGAGCTGTCGTTTGTGTAATGTGAGGTAAAAACGGCGGCAGGAGATAGTAAGATGAAAGAAAAATTTGAACAAGAACAAAAAGACAGGCAAAATCATATAGAGGATCTGATACCGGACATGCCAGATATGGAAGATGATGAGAAATTCCGGCAGTGGCTTGAAGAAACATATATTAATGAGGCGGAGCTGATCGAGAAATCTCTGCTTGCCGGACAGGAGTATGAGAAAAATCCTGATATTGCAGAAGAGCTGAGTGTCCCCAGAGAGAAATTTTACCAGCGTCTGAAAGAAGAAGGGCTGTATGACGAGGCGGACGAGCCGAATGACACTTCTGAGCTTTCAAAGAAAGCGGTCAGAGGTGTCGGGACAGAAATTGCCGGAGATGCTGTGGCGAAGAAGAACAATGATTCTGTGTCAAAGACAGCCAGGGAGAAAATTATCTCTATGGAGGCGAGAACCTCGAAGGAGGCTGGTGGCGCGGAAAAAGCAGTTGCGGATAAAGTTGTCTCTATGGAGCCGGAAAGTTCAAAAGAGGCTGGTACCGCAGCAAGGGCAACAGAAGGTTTCAATTCGCCCGTGAAGACAGAGACAGTAGCAGTGTCTGATATTAGGGTATCGTCGGAGAAAGGTTCAAAGAATGACCGTCCGGTCAGAAAGAAGCGGAGTTATCTGCAGCTGGGTAAAGTTGCGGGTGTGGCAGGCGTATGTCTACTGTGCGTGTTTGCCGCGAGTATGACAAGTGAGGCGAATAGGAATTATTGGGTCAGAGGATTTAAGTATCTGACTGGGAATGATACAAAAATAATAACTGGAAATGATAACGAGAATGAAAATGTAAATATTGACGAATATGAGGCAATACAGGATATTGAGAACAAAATAGATGTTAAAGTTCCGGGCTTTTATTACAGACCAGATGGGATGAAATTTTTGAACTATCAGATTAGTCAGGAAACAGACAGCGCTAGAATAGAATATATATGTGATGATAATATTTTGGCTTTAATGATAGATAAACAAAATGAAAATACAGCTAGTAATATTAAAAGTATACATGGCGATGAAAATACTGAAATTATTTTTGATAAAGATGGTATTACAGTTACAATTAAAGAGATTGTTGATGATCGTGAAAAGATACCATGCTTTGAAGCTCGATGGACAAAAGATAATATAGAGTATAACTTGTCAGGGAGAATAGAATTAAGAGAGCTGAAAAAAATAATAAATTATTTGAAATTTTAGAGTGATTTTTTGCGATTTCTTACGTATATATTATGTAAGGGTATGTTTACATAGCGAAAGGAAGTGAGAAATGAGCAAAAGGAAGAAATTACTTGGTCTTCTTATGGCAGTCGGATTGTCAGTAGGAATGAGCGTAACACCGGTTCTGGCAGAAACAACAAGTATTCTGGACGAAATTACCGATGAGGAAACTACGGAAGATTTCGCTGAGGATACCAGTTATAGTGTACTTCGTGGAACAAACCTGAATTTTGGAAATGTGAAAATTCAAAAGGTGAACAGTGGAGAACTGGCAATTTATGGTGTAACACAGTGCCATAAGAAATGTGCTAAAGTATATCTGTCACTGTTTCTGGAGCGTAAAGTAAATGGAAGTTACAGTACTTACAAGATTTGGGAATTCACAGCAAACAATGCGACCAGTCTTGGAAGAACCATTGATGTTATCGTTCCGAGTGGCACTTACTACCGTGTGCGTGGATACCATGCAGCCAGCAACAATGGTCTGAAGGAATCTACGTCCACTCTGACACAGGGCATTATGATTAAGTAATTCCAATCATTCAACAGTAACTATTAACCCAAAAACAACATTTAAGAGAAAACCAAAAACCAACTAAAAACCAAAACCATGTAAAACCAATTAACAAATTAAAACTTTAAAAACCTAAGACAAAATTTTTAAACCAAACTACTGCGGGCATCACGGACACCGGAGAATGTAAACTAATAAACCGTGTAAACATCCGTTACCTTTCGAAGGGACGAGCTGTCTGCAGACTTTTAAAAACCAAACCAAAATCATGTAAAGGCAGGGCGGGATTTCAGATCTCGTCCTGTTTTTTTCTTTTCTTGTATTTCTCCTGTGATTTTACACAAAAAGACTGTTAAAAAACAAGCAAACCGTGTATAATGGTTACAACAATATATATTTGCATGATTTTTCAGACAAAGGGGGTTCGCACATGAAGATAACCTTTATTGGGGCGACACATGAAGTGACCGGAAGCTGTTATTATCTGGAAGCTGCCGGTAAGAAGTTTCTTGTAGACTGTGGTATGGAACAGGGACCCGATTATTATGAAAATCAGGAAATACCGGTTAAGGGAAGTGACCTTGATTTTGTTCTCCTGACTCACGCACACATGGATCATTCTGGAAATCTGCCGGCAATCTATGCAAAAGGTTTTCAGGGACCGGTTTATGCGACACAGGCGACCTGCCATCTCTGTGATATTATGCTTCGAGACAGCGCCCATATTCAGATGTTCGAGGCAGAATGGCGAAACCGTAAGGGACGTCGTCAGGGCAAGCCGGAATTTATACCGGCATATACAATGGAGGATGCACTGGGGGTTCTGCAGAATTTTGTTCCGTGTCCATATGAAAAGACAATCACACCGGCAGAGGGCATCCGTGTACGATTTGTCGATGCCGGACACCTGCTTGGCTCTGCAAGCATTGAAGTGATCATCAACGAAGATGGAAAAGAGAAAAAAATTGTATTCTCCGGTGACATCGGAAATCTCAATCAGCCACTGATCAAAGACCCGGTATACCTTCACGATGCCGATTATGTTGTGATGGAATCGACCTACGGTGACAGAAGCCATGGCGACCGTCCGGATTATGTGGGACTTCTGAGTGAAGTGATCCAGAGAACCTTCGACCGCGGAGGAAGCGTCATTATTCCGTCATTTGCGGTAGGACGTACACAGGAGATGCTTTATTTCATTCGCCAGATCAAAGAAGAAGGACGCGTCCATGGACACGACAACTTCAAGGTTTATGTGGACAGTCCGCTGGCAAATGAAGCGACAACCATTTTTAATGAACATATTTATGACTGCTTTGATGAAGAAGCCATGGCACTTGTAAATAAGGGCATCAACCCATTGATGTTCCCGGGACTGAAAACCTCGATCACAAGTGACGATTCCAAAGCAATCAACTTTGACGAAGACTGCAAGGTAATTATTTCTGCGAGCGGTATGTGTGATGCCGGTCGAATCAAACATCACCTGAAACACAATCTGTGGAATCCGAACAACACGATTCTGTTTGTCGGTTATCAGGCAATCGGTACCCTCGGAAGATCACTTCTCGAAGGTGCTACAGAGGTAAAACTTTTCGGCGAGACTGTTTATGTTGGTGCAGAAATCTGCCAGATGCCGGGTATCAGCGGTCATGCCGATGTAAACGGACTGATGACCTGGATCAAATCTTTCAATCAGAAACCGGCGAAAGTTTTTGTTACACATGGCGATGATGAAGTGACGGAGATTTTTGCAAGACGTCTTGAAGAAGAACTTGGACTGGATGCGATGGCACCGTTCAGCGGCACTGTCTTTGACCTCGCAGAAAACGTCTGCATCTATGAAGCACAGGGCATCAAGATCACGAAAACTGCTGTTTCACCGAAGACTTCGAAGGCTGCACGTGCATTCCAGAAACTGGTTGCCATGGGACAGCGCCTTATGTCTGTTATCCGCAAGAGTGAAGGGATTCCGAACAAAGATCTCGACCGCTTTACGAGAGAAGTGCAGTCACTGTGTGATAAATGGGACCGTGATGATCTGTCATAAAGAACTGAAAATAAAAAACAATGTCAAGAACGCAAAAACCGGAGAGCCGATGTGGTTCTCCGGTTTTGCAATTGATGCCAAAGTATGCGAGAGAAGCTGTCAGTGGCAGGTTCTCTGTATGTACTTATATACAGCATGTAGCTGTACAGGAAAAAAATTTAGTTTAAAGCTTCTTTCAGAGCTTTGGCAAGCTGGTCCGGACAGGATGTTGGTCTGAATCCGCAGCGGATCCCTTCGAGTCTGCTGATTGCTTCTTTGGCATCCATGCCTTCGATCAGTTTGGCTACGCCCTGTGTGTTGCCGGAGCATCCGCCCTGAAATTTTACATCATGAACTTTTCCCTGTTCGTCAATTTCAAATGAGATGGCGCTTGAACAGACGCCGGATGTTTTATATACCATAATATCAACCTCCTTGAGACAGTATAGCAGAAAAGAAAAAAAGTTTCCATATAAACGCAACATTTGGTATAATAAAAAAGTATATTTAAAGTTGCTGTGAACGGAGTGAACAGTAACTATTTAAACTTAACAGAACTGTTCATGACAGAATAACAGATGTGAAATGTTAAAAGTAGAATGATATGTCTGGGAACAGTACAGAATACAGAAAAAAGACAGGAGAATTTTATCATGAGATGTATCGGTATTATTGGAGCGATGGAAGTAGAGGTTGCAAGTTTGAAAGAGCGCATGCAGGATGTGGAAATCACACGCAAAGCTTCCATGGAATTTTATGCCGGTGTTTTAGAAGGCAAAAAAGTAGTAGTTGTCCGTTCTGGAATCGGTAAAGTAAATGCAGCAATTTGTACACAGATCCTGATCGACGATTTCCATGCAGAAGTCGTGATCAATACAGGTATCGCAGGAAGTCTGAATGCAGATATTAACATCGGTGATATCGTAGTTTCCACAGACCTTATCCATCATGATATGAATGCAGTAGCATTTGGTTATCCGGTAGGTCAGATTCCGCAGATGGATGCATTTTCTTTCCACAGTGATGATGCACTCCGCAAGCTGGCAGTGCAGGCATGTAAAGAAGTCAATCCGGACATCGAAGTATTTGAGGGACGTATCGCATCCGGCGATCAGTTCGTTGCAGACCAGGGTGTAAAAGATTTCGTCGTAAAAGAATTCGGTGCATATGCCGTTGAAATGGAGGGCGCAGCAATCGCTCAGGCAGCATACCTTAACAATGTTCCGTTCCTTGTGATCCGTGCGATCTCCGACAAAGCAGACGGAAGTGCAGAAATGGATTATCCGACATTTGAGGCAATGGCAGCAGAGCACAGCTTCAAACTGACACTTCGCATTCTGAAAGACATCCAGGGCTGATTGCGGCACATTTCGCATAGTCCTGCATAAAATGATAGGGACGATGGTAAAGCAGGAGCCTGTCCATGTATTACGACAAGTTTTTACCATTTTATCTGACTTATGCCAGTCCGGCGCTTTATAGCGGAGAACGCATGCAGGAAAGAGAATTTGCCCTGATGAAATCTTATTTTCCGGATACAGCACTTAAAGTGCAGGAAAAAGTAGAAGAAGAATGTGAGCTTCTGGATTATGAAGGAAGCAGGCTTTATGACGAATATCCCGACAGACTGATGATGCACAGCCTGTGCAGACAGATACGCGAGCAGGTTGCAGGGGAACTTGAGCAGCAGGAGATTTCGGATCGCTTTTTAGATGATCTGATCGAAGTACTTCTGTATCAGGAAATTTCAAGGAGACGCTGCAGACGGCGCAGATGCCGGAGATTCTGACAGGAAGCTTTGTATCACAGATGTACAGTGTGACAGAAAGAAAGATTTATTTTATATGATGACATTACAGGAATTTTTGGAAAAACAATTTGATGAAGAGCTGATGCTTGCAGTATTAAGCGGTCAGAGAAGCAAGGAAAAAGATGTTCCGTCCCGTGTGCGGATACGCCCGATCGAACTGAAAGGCAGTGTCTGTTATCAGGCTTCTTCCACCGTGGGAACGAAAGTGCTCCACTCGAATTATACAAGAGAAGAAATCATTTCCTATGTGGAGGCAAACCTTGGCGAAGGCTGTTTTTCACAGTTTCAGATACAGGGAAGATGCGTGGATGGGACGGTTCTGGTCAGCAAAAAAGGCAGGCAGACAATCAAAGTCAAAAGGCATCCGGCGCGGGAAACAGTCAGGATCCAGGCGCATAACCGGGTGAAACAATATATTCTAAAAGAAGGGACGGCAGTTCCGTTTCTTGTGGACCTTGGTGTGATGAACCGTGAGGGCAAAATCCACAATACTTCTTATGACAAATTTAAGCAGATCAACCGTTTTCTGGAATTTATCGAGGATATTCTTCCGGCGTTGTCCAGAGAACGGGAGATCACGATTCTGGATTTCGGATGTGGCAAATCTTATCTGACCTTTGCCATGTATTATTATCTGAAAGAACTCAAAGGATACGATGTCAATATCATCGGCCTTGATCTGAAAGAAGATGTTATTAAGAAATGTAACGGCCTTGCTCAGAAATATGGCTATGACAAGCTGCATTTCCTGCATGGTGATATTGCAGATTATGAGGGTCTACAGAAGGTCGATATGGTTGTGACACTCCATGCCTGTGACAAGGCGACAGATTATGCGCTTGCAAAAGCTGTCGAGTGGGATGCGCAGGTGATCTTATCTGTGCCGTGCTGCCAGCATGAGCTGAACAGTCAGATCCACAATGAACTTCTGGAGCCGGTGCTGAAATATGGCATCCTGAAAGAACGTATTTCTGCGCTTCTGACAGATGGTATCCGTGCAGAACTTCTTGAAGCGAAAGGTTACAGCACACAGATCCTTGAATTTATTGATATGGAACATACACCGAAGAATCTTCTGATCCGTGCGGTCAAAAATGAAAAAGCTCATTTCCCGGAGGGACTTCCTGCGATGAACGATGCGCTGAACAGCCATCTGACACTGGAAAAACTGCTTTATCCGGACGGTCTGCACTTTAAGAAGGGAGTCTGAAACCATGCTAAAAGTACTGAAAAGGTTTTTGATCCTTCTGGTAATCTTCATACTGGGAGTGACCGGTACGGTGTTTCTTATGAATAACGAAACGACGGATGACCGTTCAGATATGAATAATCCGACGCTTCCGGAAGTGATGGTGGATTTTAACGGAACGCTTGCAAACCGCATGTATGGTTACCGACAGCCGATGGAAGCAGATTTTGTCCGTGACAGCGTGACACCACTTGATACAACGAAGAAGCTGACAATCGCAATCAATCCTTATGACGAAAAGGTAAAGAGCCTTTCTTATGAGGTGCGTACTTCCGATGGAACAAAGATCGTCGAAAACCGTAAGATCAAAGATCTGAATTCTTCAGGATCGGACGGTTATCTCCGTGCACAGATTGAGATCAATTCCGGGCTTCTGATGAATCAGGAGTATTCCATGCAGCTGACGGTCGATACAAATGATGGAGAAGCCTATTATTATACGAGAGTCGTTTCAAGATCCTCTACAAATACGCAGGCTTATGTGAAATTTGCATCTGATTTTGCGCAGATGTGTATGGACAAAACTTCGGCAGATAATCTTGCCGCATATCTGGAATCCGCAGATTCAGCGACGACAAATTTTGCATCCGTTTCCATTAAATCACCACTTTCTGTGATAAGCTGGGGCAATTTAAATCCGCAGATCACAAAGAAAGGGATACCGGTCATCAAAGAGATCAATGAGACGACTGCAAGTATTTCACTGGAATATGAAATCTGTGCCGCAAATGAAAACGGTGGTGCAGAATATTATAATGTAACAGATTTTTACCGCCTGCGTTATTCGGAAGACCGTATTCGTCTGCTTGATTTTGAGCGGTCCGCAGGACAGGTATTTGACCCGAAACAGTCAGTGATCACGGATGACGGATTGCTGCTCGGAGTCCGTAACAAAAACGTGACCTATCTTACAAATACAGAAGGAAGCGTGACGGCTTTTGTGCAGGAAGGGGCACTCTGGACTTATACACAGAACAACGGCAAGTTTGCACAGGTGTTTGATTTCCGTAAGGCGGCAAAAGGAGATTTCCGTGATTCACGCACGGAACATGACATTAAGCTTCTGAGCGTGGAAGACGACGGCGATATCAATTTCATGGTCTATGGTTACATGAACCGCGGAAACCACGAAGGTTACTGCGGAGCTGGAATCTATCATTATAATCATGACCAGAATGTAGTTGAGGAGAAAGTATTTATCCCGACGACAGAGTCGTTTGAGTTTTTGAAATCCGATCTCGGTACATTGAGTTATGTAAACAAGAAAAACCAGCTGTTCCTGCTCCTTTCCGGAAGTCTTTACCAGATCAATATTGATGACAGCGAATATAAAGTTCTGGCAGAAAACATCGACAGTAATCAGTTTGCCGTATCTGAGACGAATGCACATGCGGCATGGAGAATCACGGACGGTGATCAGGCGGGACAGATTGAATACATTGATTTTGACTCACTTAAGACAAGAAATAATACACCGGATGCTTCGCAGCAGTTTCGGGTACTCGGTTTTATGAATGAAGACCTGATTTATGGAAATGTGCTTGACGGGGACAGCCTTACTGATGAAAACGGACATACGGTCGACGGAATTACATCAATAAAGATAGAAGATTTTGACGGAAATGTCAAAAAAGAGTATCATCAGGATGGATATTATATTACAGACGTGACGGTTGGAAGTTCCCTGATGGAATTTAACCTGTCAGAAAAGAACGGCAATGCGTACGTCGTCAAGAGTAAAGACAACATCATGAACAACAAAGAAACTTCGGCAGATCTGGTTTCTGTGGAGCAGACGAGTACGACACGTCAGGGCGTTATCGTCAAACTGGCATTCACCGACAAACCGGAGGCAGATGAACCACTGATTCTGACCGCCAAAATAAAAAACGGAAGCGAGAATACCGTTCAGGTCGAAGAGGATAAGAGCCAGCTTGGAGATGTTTATTATGTATATGCCCGCGGCGGTCTGGACAGTGTGTGGACAGATCCGGCACAGGCAGTACTGCAGGCAGACAGCCGGACAGGTGTGGTTTTGAACAGGGCACAGCAATATGTCTGGGAACGTGGAAATATGAAAACACAGCTTACGTTGAATACGGAGGATGTTCCTGAAATCATCCGAAGCGGTTCATGGGATAAAGACAAGCTGCAGGAAGGTCTGGGAGATTCCGGAACCGTGATCGATCTTACCGGATGCAGTCTGGAAAATGTCCTTTATGAGATCAGCGCACAGCGTGCAGTTATAGCAAAAACCGGTGCAGATACCAGTGTCGTGATCGTCGGATATGACGCATACAATACATGGCTTCTGAATCCGGCAACAGGTGAGGTCAGCCCGTATGGAATGAACGACAGTACCGCTCTTTTCCAGCAGGCGGGCAATGTATTTATTTCTTATCTTGATAACCAAAAATAATTTTACAGGGGGACAGGCTTATGTTAAGCAAAGGCATCGCAAAACTTGTACAGTATGGAGTTGAGTCAGGACTGGTTTTGGAGTGTGAGAGAAATTACACGACAAACCTTCTTCTGGATGTATTTCATGAAGATGAATACACCGAACCAGAAGAAAAATTTTCAGGCGTAGATCTGGAAGAAACTCTGAATGAACTTCTGGATGAAGCAGTAAAGAGAGGACTGATCGAGGACAGTGTGGTTTACCGTGATCTTTTTGACACCAGACTGATGAACTGCCTGATGCCCCGTCCGGCGCAGGTTCAGAAAGAGTTCTGGGACAGATATCAGGATGATCCGCAGAAAGCAACAGATTATTTTTACAAACTGAGCCAGGACAGCAACTATATTCGCCGTTATCGTGTAAAGAAGGATCAGAAATGGAAAGTGGACAGCCCGTATGGAGAAATTGACATTACGATCAATCTTTCCAAACCGGAAAAAGATCCGAAAGCGATCGCAGCAGCAAAAAATGCCAAAGCAAGCAGTTATCCGAAATGTCTGCTCTGCCCGGAAAATGAGGGATATGCAGGACGTGTAAACCATCCGGCAAGACAGAACCACAGAATCATTCCGATCACGATCAATGATACACCATGGGGATTCCAGTATTCTCCGTATGTATATTACAATGAACACTGTATCGTGTTTAACAGCAAACATACCCCGATGAAAATCGAAAGAAATGCGTTTATCAAGCTGTTTGATTTTGTCAAACTGTTTCCGCATTATTTTCTGGGTTCCAATGCGGACCTTCCGATCGTTGGCGGTTCCATTCTGAGCCATGACCATTTCCAGGGCGGTCATTATACATTTGCAATGGCAAAAGCTCCGATTGAGAAACATGTGACGATCCCGGGTTATGAAGATGTAGAAGCAGGTGTTGTTAAATGGCCACTGTCAGTGCTTCGTATCCGTCATAAAGACTCTGACCGTCTGGTCGATCTTGCGACACATGTACTGGAAGTCTGGAGAGGATATACCGATGAAGCAGCATTTATTTTTGCTGAGACAGACGGTGAACCGCACAACACGATCACTCCGATCGCACGTAAAGTCGGCGACATGTATGAGCTGGATCTGACACTTCGAAACAACATCACAACCGAAGAAAATCCGCTTGGTGTATATCATCCGCATGCGCAGTATCATCACATCAAAAAAGAAAATATCGGTCTCATCGAGGTTATGGGACTTGCCGTACTTCCGGCACGTCTGAAAGAAGAACTGGAACTTCTTGAAGAATATATTCTGGAAGACAAAGACATCGCTTCCAACGAAAAAATCGAGAAACATGCGGCATGGGCAGCAGAAGTGCTCTCGAAATACAAGGATATCAACAAAGATAATATCCATGAAATTCTCCAGAAAGAGGTCGGCAATGTGTTTGTACATGTACTCGAAGATGCCGGTGTATACAAATGCACACCAGAAGGCAGAGAAGCATTTATGAGATTCATCGAGACATTATAATTACATAGTGTAAAAGCATCAGAAAATGGAACCCGGAAGAAATTCCGGGTTCTTTTTGTATATATTCAGAAAAATTTTTACAGCCATGCAACAAAACCATGCTAAAATGACACTAATATACAGATGCATCAAACAGAACACAGAACCGGCGGGGGCCGGGCAGAAACAGAGGTGAAACATGGACGATTTAAAAAAGCCTGAAGTATTTGCCGCATATTATGAAAAGGTGTACAGGGAACTGTATTATTTTGCACTCCACACACTGAAGAATCCGCAGGATGCGGAGGATGCCGTGAGCGAGACAGTGGCAGACGCGTTTGCAACAGTGGAGAAGCTGCGTGATAATGAGAAATTCCAGGTATGGATTTTTCAGATACTGTCCAATAAATGCAAGCGCAAACTAAAAGAATATACCCAAAAGACGGTTGAACTGCCGGATGACCTGCCGACAGGCGACGCAACGGACGAATCGTTGCAGGTACGGGAGGCACTGGATCGTCTGGACGAAACAGAGCGCCGGATCATCTGCCTCAATGTCATCGGTGGATTCAAGAGCCATGAGATTGGAGAAATGATGCAGATGAACCACAATACTGTCCGCTCGCGGATCAGCCGCGGACTGAATAAGATGAAAGAATTTCTTGCATAGAAAGGAGGCAGCAATATGGATGACAGAGAATTGATGGATAAAATCAGGAAATCAATGGAAGACACTCCGGTTCCGGAGTCCCTGAAACCGGAGAATATACAGAAAATGCTCGAAGAGCAGAGCAAAAATCAGCCGAAAAGCACCACCACACACAGATTCTGGAATGCCAGAACTTCCCGCTATATCGGCGCTGCAGCAGCGGCAGTCGTTGTAATTGCGGCACTTGGGATTACTCCGGGGCTGCTCAAGATGCATACCGAGGCAAAGCCAGGAGACACAACATACACAGCAAGTAATGATGCACAGACCGCCTCGGAGTCTGCTAATGAAACGGCACTGGAACAGGCAGATATTCAAAGTGCCGAAGAATCCGACACAACAGAATTTGACACAGTTTCACCGGAAGCAGCCGAACCTGTCAAAGTTGTACAGGCGACAGATCCGGTCTCAGGCATTGCCCATATGGACAGCTATGATGATCTGTACAACATGCTTAAAGAATGGAATGAAAACCCGACTACCAGTAACTATGCCCGTGTAATGACAATCGAAGAATCGGCCGACACTGGAAGCGCAAATACAGCGGCAGCATCAGATATGGCGTCATCGGATGCAGCTTCCCCGGACAGCGTAATTGCTGCGTATCCTGAGGGCGAAATCGATTCTGCTTTCAGTTATGATGAAAAATCAGATTCGGGTGATTATTCATCAACCAACACGCAGGAAGAAATGGTCGACGAAGCAGATATCGTAAAGACAGACGGAACCTACATTTATGCGATGGACAGCAAGGGCACAGTCAGGATCGTAGACGCGGCATCCATGAAGCTGATTGGAACGATTAACGGCGAAAACAGCGCTGATTACAAAGAAATGTATGTGGAAGGAAGCTGTCTGCAGTTAATCCGCCAGCAGGTAGAATACGTCACCTACAAAGGAGAACTGAATCTTCCGTCAACGAGTGATGAGGACTCAGACAACGACAGTACGCAGTCAGTACGCTCAAGCTACAGTATGCCGGTGACGACAGTTTCGGTTTTGACATACGATATATCGGACAGAAATGCTCCGAAACTGACAGGAACCTATCAGCAGGACGGTTCATATCTCTCATCCAGACGAAGCAACGGTTATCTGTATCTCTTTACTTCCTACACACCGGATACGGGAAACAATGCAGATCAGCTTGAGTATTATGTCCCGAGAAGCGGACAGGAATATATCGCATACGATCATATCTACCTGCCGGAGCAGGAGGGGTCGGATGATTTTTTCTACAATGGAAAGGCATATCTGGTTTCTGGCGCAGTGGCAGTCGGGACACCGGATCAGGCTTCTGATATCATGGCGGTTGTCAGCGGTGCAGAAACCTTCTACGTGAGCGAAAACAATATTTATTCCGCAGTATCGACCTGGAACGAAAAAGAGACCCGTACAGAACTTGTACGCATTGGTTATGCAGACGGCAAATTCACGGACGGAAGCACCGGCTCCGTCGCAGGAGAGCTCAATGACAACTTTTCATTAGACGAATACGCAGATCATCTCCGCGTGGTAACGACTGTGGAATCCTGGAGTTCCGATTACAGTGATTTTTCACGGAGCAACAGCCTGTATGTGCAGGATTCTTCAATGAAAACAGTTGGTAAGATTGAGAATCTTGCAGAAGGTGAAGAAATCAAATCTGCCCGTTTTATGGGGGAGACCGGATATTTTGTCACGTACAAAAACACAGACCCGCTTTTCTCCGTCGATCTTTCAGACCCGGAAAATCCGAAAGTGCTCGGTGAGCTCAAAATTACCGGATTTTCCTCTTACCTGCACTTCTATGGCGAAAACAAACTGCTCGGAATCGGATGGGAGACAGATCCGGACACCGGAAATACGATTGGAATGAAATGCTCAATGTTTGACATCAGCGATCCGTCCGATGTAAAAGAGACTGACCGTTTTGTACTGAAGGACGTTTCTTTCTGCGATGCACTTACAAATTACCGTTCAATCCTGGCTGCACCGAAGAAAGGCCTGTTTGGTTTTGCCTACGGTATGTACGGAAGCAATTCGGATATCTATGATTCAAGTGAAAACTTCTATTACAGTGTATTCTCCTTTGATGAAGAAGATGGTTTTGTTCCGAACGCTTATGTGAAGATGAACGACTGTGGCCTTTTTGACGATAGAATGGAATGGCAGGACTACCGTACTGCACGCGGTATTTATATCAAAGATACTTTTTACCTTGTGACCGAGAAAGGAATTGCTTCCTATAATATGGCGGATGATTATTCTGCTGCCGGAATCCTTAAGTGGAACGAATAAAAACAGCGGTTCTCCCTGATTTACTCCTTGCAGGAATCCGTTGAATAGTCTATACTAGAAGTCAATTGGATGAGAAATGAATAAACAGAGAGGTATAGATTATGAAGCTCACAACGGTAAAAGAAATTTATAAAAACAGAGAAGCATACCTGAACAAAGAGGTATCCGTAGGAGGATGGGTACGAAGTGTACGTGGATCCAAGGCATTTGGATTTATCGTACTTCATGACGGTACTTTTTTTGAGACTCTGCAGGTCGTATATCATGACAACATGCCAAACTTTGCAGAGATCAGCAAATTAAATGTTGGTGCTGCGATCATTGTCAAAGGTACACTGGTTCCGACACCGGAAGCAAAACAGCCATTTGAAATTCAGGCAGAAGAAGTACAGGTAGAGGGTGCATCTGCTCCGGACTATCCGCTTCAGAAAAAACGCCATACACTGGAATACTTAAGAACCATGACACATTTAAGACCGAGAACCAACACTTTCCAGGCAGTGTTCCGTGTACGTTCTCTTTGTGCATATGCGATCCACAAATTCTTCCAGGAGAAGGGATTTGTATATGTACACACTCCACTGATCACAGGAAGTGACTGTGAGGGTGCAGGAGAGATGTTCCAGGTTACTACACTTGACATGAAAAATCCTCCGATGAATGAGGATGGTACTGTAGACTACAGCCAGGATTTCTTTGGCAAAGAGACCAACCTTACTGTAAGCGGTCAGCTCAACGGTGAGACTTATGCACAGGCATTCCGTAATATCTACACATTCGGACCGACTTTCCGTGCTGAGAACTCCAACACGACACGTCATGCAGCAGAGTTCTGGATGATCGAGCCGGAATGTGCATTTGCAGATCTGGATGACAACATGGACCTTGCAGAAGAGATGCTGAAATACGTGATCCGTTATGTCCTTGAGAATGCTCCGGAGGAAATGAACTTCTTTAATTCCTTCATCGACAAGGGACTTCTGGATCGTCTGAACCATGTAGTAAATTCTGAATTTGGTCATGTAACTTACACAGAAGCAATTGAACTTCTGGAGAAAAACAACGACAAATTCGATTACAAAGTATTCTGGGGATGTGACCTTCAGACAGAGCATGAGCGTTATCTGACAGAGCAGATCTTTAAGAAACCGGTATTTGTTACCGATTATCCGAAGGAAATCAAGGCATTCTATATGAAACAGAACGAAGACGGCAAGACCGTTGCCGCTATGGACTGCCTTGTTCCTGGAATCGGCGAGATTATCGGCGGAAGCCAGAGAGAGGATGATTATGACAAGCTGAAAGCCCGTATGGATGAGATGGGTCTGAAGGCTGAGGATTATCAGTTCTACATGGATCTGCGTAAATACGGTTCTACCCGTCATTCCGGATTCGGACTTGGATTCGAGCGCTGCGTAATGTACCTGACAGGTATGGGCAACATCCGTGACGTCATTCCATTCCCGAGAACAGTAAACAACTGCGATTTATAAGGAGTAGTTTTGCATGATAAGATTTATTCATCTTTCTGATGTGCATTTGGGCGCAGTTCCTGACCGGGGCTGCCCCTGGAGCCACGAGAGAGAAGAAGAAATCTGGGAAACATTCCGC
>OLPO01001548.1_pt1 | contig 15407 bp, 16 predicted proteins | sample 1672831 | NCBI WGS metagenome assembly OLPO01 (sample SAMEA3136728, study PRJEB25190) | human gut metagenome
GGAAACAGCTTCGCTGTGCCGGTCGTGAGGTGGATAGGCGAGCGAATCGCCATGGTGGAAGGAGAATCATGGAAATAGAGGTCAAGTACCATGATGGCGCGTCGAAGCTCGGCAGCGACGTGCACGGCGTCATGTGCGACATGGCGGCGAGCGAGACGGTGGATCTGAGGCAGGGCGAGTGCAAGGTCATCCCGCTCGGCGTCTCCATGAAGCTGCAGGAAGGCTGCTGGGGGCTGCTGGTCCCGCGAAGCTCGACCTGCCTGAAGCACGGCATCATGATGGCGAACTCCGTTGGCATCGTCGAGCCCGACTACTGCGGCGACGACGACGTGTGGGGCTTCGTGGCGTACGCCATCCGCGACACGGTCATCGAGGCCGGCACGCGCATCGCGCAGTTCATGCCGGTTTCGCTCACTGTCAAATGGGACAACATCCGCTTCAAGGAGCTGGATTCGATGCCGTACCCCAACCGCGGCGGATACGGCTCAACAGGCGAAAAGGCGGGAAAGTACGTCTTAGACGCCAACGGAGACAGGATTTACCCAGGTACGTATGTGCATATGAAGTACAGCAGCGAGGTGAAGCGTGTTGCCGAGGTGTCAACCTCGACTCGAAGCGGGTCAACAGGCCCAACTAGGCGTACTCGGTCGACAGGAAGAACCTGCAATGGAGCGAGTGGGTCAAGGCGGCAAAAGAGCAGCAGCGCGCGGGGAACATCGTCAGCATCAGGATGTGACCTTCCAGGTACAACCGAATAGCCGTGATTCACGGAACCCCTTCTAACGGAGCTGGGCGGTGAGAGCTGCCCAGCTCTCTTTTTTTGCCGCGTGACCTCTCCCGTACCTTCTAGCGCATGGCTAAGGAGAAGTGCACAGAGGAGCTTATAGCGCAGGTCGTGGAGCTTGCGGGCAACGGTTTGCAGAACAAGGACATCTGCGCCGCCGTCGGCATCTCCGAGACCAGTTTTTACAAGTGGGCTAAGAATCCGAGGACGAAGAACCAGGTCGCTTTCTGCCAGTCCCTACAAAAGGCGAGGAGCCTTCGCAAGGCGAGGTACCTGGAGAACATCAGCAACGCGGCCGACGGCGACTGGAAGGCCGCCGCCTGGTTCCTGGAGCGCTCGTACCCGCTGGAGTACAGCCTGAGCAACCGCCGTTTCGACAAGCTCATGGAGCAGCACGAGAAGGAGCATCCGCGCCCAGTGCTCGACACCGCGTCGCTCATTCCCCCAGCTTACTGGGATGTTTGGCGCGACATCATGGCTGGCGGGCACGGCACCTACGAGGCTACTGGCGGTCGCGGCTCGCTGAAGTCCACCATCATCGGCGGCGAGGCCCCGGTGATGCTGATGCTCAAAGACCCGAAGCTGTGCGGCGTGTGCTTCCGCCAGGTGCAGGGGACCATCCGCGACTCCATCTTCGCCACCATCATCAGCGCCATCAAGCGCCTTGGCGTGGAGTCCGAGTTCGAGTTCACGTACCAGCCGATGGAGATTCGCCGCCGCGAGACGGGGCAGGTGATACTGTTCCGCGGCCTCGACGACCCCGAGAAGGCGAAGTCCCTTCAGCTCAAGGACCCCGAGCAGTACATCGGCTTCGCCGTTTGGGAGGAGTTCAACCAGTTCAAGGGCATGCAGCAGGTGCGCAAGGCCGAGCAGTCGGTAAAGCGCGGCGGCGCCCCGCACTTCTGGACGTTCCGAATGTGGAACACCCATCCAGACGAGGAGCACTGGAGCAACGAGCACTGGCGCGAGTCGCTCGAGGATTCCGACACGTACGCCTTACGCGTTAACTACAACGAGGTTCCCGCCGAGTGGCTGGGCGAGGCGTTCATAGCGGACGCGCTGAAGCTCAAGGCGGCCAACCCCGAGGCGTACAAGAACGAGTACCTGGGCGAGTGCAGCAAGCTCACGGGCCGCGTCTTCGCCAACGTCGAGGACTTCCAGCTCGACCCATCAGCCGTCGGCTCCTTCAAGTGGGTTCGGAACGGCATCGACTGGGGATATATGCAGGACCCGTTCGTTTTCCTGCGCGTTGCCTACGACCGCAAGCTCGGCGACCTGTACGTGTTCGACGAGCTGTACAACACCGAGACGCTCGACGCGCCGAACATCGCCGAGGTGAAGAGGCACCTTGCGGAGCGCGACGCCGACGGCAAGGTGAAGCTCACGCCAGACGGCGAGCCCGTCTTCCAGGCGCGCAAGCCGGCAAACGAGATACGCGCCGACGCGGCGGCCCCGAAGGACATCGCAACCTGGAAGGAAGGCGGCCTGTGGATCATGGGGGCGTCGAAGCGTGTCCCCGTCGCCGACGGCATCCGCTGGCTGCAGAAGCGCGCCCACATCTACATCGACCGTAGGAAGTGCCCCCTGACGTGGGCGGAGTTCACCCGCTACCGCGCCGAGGAGGACGAGGAGGGCCGCTTCCGAGGCTTCCCCGACAAGGACAACCACACCATCGACGCGGTGCGCTACGCCGTGTTCGACCTCATCTCAGACAGAAGCATCGTCTAAGGAGCGATCATGGCAAACGACCTGTTCACATCGAACGCAGTCAAATGGCTGGAATCCATCGGCTACCCCGTGGCGAGCCTCTCCACGCCTATGGACCCCTACGTGTCGCAATGGTGGGCGTACCTGATGGCCGAGGCGGACTTCTACTCCCGCGAGGAGGTGGACGAGAACGGCCGGAAGAACAAGGTGAAGGTTCGAAGCTGCACGCCTGCCGACATGGTGTGCGAGGACATGGCCAACCTGCTCTACAACGAGAAGGCGGGCATCAGCCTGGTCGACCCGGAGGCCGAGGACGTCGCCACGGCGTGGCTTGACGGCTGGCTCAACCGCACCGCTTGGAACGACAAGGCACCGCTCGCCATGAAGCGCATGTGCGCCACCGGCACGGCCGGCTGGGCGCTTCACGTGAGCAGGGCAGCTGAGGTCGGGCAGTCTGACTCGCTGCAAGTCGATCCCATCCGCTACGACGCGCGCAGCATCGTTCCGCTCGATTGGGGAGAGCGCGGATGCACGGCGTGCGCCTTCGTCTCGTCGCTGTACCTGAGGGGCAAGCGATGCCGCCAGGTGGAGGTCCACCGCCCCGACCCCATCACAGGCAGCTACCAGATCATGTGCGGCTTCTTCGACGAGAAGGGCGATCAGTTCCAGCCAGAGGGCTACCTCAAGGCGGACAGCGCGCTCGACACCAAGCAGCTGCTCCCCACCTTCCAGCTGATAAGGCTCGCAGACGACAACCCATACTGGGATTACAGCCCCATGGGCGTGTCGCTCTTCGCCAACGCCATCGACGCGCTTGAGACCGTCGACCTGGCCTTCGACGCAATAGGCAACGAGCTGTTCCTCGCCAAGAAGATGCTGCTCATCCCGGAGTCGATGTTCAGCCGCAACGATAGCGGCATGCTCCAGATGCCGCACATGAGCGGGCACCAATTCTTTCTCGCTACCGAGAGCAACACCTACGACGGCAAGCCGTCTGTCTACGAGTACAATCCCGAGATCCGCTCGGGCGCGATGCGCGAGATGCTGTCCACCTCGCTGCAGGTGCTCGGGAAGCGCATCGGTTTCGGTACCAAGGCGTACGCCCTCGACAAGACGGGCAGCATCACCACCGCCAAGGAGGTCGCCTCGGACAACGCCGAGATCATGCGCACCGTGCGCAAGCACGAGCACGTCATCGAGCCGGCGGTGCGCAAGCTGATCGAGGCAGCGGCCAACGTGTACCGCACGCTGGGCACGGTGGGTCTTCCCGACCTCACGGGCCAGGTGCAGGTCGTTATGGGCGACAGCATCATCGAGGACGACGACACGCTGCGCGAGCGCGACCGCGCCGACGTGGCCGCTGGGCTCCTCGAGCCGTGGCGGTACATGGTGCGCTGGCAGGGTTATACCGAGGAGGACGCGATGGCCGCCACGCAGGCCGCCTCAGACGCTCCCTTGGAGCTGTAGGCCATGGCGCTATCCGAGGCTGACATCGACGGGCTGTGCGACCGCATACTCCACGGCAGCCAGGAACGGTACCTTGCCGAGATGGCGGACGCCGTGATATCCCACCTGCGCCAGGGCATGGTTGGCGAGTGGGACAGGGCTGCGCTCATGCAGCTCGCGAGCGAGTGGCCAGCCAAGGCCCGCGACATCATGGCGAGGTACGCGCCCCTCATCGGCAGCGAGGTGGAGGCGGAGGTCGGCGACGCTCTGGCGTCTTCCGCCATGGCCGACCTGGCGGCGCTTGCCGCAGCCTACGGCGCATCCGCTGTGGCAGACGGCGTGAGCGCGCATTTCCGCAGGATTGCCGACCAGGCAGCGCAGCGGGTGGCAAGTATCGTGCAGCGCAACAACCTCGCGATGGAGGCGAACTCCGAGAGGGCGTTCTACGAAGCCGTTGAGGATGCAGTCAACGCCAAGGTGCTGGGCACCAAGACCGACGACCAGATAGTCGCTGACGCGGTGGAGAGGCTGGGCGACTCGTTCCGCGTCAGCTACCAGAGCGGGCGCAAGATGCCCGTCGACACGGCGATACGCACGCACATAGCCACGCAGGCAAGCCAGGCGGGCGGCGAGCTGACCATGGAGGCAATGCGCTCGTACGGCTGCAAGCTTGGCATCACGGACGCGCACTATGGGGCGCGACCAAGCCATGCGGAGTGGCAGGGCCTGCCGTTCGGCATCGACGGCCCGTGCGAGGTCGACGGCGCGGAGTACCCGGGCATGAAGGAGCTGACGGGCTACGGCAGCCCAGGCGGGCTGAAGGGCGTCAACTGCCGCCACATGATAAGCCCGTACTTCCCGGGAATCACCGAGCTTCCCGACCGCGATTTCAAGGCGGAGCGCGAGAAGTGGGGCATGGGCTCGGACGATTTCTACAAGCTCACGCAGAAGCAGAGGGCATGGGAGCGCCGCGTACGCGCCACAAAGCGCCAGATAGCCGATATGGAGCGCGCGGGGCTCGGTATGGAGTCTCCGAGCTACGTGCAGAAGCGGCTGCTTCTGGGGCGGCAGCAGAAGGCGATACGCGAGCTTTGTGGCGCGAGAAAGCTGCCGCGTCTGGCGAGCCGCGAGAAGGCCTACGGCGTGAAGAGGCAGCCGAGGGCGCTGACGGCGAGGCGGAGGAAGCCGTCTCCACCGTCTGATTGAGCCTTTCTTCCGAGAAACCGAACAACAACCAAACACGCAGCCCTGCTTCGGCGGGGCTTTTCTTTTGCCATGAAACACCCCAGGTGACCTTCTGCGTACCTTCCAACCATCGCATTCCCCAAGCGTAGAGGGGAGCACGCACGCCGCGAGCGCAGAGCGGCACCGTCAAGCGCGCAGTGAAGCGCGGAACAAACCCGATGGAAGGGAGCAGGCATGGCAGAGGGCAACGAGCCTAAGGAGCCTAACGGCAACGAGCCGAAGGGCGGAGAGCCGAGCGACGAGCAGAAGGCGAAGCGCCTCGAGAAGGAGGTCGCAGACCTCAAGCAGCAGCTGAAGGACGCGACCGACCAGGTGACCACGCTCACCGAGAGCCTTGGCAAGGCGCTCACCGAGGATGACGTGAAGTCCGCGGTCGAGGCAGCCAAGAAGGAGGCCGAGGAGGCGCAGCAGGCTGCTGCAGCGGCGGCTTCCCAACGCGAGAAGCGCCTCGTGGTCGAGAACGAGCTGGTGAAGGCCAGTTGCATCGACACGGCAGGGGCCATGGCGCATATCGACATGGACTCCGTTCAGGTGGCGCCAGACGGGCACATCAGCGGCCTCGACGTCTCCAAGCTCGCATCCGAGTGCAAGCACCTGTTCCAGCAGCCCAACACCGGCACCGTGTCCAGCGCGGGCACGCCTGGCGGCAGCGGCAAGAAGATGACGCGCGACGAGATCATGGGCATCAAGGACCCGAAGGAGCGCCGCGCAGCCATCGCAGAGAACATGGACCAATTCGAATAGGAGGCCAGAGATGGCAGACGAGAAGATGATGAAGGCGGCGGACTTCGCCAAGGTTTCCTCCATCGACTTCGTGAACATGTTCAGCAAGAACATGAACCAGCTCACCGAGCTTCTGGGCATCACTCGCAAGATCGAGAAGGTGCCAGGCCAGACGATCAAGACTTACAAGGTCACGGGCACCCTCGAGGACGGCACCGTGGCAGAGGGCGAGGAGATCCCCCTCTCCAAGTACAAGACCGAGGTTGCTGAAATCTTCGAGCTGGAGCTTAAGAAGTACCGCAAGCAGACCACCTACGAGGCGATCAACGACAAGGGCTACGAGCAGGCCGTCGAGGACACCGACAGCAAGATGAAGTTCGACATCCAGTCGATCATCCGCAACGGGTTTTTCACTTTCCTCAAGTCCGGCACCGGAACCGCGACGGCGACGGCTACCGGTATCCAGGGCGCCCTTGCGGCCGCATGGGGTAAGAACCAGGTTTATTGGGAGGACTACGAGACCGATGGCTTCCTTTACTTCGTGAACCCGCTCGACATCGCCGACTACCTCGGCAGCAAGGACATCACGGTCCAGACCTCGTTCGGTATGACGTACATCGAAAACTTCCTTGGACTGTACGACGTGGTCGCGTACAGCGGCATCGAGCAGGGCAAGGTGATCACGACCGCCAAGCACAACATCATCCTGTACTACTCCAACCCCACCAACTCCGAGATTGCCAAGGCGTTCGACTTCGTGACCGACAACACTGGCCTCATCGGCATCCACCGCGACGTCGAGTACAAGACCCTGACAACCGATACCATCGCCGTCACCGGCTCCAAGCTCTTCGCCGAGCTGCTCGACGGCATCGTGAAGGTCGACATCAAAGCAGCCGCAAGCCAGACGGCAAAGGTCGATTGATGGACAGCGTCCTGTACGAATCGTACGTGGCAAGGGGAGGGCGGCTAGACGAGGAGAGCTTCGCCGCCGCCCTCCCCAAGGCGCAGTCGATGGTGCGAAGCCGCACAGCGGCTGTTCCGCGAGGCTCCCTGACGGCAACGGACCAGGAGACGGTCTACCGAGCGGTGTTCGCGGCCGTTGACGCCCTGTCCGACGACACGGCAGGGCTTGCGAGCTACAGCGCGGGAAAGGTCTCCGCAACGTTCTCCAGCACGGCCTACCGCTCGAACACAGTCGAGGCTGCAATCGAGCGCGAGCTGTCCGGGACGCGCCTTGCCGGGACGGCGGTGTAGCGATGATTTACCCGCACGCGGTGACCGTGTGGCGCAGGGTCGAGGAAGGGCGAAGCGTCAAATGGGAGCGCAAGCTCCTCGCACGCTGCCGCTTCGAGCCTACCTGCGGTGCCAAGCCAGACGGGCACGCAGACGAGTCCGAGCGCAGCGCCGACCTCATCGTGAAGACGCGCGGCAAGCCGTTCGGAGAAGGGGACAAGGCCGTGCTCGGCAGCTCCGACTCTTCCGAGCCTCCTAAGGGCGCGTTCGTCGTCGAGAGCGTTTCCATGGTAAGCATCGGCGGCGCGCCCCTGCACTGGGAGGCGCAGCTGCGATGACAACGGTCATGCGCGTGAAGAGCGTCGACGTCGCCAAGGCCGCGGCGAAGGGCCGTATGGCGCAAAGAGCTGCCGTAAAGGCGTACACGCTCGCGGCAAAGCGGGACTCCAACCGCTTCGTCCCGCTCCGCTCAGGAAGTCTTCGCGGCAGCGCAAGCACCCAGAGCGACATCTACGGGGGCCAGCTGACATACGGCGGCGGAAACGTCCCGTACGCCCGCGTCCACTACTACGCGAGCGGCGGATGGCGGTACACGACGCCCGGGACGGGGCCAAAGTGGTTCGACAAGGCGAAGGCGCGCTACGGCTCCAGGTGGGCCGAGGAGGCGCAGTTGGCGGCAAGGAAGGTTATCTGATGGTTGCAGAGAAAGGCTTGGCCGAGCAGGTGCTCGACCTCGTGGAGCAGGTTCTGGCCGATGAGGGCGAGAGCATGCCAGTTAGGTTCGAGGAGCTTACGGCCGACCCAGGCGAGCTTCCCCGCATGATGCTCCAGCTCCAGGAGTCCGACGGCAAGGAGCAGCGTTACCTGAGCGGTGAGCGAATCTGCCCGATGCCGTTCGCGCTGACGCTGAGGATCGCGGCCGACGCGCAGCAGGACAGGCTCGACGCATGCGGCCTGCTCAACGCAATCGCGGACTCCTTCGTAGAGCGTTGCATGGTGCTCGACGGCTACGTCGCCTACGCCATGCCGACCGCCAGCGTGCCCGTGTGCCTTGGTAAGGCCCAGGCGTTCGAGGACTGGCAGGTGACCTTCGACCTTAAATACAAGCAAACCAAGAGAAAGGGGTAGCCAGATGGCTGCTGACAGCAACGCAGAGCTTCCCGTTTGGGGATACGAGGTCAAGAATTACATCGACATCGGCATCAGCGATTCCCCGAAGTTCGTCGAGTTCGACAACCTCCTGAGCTGGGACCAATCGACCGACGCGAACAACTACGAGCCGAATTACATCAACAAGAAGAACTCGCCGAAGTTCACCTTGTCGAAGGACTTCAACGTCGACTACGAGCTCGACCTTTACAAGAACAACAGTCTTTCCAGCTACCTCGTTGAGCACGAGGACGAGGAGGACATCCCCGTCGACATCGTGCGCGTGTACACATGGCTCGGCGAAGACGGCAACCAGACCGCCAAGAAGGCGAAGTTCCTCCTGACGCCAACGCCCGTAAGCAACGGCACGGCTGGCGAGCCTGGCAAACTCAGCGGCACGCTGAACATGAAGGACGAGGCCTGGACGAAGGGCACGTGGAGCGGCACGGCGTTCACACCAGGCAAATAGGCGCCAAAGAAGCAGCAAGACGAAGCGCCCAGGCAACGACAGCGAGCCTTGGCGCTTCTTCGTTAGACGGAAAGGAAGAGCAATGGGATTCAAGTTCAAGGACCGCACGGTGAAGGTCGAGATCGAGGGCAAGGAGTACCCGATCCTTATCGGCAGTGCCGAGATGGCCGACCGCGTGGCGATGGCCTACACGAACCTATACGCCATCGGAGGCGAGAAGCTTGCGACCGATCAGCACGTGAACATGAACGTCTCGAACATGCTGCGCGACCTCATCGGGGCGATTCTCGGCCAAAAGGCGCAGGACGAGATTTTCGATGGCCGTCAGCACAGCGTCATCGACGAGGTGGAGCTGCTCTCGTACCTGATGGGCGAGGTCAACAAGGCCCAGGACTCCAGCTTCAGCATCTCCGCCGCGATGCAGGAGATAGCGGGAATGATGGGCGGAGACGGGGGAGATGCGGCCGAGCAGCCGCTCTACCCCGACACCCCGGTCTCGGAATAGGCCGTGGGGCTTCTCACGGAGGGCGCTCCCTGCTTCGTCGAGCTGGACGGCGGGGAGGTGCCCGTCAACACCGACTGGCGCGTTTGGGTGACCGTCTGGCAGCTTCTGGAGGACCAGGCCTTCGACCCTTGCGAGAAGGCTGCTGCCGTTCTCGCGCTGGCGTACCCCGAGGGCGAGCCGTTCGACGAGGCCATGCGACGCCCGAACGACGCGCTGGACGCCGCCATGTCGTTCCTCCGCAGGGAGCAGGACGGGGTTCCGCCGAGGCCGATGACCAGCTCGGAGCGCAGGCTGCGCAACGTGCGCCTGTTCGATTGGGAGTACGACGCACCGCGCATAGCCTCCGACTTCCAGCGCGAGTACGGGATCGACCTCACGGACGAGGGCACGGAGATGCACTGGTACCGCTTCATGGCGCTGTTCAACGGGTTAGGTGACCAATCGCGGATAGTTCAGGCGATAAGCATCAGGGCGGCCGATCTCGACAGCGAGAAGCTGGGCAAGGAGGAGCGCAAGGCGCTCCGCGAGCGGAAGATGGCTGTGATGCTGCCCGCCAAGACGCAGGAGGAGGCCGCCAGAAATCGCAAGATTAGAGGTGTCTAAGCTTGTCTGACGGCAAAGTAGTTATCCAGGTGACCGCCGACCCTTCCGATTACGATAAGGCGATCAGCGACCTTGGCTCAAGCACGCAGAAGTCCCTCTCGACCGCCATTAAGGGAAGCTTCACCGGCAACCTGTTCGCCCAGGCGTTCAGCAAGGCTGCGGGGGTCATCGCAAACTCGATGGACTCCGCGATCAGCCGCGTGGACACGATGAAGAACTTCCCGCGCGTCATGCAGTCGCTCGGCTACAGCGTCGACGACGCTTCGGCCTCCATCCAGAAGATGAGCGACCACCTGACGGGGCTTCCTACGCGCCTGGACTCCATGACCTCCAGCGTGCAGAAGATCGTGCCCACCGTTAAGGACGTCGGCAAGGCAACCGACATCATGCTCTCGTTCAACGACGCCCTGCTTGCGGGCGGGGCGTCCACGCAGGTGCAGGAGGCGGCGCTCGAGCAGTTCAGCCAGGCGCTCGCCAAGGGCAAGCCCGAGCTCGAGGATTGGCGAAGCATCCAGACCGCCATGCCCGGCCAGCTCGACCAGGTGGCGCAGTCGATGCTCGGCCAGGGCAAGAGCGCAAACGACCTGTACGAGGCCCTGAAGCACGGCGACGTCACCATGAACGACTTCTGCGACGCGCTGGTCCGCCTGGACAAAGAGGGCGGCAACGGCTTCGCCTCGTTCTCCGAGCAGGCCAAGCTCGGCACCCAGGGCATAGCCACAAGCTTCTCCAACCTCGAGAACTCAGTCGTGAAGGGCCTCGCGTCCATCCTCGACGCCGTTGGCTCTGAGAACATCGTCGGCGTCATGGAGGGCGCGAACAAGGACATCACTGGCCTGTTCAAGAGCGTTGCGGCGGGCGTCTCCTCTGCGATGCCCACAGTCAAGCAGATGGGCGCTACGCTGCTCCAGATGGCTCCGCAGATAGCTGCCGCACTTGCCGGCTTCTACGGCTTCAAGTCGGTAGGCGGATACGTCGCCAACGCGTCCGCGCGCCTCGCTCAGCTCGGCGAGGGAGCCAGCGCAGCAGCCAAGGCGTCGGCCGTCCTGGGCAAGAGCTTCAACCCCGTAACCGTCGCGATCGCAGTTGCAGCCGCAGCGGTGGGGCTCGCCGCCGGAGCCGTAACCGACTACGTCACTAAGACGGAGAACGCCAAGAAGGCCACCGAGGGACTGAACCAGGCAACCGCAGACACCGTCGGCTTGCAGACCTACTCGGGAACGCTCGGCGACGTCGCTCAGAAGGCCGAGGACGCGCATGTGAGCGTCGACGATCTGAACGCGTCCACGGCGCAGCACGTCGACGCGATGAACAGGAACACGCAGGCCGCTCAGAGCCAGATAAGCGAGCTAACCGCCGCGCAGGGCATCATCACGTCGCTTGCGGGCCAGACAGACCTCTCCGCCGAGAGCCAGGGCCGCCTGGAGTGGGCGCTGAAGACGGTGAACGACCAGTTTGGGCTGAGCATCAGCGCCGCAGACGTGGCGGCCAACAAGTACAAGGACCAGGACGGCAGCGTAAAGAGCCTGAAGGACTCCATCAACGACCTCATAGAGGCGAAGAAGCGCGATGCGCAGATGGACGCTATGCAGGCGAACTACAGCGAGGTCCTGAAGCAGAAGACCGACGCCGAGAGCGCCTACGCCGATGCCGTCGTGCACAGAAGCGACCGCATCAAGGAGGCCGAGGACCAGCTCGCAGCCAAGTTCGCCGACACTACCTCCGCCGAGGACCGCCATCGCATGGCCACGCAGCAGGTGGACGATGAGATAGCGGGGCTGAAGGGCAACGTCGACAACGCCAGCAAGAGCCTCGACGACATCTCGGCGGCCATGGGCGATTCCGCGAAGTCTGCTAGCGAGAGCGCGGACGCGTTCGACCAGTGGGGCAACAGCCTCGACGGCACATTCACTCAAATACTCCAAAAGAACCTCGGCGCGAACGGCCTGGGGCAGCTGAAGGATGATCTTCGCGACCTTGGCGTGTCGGTCGATGACCTTGGCAAGCTCACTGGCGACCAGCTCCAGGAGATGGCGCTTGCCTACGACGGCACTAGCGCCAGCATCGTCGGCAAGCTCTCCGAGTGGGGCGTGGGCATGGACGAGGCCAAGGCCAAGACCGCCCAGGGCGCCGCCGAGATAGCCGACGCGCTGAACGGCATGAACCTGAAGGGCACGTTTGCCGCCGTAAACGTCGACATCTCCGACTTCAGCCAGAAGCTCCAGGAGGCGGGAGTCTCCACCGAGCAGCTGAGCAGCATCGGCAGCGAGAACCTGTCGGCCCTCGCGAGCGCATGCGAGGGCAACGTCGACCTTATGGTGGCGGCCGTGGGCAACTGGAACGCGACGCCGCTCGTCGACAAGGACGGCAACGTCAACGTCACGGACGCCTCTCTCGTCGACGCTCAGGGAAACGTGTACACGTGGAACGGCACGGCCCTCGTCGACAAGAACGGCAACGCCGCAGTGGACAGCACAAGCGTGGTCGACGGCACCGGCAACGTGTGGACTTGGGACGGCACCGCCCTCGTCTCGAAGAACGCCAACGCCACGGTAAGCGGAAACGCAGTGACGGGCGACGCGAAGAAGAACGCGGACAACACCAACGCGGCGGTGCAGAACCTGAGGGACAAGAACATCAGCGCCCAGGTCAACGGCAACGCAGCCGACGGAAGCGCGGCCCGCAGCATCTGGGACACCGTGAGAGCCATCGGCAACCTTGTCGGAAAGACCATCACCAACACGGTGAACAACGTCGTGCACACGGTCACCGGCAACGCCAAGGGTGGGTTCCGCCCGCATGCGTCTGGCGGGTTCGTGCCGCGCTACCACGCAAACGGCGGCATCGCGACCAAGGCTGTTCCGCTCGATATCGTCGGCGAGGACGGTGCGGAGGCGATCGTTCCGCTCACGAACGAGCGTTACGCCAAGCCCTTCGCGCAGATAATCGCGCGCGAGGTGAACGCCCTATCGGACATGGACGAGCAGTTCGACCGCGCGAGGGCGCAGCAGTCGATGGAATCCGCCACGCAGTACGCGCTCCTCGGCGAGGCGTTCATGCGCGGAGTGTCAGAAGTGACGGTGCGCCTGGACGGAGTGAACCAGAGGCTCGACCGCATAGAGCGCAAGATGGACAGGGAGGTTTCCGTGCGAATCGACAGCAGGGAGTTCGGCCGCCTGGTTAGGGGCGTGCAATGAACCTGGCAATCACCTACACGAACAACAGGGGTCGCTCGATCGAGTTCGGCGGGGCCGAGGACGCGCTGAACTTCTTCGAGAACAAGCTGCGCGACGCCTCATGGTCCTACGACGCGTCCGCATCGGCCGCCCCGTACTTCTACCGAGAGCCGGTAGAGGTGGAGCTCAAGGTCGGCGTTGCCGCCGTCAACGAGGCAGAGGGGCTCGCCTGGCGCGACCGAATCGCCGACATCGTGGAAACCGACATCGCTGACCGCGAGCCAGGGTGCGTATCGGTGAACGGCTGGTCCCTTAGGTGCTACGTCGTGGCGAGGGAGGCCGACAACTGGTGGTTCGACGGTCGCTTCTTCGAGGTGACGCTCACGTTGCTCGTGCCGAGCCGCGAGTGGCGCCGCGAGACGGTTCGCCACTTCGAGCCGAGCGACGCGGAGGAGAGCGGAAGCCTCGACTTCCCGTTCGACTTCCCGTTCGACTTCAAGGTCGGCAGCGGCAGGAACCGCGTGATCGAGAACGCGGGCATCTCGGACGCCGACCTGCTCCTGCGCTTCTACGGCCCATGCGAGAGCCCGTCGGCCACCATCGGCGGCAACGTGTACGGCGTGAACGTGAGCGTCCCCGACGGAGCCTACGCCGAGGTGGACACCGAGGCGATGACCGCCGAGCTCGTCGGCAAGTACGGAGACCGCTCAAACGTCTTCCCGAGCCGCGTGGCTGGCGGCGAGGGCAGCGGCTCGTATATCTTCCAGAAGCTTGGCAGCGGCACGCACAGCGTATCGAGCAGGAGCGACATCGAGTTCGACGTGGTGGTAGTCGAGCACAGGAGCGAGCCGGAATGGAGCGAGCGATGATCGCGGCTGTGTACGCCGACTCGGCGCTGAGGGATGTGCGCATGGTGCGCCCTTCCAGCATGGAGTTCGCGTTCGGAAAAGACGAGAACGATTTCGAGGTACGAGTCCCAGATGGCCACGTTCCGCTTGCCCTCGGCGGCTACTTGTACGTTGACGGCACTGAGCTTGGTGGCATGGTGATCGACGTCACGAACGATCCAGACGAGCGGCAGCGAGCGTACGGCGGCATGACATGGCATGGGATGCTCGCGGCAAAGGTGCTGCAGCCAGACAGCGGAAGCGACTACCTCACTGTATCGGGCGAGCTGAACTCCGTTGTATCGTCCCTGATCAAGCGTGTTGGGCTTGACAGCGTGATGTCGGCTCCGCCCGAATCGTCGGGGATCGTGGTAAAGAGGCAGCTGGCACGCTACTGCACCGCCTACGAGGGCATCTCGTCCGTGATGGCCTCTGTCGGAATGGTGATGCGCGCAACCTGCATCGGCGGGAACGTCGTCGTCTCCGCAGAGCGCCGCAGGAGCCTCGAGCGCAAGGCGAAGACCTCGAGGCACTCGCTCCCCGTCAACCATCTTGTGTGCCTCGGCAAGGGAGAGCTTGCGTCCCGAACGGTTGTCCACCTGTACGCCGACGCGAACGGGAGCGTTAGCCGCTCGCAGACGCTCAAGGGCTCGCTCGAGCGTGCCGAAGTTTACGACTACAGCAGCGCAGAGGAGAGCGAGCTCGTCGAGAAGGGGACGGAGCACCTGCTGAAGGAGCAGGTGTTCGCCGAGGCGAGCTTCAGCGACTTCGGTGCTGACGAGCTGCTGGTCGGCGACGAGGTGTGGAGCTACGACGCCGCCACCGACCTGACGGTTACCGTCCCGGTCGAGAAGAAGATCGTGAGCATGGGGAAGAGCGGGACCAGCGTCTCATACGAGGCTGGGGACGCGACCATAAAGCAAGGGAAGATGTAAGGAGACAGGAAAGATGGCAGAGCTTATCACAGGACGTGGCGGAACGGATCACGTCGATTCCGAGGACTTCGGCGCATTCAACGCGGTAACGCTTGGGGATGGAACGTACATTCTCGGCGGATGCGCGCTCACGATGCGCACGGCAACGTCGCTGCATGTGGCGGCTGGTGAGATGCTCATGCAGGGCAGGCACGTGCGTGTGAAGGGAGCCGGCGAGGACCTGCCGGTTGCGGTCGGCACGACCGGATACAGCAGAAACGACCTGGTTGCGCTGCATTACAAGATGAGCGGCGGAATCGAGTCAGTGTCCATCGAGGTGGTTCCCGGCACCCCCACGACAGGCACGCCGAAGGACCCGACGCTTTCAAGCGGCTCGATTCTCAACGGCGACTCTGAGGCATACGCCGCCATTGCGCGCATTCCCATCGTGAACCTCGCGCCTTCCAGCATCGTCGTTCTTGTCGACACGCTCCCGACGCTGAAGAGCCTCGGGGATTCCGTATCCCGCACGCCGCTTTCAGTCGCAGACGTAAAGAGCGGTT
>OLPO01001551.1_pt1 | contig 15386 bp, 10 predicted proteins | sample 1672831 | NCBI WGS metagenome assembly OLPO01 (sample SAMEA3136728, study PRJEB25190) | human gut metagenome
TGAAACGCATCAGCATTATTACGATGAAGTCTGCCGCATCCGCGATGAACTGGGGCTGCCGGTCGCCACGATGCTGGATACCAAGGGCCCGGAAATTCGCGTGCGTTCGTTCAAAAATGGGCGCGTCACGCTGCAAAACGGCCAGCTGTTCACCCTCACGACTGACGAGGTGGAGGGCGACGAAGAGCGCGTGTCCATCACCTACAAGGAATTGCCGCAGGACATTGCCGTCGGCAGCAGCATTCTGATTGACGACGGTCTGATTGGGATGCAGGTGGAACGCATCGATGGGGCGGACATCGTCTGCCGTGTGCTCAACGGCGGCGTGGTGGTGAAGCACTCTCCCCGCTACGCCACGGACGGCGTGTCTGCCGCCGTGTTTACGGAGCTCTGCCGCCGGGCAGAGGTGCCGGTGCAGCACTACGCCAACCGTCCCGATCAGATGGGCGGGGCCACGCTGGGGAACATCGCCGACACCAAGCTGCCCATCCCCACGGTGGACATCGGCATGGCCCAGCTGGCCATGCACTCCTGCTACGAGACTGCTGGTGCAGAGGACACCCTCTCGCTCATCAAGCTGATGCAGGAGCTGTACAGCAGCCACTTTGAAGAGACTGCATTCGGCACCCTTTCCATCAGCAAGTAAACCGATAAAAGCATAAAAAGGACTGCTGTGCGCTGCTATGCACGGCAGTCCTTTTTGCGTAAAAGCTGATTTTCCGTGGCCGGTTAAGCTCGGATATAGAAATTCGATGGTAGTTGTGGTAAAATAAGGCATCCGGGAGCGCCGGGCGCTCCGCTGCAACATGAAAAATGGAGGTTTTCTATGAAAAAGACCTATCGCTCGCTCTTTTGTCTGCTTGCGGTGCTGCTGCTCAGCGTCAGCGTGCTGCCCTCTGCTTCGGCGCTGTTTTCCAAGAAGCTCTACTATTATGGTGTAGTAGAGGGTGTCAGCCGCACCGTAGAAGGCAAGGTGGAGTCCATTCTGGTGACTGCGGAAGAGCAGGAGACCTATCAGATGATCGTTACCGACAGCACCGTCTGGCAGGACCATGACGAAAAGACCACCTCCGACCCCGCTACCCTTGCGGTAGGCGAGCAGATCTGCGTGGTGCACGACCCGGCTGTGATGATGTCGCTGCCGCCGCAGTCGGTGGCGTATACCGTCATCCGCAACTTCCCCGCAGGCACGGATCTGGAACAGGAAGCACGGGATGCCGCCTGCCCGGTGAAAAAGTTCTTCGCCGACACCCGCAAGGCCATTTCGGACTGGTTCTACCAGACCATGCCCATCTGAGGGGAATGCTCCTTCTATAACGCAAAAAACTGCTGCCCCGTACCGGATGCAAGAATATCCGGGCAAAGGGGCAGCAGATTTTTTATGCAAGGTCATGCGGTGGTTTGCGGCAAAAACGCTGCAGACCGCTATTTATTTTCGGGGGGGGGGGTAACGCGGAAGCGCTTTACCACCTGTTCCAGTGCGCTGATGTCTACAGGCTTGGACAGGTGTTCGTCCATGCCGGCTTCCTTACTCTTTTGCATATCCTCAAGGAAGGCGTTGGCGGTCATGGCAAGGATGGGGATGGTGCGTCCCAGCGGGTTTTCGCCGCTGCGGATGCGGCGGGTAGCTTCCAAGCCGTCCATCACCGGCATCTGCACGTCCATCAAAATCATATCATAGTCGCCGGGCTTCACGCTGGCAAAGGCATCCACGATCTCCTGACCGTTGGGGCAGATGGTGCAGCTTGCGCCTTTTGTTTCCAGCAGCATTTGCAGAATCTCGGCGTTGATGACGTTATCCTCGGCACAGAGGAACTTCATGCCGGACAGGGGAGAAGTGGTCTCTTCTTCCTCCGGGAGCGCCTGCGCCTTTTGCACCGTGTCCGCTTCGGTGTCAATGGGGAATTCCAGCACCACCTCAAAGCGGGTGCCCTTGCCGGTGGCACTCTCTACGCTGATGGAGCCGCCCATCAGGTCTATGACGCTTTTGGTAATAGCCATACCCAGACCCGTGCCCTGCACCTTGTTGGTGCCGGAGCGCTCCTCACGGGTAAAGGGGTCAAAGAGGGTCTTTTGGTAGTCCGCGCTCATGCCGATGCCGTCATCCTGCACCACAAAGCGGTACCGGGCGTAGTGCTCGTTCCGGGGCAGCTCTTCCACCTCCAACCGGATGTGCCCGCCGGTGGGCGTATACTTGACCGCGTTGGAGAGGATGTTCATCAGCACCTGATTCAGACGGTTGGGGTCTGCCAGCACGTTTTCGTGCTGCAAATTGGTGCTTACCGTAAAGGTCTGACTGCGCTGGCCTGCCTGCTGCCGGATGATGCTGTCCAGCTGGCTGATCTGCTGGGGCAGGTTCATTTTTTCCACATGCAGGGTGGTCTTGCCGCTCTCGATGCGGCTCATATCCAGAATATTGTTGATGATGCCCAGCAGCAGCTGACCGGAGGTTTCCAGCTTGCCCAGATGCTCGGCAAGCTTTTCCGGCTCGTGCAGCTCGTTTTTCATCAGGGTGGTGATGCCGATGATGGCGTTCATGGGGGTGCGGATATCGTGGCTCATGTTGGAAAGGAAGTCCGTCTTGGCTTTGCTGGCACGCTCGGCGGACTGTAACGCCTCGGCGGCAGCATCCTGCGCCCGCCGCATCTCGTCGTTGGCCTGCGTCAGCTGGATGTTATACTGCTCCAGACGGAGGTTCGTCTTTTTTTCAGCCTGCAGCTCCCGCTGCTGCTTTTCCCGCAAAAGGAACCAGCCAGCAATGACTGCCATGATCGAAAACACCGTTGCAAAACCTACAATAACGGCCATGACGATATTGACCAGCTTCTGCGTATTCACGGCCACATATTCTGCCGGAACAAGGAACGCCAGCGTCCACTGGGCGTTTTCCATCTGCTTCAGGGCGTAGTAATACTCAGTCCCGTCCAGCACGGCGTTGGAATAACAGGAGCCTGTGCGGGCAAGCCGCTCCTTTGCTACTGCAAAGGAAGAACCGTGCAGATAGGACATCTGGGAGAGCACGGTGTATACGTTATGCCCCTTCAGCAGCTCAGTGTCATTGGCGTTGAACAGCTTGAAGCCGTTGTTGTCCAGCACATAGACGCTGTTGTTATTTTCGTAGGCGTCGCAGCGGAAATAATCGTTCAGCTGGGTCATACTCTGGGCGATGCCAAAGTAGCGCAGGGTGATCTCTTTCTCTCCGCTTTGCAGTGTGATAGGGGTGGAGAGCTGTTTCAGGAACACCATCCGGGAGTCGTCCACGGTCAACGAATTGGAAACATAGCTGACCCGCTCCGGTGCGCTTTCCAGATAGGTTATTCCTCGCAGCAGACCCGTGCGGCCATGCGTGGTATAATAATGTCCGGCAGAGTCCACGGCGATCAGGTCGATCTGTTTTTCATGGTAATTGGAAAGCTCCGACAGCTTTTTCAGATAGCGGTAGAGATCGGTATCGGTCTCCAGCGGGGTGTAGTATAAATAATTACACTGCACATCCACCTCGTCCCAGTGGTTGTCGATCACATCCTCCAGACTGTGGAACATCTGGTGGGTGACCTCTTCCATCTGGCTCAGACGCTCGTGGTAGACAAGGTTTTGGATGTAGGTCTGGCTCATGACAAAAAGGGTCAGGATCAACACGATGCTGACAAAGCCGAAGCCCACAAACAGCTTTTTATAGATTTTGTTGTTCACATCCAGTATCTCCTGTCCGTTTTATTCAACTCCATGCGGTGTCTGCCCGGCTGATGGTGGTGTATCCGCCAAAGAAAGCCTTTGCGGCATCCATGCCCACCACGCCGCTGTCTGTCACCGTTGCTTCGGCAGCCAGCTGGTCGCTCACACCGCAGATAGCAACCTGATAAGTCTTGCCCGCCTCCGGCTGCACCGGGCTTACCAGCACATAGGGGTAGCCCTTGCCGCCGCCGCAGGCGGTCAGCGCTGCCGTGGCAGCTGCAACGCTGCAAGCCTGCAAAAAGGAGCGGCGGGAGATCTTTTTTATCATATAAATATACTTTCCTCACATTTTCGGAAGGCAGTACTGCGCAAGTGCAGGAGCGCAGTGCTACCTTAGCGATTCTTACACACCCCACAGGAACCCCTACGCTCGCGGCCTGTCCGCACGGGGCATACGCCGATTTTCCCATAAAATAACAATCATATTGTATCATTGTAACAAAAGTGTTTCAAGCTGTTTTTTGAAGGATTTTGCATGGAAAAGGGCGAACAACCGCGTGCTTTGCAGCTGCACGGCATAAAAATACCCCTGACACCGGGGAAGGATATCAGGGGGTATGGTATTCCGGGCACGCTGTTTTATTGCAGGGGCTCTTTTGCGCGCAGACGCCGAAAGGTGTCCTCTTTTACAAGCTCGATGACCACCGCTGTCAGGGGGATAAAGAAGATAATGCCGATGATGCCAAAAAGCTTTCCGCCGATCATGGCGGCAATAAGGGTGTATAGCGGCGAAAGCCCCACGGATTTGCCCACCACACGGGGATAAATGAACTGGTTTTCAACAAACTGCACGGCAAGGTACACGATCAGGCAGCGCACCGCCAGCACAGGGTCTACCAACAGCACAAGGAACACACTGACCACGCAGGAGATCAGTGCACCCACATAGGGGATGATGGCGCAGATGGCGGTGAGCACGCCCACCAGACTGCCGTAGGGGATCTTGAAAACGGAAAATGCAAGAGCCATCAGAACGCCAAGGATCACTGCCTCGCTGCATTGTCCCGTTAAAAAGTTTGCAAAGGACTGCCGGAACAGCCGGCAGAACTTCAGCACCCCGGCGGCGTGGGCAGGCTTCAGGTAGGCGCACACCAGCGTGCGGGCTTGGTGGCCGAGGCTCTCCGTACTAAGGGACATATAGACGGAGATGATCAGCGCAAACGAGGCGGTGATCGCGATATTCACCGTGGCAGAGACAGCCCCTACCGCATTGACCAGCACCGTGTCGATGCTTGCGGTGACCTTGTGCAGCAGCTGCTCCCAGTTGATGCCCTCCAGCCAGTTCATCAGCCAGCCCATGTCAGCATCCTGTGCGTTGAGATAGGCAGTCCAGCGGGGAATATTGGCCTCGATCTGCACATACAGGCTGTGGAAGGACTGCACCAGCTCCGGGATCAGCAAAGTCAGCGCCAATACCAGCACCAGCACAACGCCCAGCAGGGTGATGAAAAAGCTGAGAAGGTGGATCACTTTCGCCGAGGGCTGCTTTTTGGCCTTGCCGAACAGGCGGTTCAGCCGCTTTTCCAGACCGGTCATGGGCACGTTGATAAAAAGCGCCAGAATGCCGCCCGCCAGAATGGGCAGTACCAGATCTATCAGCTTTGCGGCAAAGGCCAGAACGTCAGAAAGCCGCAGCAGCGCTACAAAAAGCGTTACCCCTACCACGGTAACGAGCAGAGATTGTTTTGTTTTTGGTTCCATGAAAAAGTTCCTTTCCCGGAAGATTGTGGCAGCAGGCAGCAAAAAGACCGCCCGCCGGCTCTTTTTGGTATTGTAATCGGAAGAAAAGGGCTTGTCAAGACGAGAGAAAGGGAAACGGGACGTTATAAAAGCAGTTTGCGAGAATGCAAGCGGGAGCTTTTCAGTAGGGAAAAAGCGTGGTATACTTGGCCAGAGCAAATTTAAAAAAATTGAGAGAAACACAGCTTGAAAGGAAATAGATCATGTCGAAAGATGAATATCTGATTACAGATGCGCCGCTGAAAGCGCTGACGGTTTTTGCAATGCCAATGATTTTGGGCAGCTTTTTTCAGCAGGTCTATAATATGGCAGATTCCATCATAGTCGGTCAGTTTGTCGGCTCCTCGGCACTGGCGGCTGTCGGTGCCTGTGCTGCGCTGACCAATGTTTTTATCTGTGTGGCGCTGGGTGCCGGTGTGGGTGCCGGTGTGCTGGTAAGCCGCTATTTTGGCGCTAAAAACTATGGCAAAATGAAAACCATCGTGTCAACGTCCCTGCTCAGCTTTCTGGTTTTGAGCGTTGTCCTTGGCGTTTTTGGCTTTAGCTTTTCCCGTGCTATGATGAGCGGCTTACAGACCCCCGCCGACATTCTGGAGGATGCGGTGCTGTATCTGCGGGTCTATTTTGTGGGCTTCCCGTTTTTGTTCATGTACAACATTCTTTCCACCATGTTCACCTCCATTGGGGAATCCAGGATCCCGCTGGGTCTGCTGATCTTTTCCTCCATCCTGAATATTTTTATGGATCTCTGGATGGTGGCGGGGCTTGGCTTGGGCGTGTTTGGCGCAGCCCTTGCCACGTTGATCGCACAGGGCATTTCTGCGGTGTTTTCGTTTTTGATCTTCCTGCACCGGATGCGGCAATATAAAAGCCCCTTTAATAAGTTCGATCGGCAGGAGCTGTATTCCATGCTCCGCATTGCGGTGCCGTCGGTCTTGCAGCAGTCCACCGTGTCCATCGGCATGATGATCGTGCAGGCGGTGGTAAACCCCTTTGGCACACAGGCGCTTGCCGGATATGCAGCAACGATGCGGGTAGAAAATGTTTTCTCGCTGATCTTTGTCTCCATCGGCAATGCGGTCTCGCCCTATATCTCCCAGAATTTTGGTGCAAAGAAGATCGACCGTCTCAAAAAAGGCTACCACGCTGCGCTGGTGCTGGACCTGTGCTTTGCAGTCATTGCCTTTGCGGTCATTGAAACCCTGCACACCCAGATCTCCTCGCTGTTCTTGGGCAAAGACGGAACGGCGCTGGCCTATCAGGTGTCCGGTGATTATATGCGGTGGCTGGGGTACTTCTTCATCTTCATGGGCATCAAGATGGCGACTGATGGCGTGCTGCGCGGGCTTGGCATCATGCGCCCGTTCCTCATTGCCAACATGGTAAACCTTGCCATCCGCCTGTCCGTTGCTCTGCTCTGTGCACCGCGCTTTGGCATTGCCTTTGTCTGGCTTGCCGTCCCGGCAGGGTGGCTTGCAAACTTTCTGGTCTCCTATGCGGCGCTCAGAAGATCGTGGCCGACGGAAAATGCAGCGGCACCTCAATGATTTTGTGCAGCGCGAACGGGTGGTGGCCTGCTGGGAAAAGTTCAAGGAGCTTTTCCGTCTGGTGGAGCATTCCTGAGGGACACCGCACTGCGGCGTAAAAAATAGCAAAGGGCTGCTGCACAGTGAGATGGCTGTGCGGCAGCCTCTTTTTCTATATGCGCCCCGGTCTGTTACAGCGGTTTACTTTTGGCAGGAGAAATGCTATGATACACCTTAGAAAAAGCAAGGAGGAGCTACGATGGGCATTGCAGGAAACGAATGGGGTTTTCAGGTGGGCACGCTGCCCAAAGGTGCGCGGGATAAGATCAGCGATGTGCCGGGGGTGACGGTAGGGCACTGCACCTTGGCAGACGGCGTAGTGCAGACGGGCGTAACGGCGCTGTTGCCACACCAAGGGGATATTTTCCACGAAAAAGTGCTGGCGGCCAGCTATGTCATCAACGGCTTTGGTAAGACCACCGGCCTTGTGCAGATCGACGAGCTGGGCACGCTGGAAACGCCCATCCTGTTTACCAACACCCTCAGCGTGGGCACGGCACAGACCGCGCTGGTAAAGTATATGCTGGAGAAAAACCCCGACATCTGCGAGACCACCGGCAGCGTGAACCCGGTGGTCTGCGAGTGCAACGACTGCGGCCTGAACGACATCCGGGGGCTTCATGTGACCGAGCAGCACGTTTTTGCCGCGCTGGCAGACTGCAAGGCAGATTTTGCCGAGGGTGCCGTAGGTGCCGGGCGGGGGATGCGCTGCCACGGGCTGAAAGGCGGCATCGGCTCCGCCTCCCGGGTGGTGGAACTGGACGGAAAACCCTACACCATGGGCGCACTGGTGCTCTCCAACCATGCGCTGTTCGATGACCTCATCGTGGCGGGCACGCCCATCCACACCCTGCTGAGCGACAGCATCCCGCCCCACGAGGATAAAGGCTCCATCATCACGGTGCTGGCCACGGATATCCCCCTGAGCGAGCGGCAGCTGCGGCGGCTGTGCCGCCGGGCGCTGGTGGGGCTTTCCCGCACAGGTTCCTACTGCGGCAACGGCAGCGGCGAGATCGTCATCGCCTTCACCACCGCCAACCGGGTGCCGCATTACTCGGAGAAAGCCCTGCTGCCCATGACCTTGCTCCACGATGATGCCATCAACCCCTTGTTCCGGGCGGTGGCAGAGTGCGTGGAGGAAAGCGTTCTCAGCAGCCTGCTCCACGCCGAGACGGTTACCGGCAACCACGGCCAAACCTTCCGCAGCCTGACGGAACTTTTAAAAAACCGCGCCTGAAGCGCCGCAATACAGAACAAAGCCCCGCATCTGGTGCGGGGCTTTGTTTTGCTCAATAGCGGCGGTGGATCTTTTTGGTGGGCTTGCGGCGGTTCCAGTTGGAGCACAGCAGCCACAGCCCATAGATCAGGCCAGCGATCAGGCTGAGCACCAGCACCACCTTCAGGTACAGGCTGGTCAGGAACTCCTTCACCTTGTCCACCCCGAACAGCAGCGGGTTGCGGGCTACATCCTGCCCGGCGATCAGATCCACCACGCCGATGGTCTCGCCCGCCAGCTTCAGCTCCACCGTGCCCACCACATCGCCCTGCTGGATGGGGGCACAGACGTAGTCCGGCAGATGGAAGTATTTCTGGGTGACGGTGCCGTCGCTGGTGGAGGGCAGCAGGGTCATCATGCTGTCGTTGGGGTACAGCTGCAAGGTGTCGGTGTCGGAGGAATATCGGACCGGGATCTCCGCAATGGTCAAATCAGTGTCCAGCGCAGCCTGAATGGAAAAGCTGTCGAATACCCAGTCCATCAGTTTGACCGTCTCGAACAGGGCGGGGCGGCGGTTGGCGTAGCCAAGGGTATCGCAGCTGTCAGGGCTGTCCATCACGCAGAAGATATAGGTGGCACCGTCCTTGTTGCCCCATGAAACATAGCTCTGGGTGCCGGTATCGTTTTTAAAGGCGGTCACATTGCACATGCCGCCCTGCATGGCGCTGCGGTAGTAGCTGCCGCCGCTGGCTTTGCTCAGCGCGGCGTTCTGGCTGACCAGCACCGAGGAGGAACGGTGCTTCTCCTTGGCGGGCATGGTAAAGCTGGGCGCGCCGGACACCTCCACAAAGGCGTCAAAGCTCATCAGGTAACGCAGGATCAGGTACATATCCACCGCACAGGTGGTGTTGCCGCTGTCGATGCCGCAGGCGTCCGTCCAGTTGCTGGCGGTGGTGCCGATGCGCTGGGACAGGGTGTTCATCTGCGCCACCCAGCCGTCCAGATCGCCGCCGGCAAGGGTGTACGCCACACCCATGGCTGCCTCGTTGGCATTGCGGGTAAGCATGGCGTACATGGCTTCCCGGTAGGTGAAAGTCTCGTTGGAGCGCATATCTGCGTTGTTGGTGTTATAAACATAGTCCGAGATGGCAAAGGGCATCTGGAAGGTGCTGTCCAGCTGGTCAGCGTAGTTGGTCAGCAGCACGGCAAGGGTCATATATTTGGTCAGACCGCCGGCAGACACCTGCTTTGTGCTGTCCTTATCATAGACGATGATGTTGGTATCCGTGTTCACGATATAGGCGCTTGCAGCCTGCACCTGATACACCGGGCTGGGGTCGAACATGGCCCCGGCGGGCAGCACAAGGCAGCTGAGCAGAAATACAAATGAAAGAACCAGTGCAAAAATACGTTTCATGTGGACAATTCCTTTAAAAAGCGATAAAATATACGAGATACGGCTGCGCTGTGCGGCGCACCGGAAAATCAATTTTGCAGCAAGTGTGCTGTGTTCTATAATAATAACAGGTTTGCCGGGGCGTTACAAGAGCCTTGCGGTGTTTTACACCGTTCTTTCGCTCCGGCAGGGAGGGCAGGAATGGTATATCTTACAGGGGATACCCACGGCGATATCCAGCGCTTCAAGCAGGGCAAGCTGCGCTGGCTGGGCAAGAAGGACACCGTGGTGGTGCTGGGGGATTTTGGCTTTGTGTGGGACGGCAGCGCCGCAGAGCGCAAGCGGCTGGACTGGCTGCGCAAGCGCCCCTACACGATTCTGTTTCTGGACGGCAGCCACGAAAACTACGACCTGCTGGCACAGTACCCGGAGACCGAGCTTTTCGGCGGCAGGGTACAGAGCCTTGGCGGCAATGTGTACCATGTGTGCCGGGGCAGCGTGCTGGAGCTGGAGGGTAAGACCTATCTCTGCTTCGGTGGTGCGGAAAGTCAGGATAAGGACGACCGGGAGCCGGGCGTGAACTGGTGGAAGCAGGAGATGCCCAGTGACGAGGAGTACGACACCTGCCGCCGCAACTTAGAGGCAGTAGACTACAAGGTAGATTATGTGCTGACCCACGATGCACCAAGCAGATTTTTGGATTTTACAGCCCTTGCCCTTGGCGAAAGCAACCGTCTGCACCTGTTTCTGGATGAGATCCTGCTCAAGCTGACCTACGAAAAATGGTTTTTTGGCTGCTATCACAAGGATGTGCAGCTTTCCACCAAGAGCCGGTGCGTGTTCTGCGATGTCATCCCCATGGGCGAGCGGCGAACCGGGCTGTTCCGCCGATAGGAGGGCAAAATGCAGGTCACGGTAAAACTATCCTCCCGGGAGGGGGCGGCGCACATCAGCGGCATTCTGGCGGGCTTTACTCTGCTGGCAAAGCGCGGGGAGCTGACCCTGCGGGTGCAGGACGTGCGGCAGGGCAATCCCCTTGCCCGGGAAGCGCTGCTGGAAACCGAGATCGACGGCCGCACGGTGGTGTTTGACCTGATGGACGGCTACTTCTACAACGACCCGGCGGCGGTGCTGGCGCTGTTCCAACGGGCAGATGTGGTGTTCAAACGTTCCTTTTCGGAGGAGAAGAACCGGCAGTTCCCGGGCGATATCTCCGCAAAACTGCGGCCATTGGGACTGAACTACTACGTTACCTGTCCGGGCTCGCCGCTGGAAGCGGAGCGCAGCGCAAAGAGCCGCCTGAAGCAGTGGGCGCTTTCCACCCGCTGCTACCCGCAGGACTTTGAAGCCCGGCTGACCCGGGTGCGCAAAAAGCCGCGCATCCTCTTCCTGACCCGTCTGTGGGACCCGGAGGAACCGGCGGTGCAGCAATACCCGGAGTTACAGGCAGAGTGGCGGCAGGTGAACGCAGACCGCATCGAGCTGCTGCACCGGCTGCAAAGTGCTTTCCCGGCGCAGTTCACCGGCGGCGTATCGGACAACGCCTGCGCCCGGCGGCAGTGCCCGGAACTGATTTTGCCGGACAAGCTGACCGGCAAGCGCGCCTACCTGCACCGGATGCAGCACACGGAAATTTGTGTGGCTTCTACCGGACTGCACGGCTCTACCGGCTGGAAACTGGCTGAGTATGTGGCGGCGGGGCGCGCCATCGTTACCGAGCCGCTGCGGTACACCCTGCCGGGCGGCTTTGAAGAGGGCAAAAACTATAAAACGTATACGTCCCCGGCAGAGTGTGAGGAGCAGCTGCGGCAGCTGCTGGCAGACCCGGCGGCGATCTTAGCCATGGCAAAGCACAATGCGGCGTACTATCAAGCGTGGTTGCGGCCGGAGCAGCAGGTGCGGCAGGCTTTGCGGCAGCTGGAAACAGGGGAAATGTAAGGGGGAAAACGGGGTATGGAAGAGCAGAAGCGGCATAGCGGCTTTGAGACGATGCGCATTCTCAGTATGGTGATGATCGTTCTGATGCACGGCATTGGGCACGGCGGGCTGGGCAGTGCGGCACCACAGGGGTCGGCGGCATTCTGGATCTACTGGCTGCTGTTTATTCTGGCGCGTGTGTCCACCAACTGCTTTGTAATGCTTTCCGGCTATTATCTGTCGGAGCGCAAAGGGGCTGTCCGCGCCGGGCGGCTGTTCCGCATCGGGGCACAGGTGTGGTTTTACTCCATGCTTACCTTCTGCATTGCAGTCAAGGCGGGGGCAGTCCCGCTTTCGGCGGTCAAACTGCTCCGGGCGCTTTTGCCCCTTACCTCCAACGGCTACTGGTTCGCCTCGGCCTATTTTTTACTGTACCTCTCGGTGCCGGTGCTGAACGTGGTGGTGCAAAGCCTGAATAGGCGGCAGTACAAAACGCTGCTGCTGGTGGCGCTGCTGCTGCAAAGCGTGTGGGGCACGCTGTTCTACTGGGCAACGGATGAAACCTTTGTGAATAACGGGTACAGCTTTATCTGGTTCTACACCCTGTATTTTATGGCGGCTTATTTCCGCAAATACCGGGTGACCGTGCCCAGCGGGCTGTGTTTGCTGGCATATCTGGCAGCTTCGGCGGCGGGGCTGTTCAACCGGATGCTGGCGCTGCGGGTGGAAAACGCTTTGCACCTGAACGGCTTTGTGAATACCGTCAACGGCTATCAGGCACTGGCTACGGTCATCGCCTCGGCAGCAATGTTTTTGCTGTTCCAGAATATCCGTATCCGCTCGGACTACTGGCGGCGCTGGGTATTCCGGCTGGCACCGCTGTCCTTTGGGGTGTATCTGCTGCACGACAGCGATTTTACCCGGGCGCTGCTGTGGCAGCTGGTGGATCTGCCCCGGTTTGGCGGGGCGCTGCTGCCCTCGCTGGCTTACCTGACCGGTGCAGTGCTGCTGATCGCCGCTGCGGGCTACGCGGTGGATGCCGTGTATCAGCGGCTCTACCGCCTGCTGCACCTGCCCGCACTGGAAACAAAGCTGGACGCCCTGACCGCCCGCATCCTGCAAAACATTGTTGGGAGCAAGGAAACGTAAAGAAAAGCGGTGTCGCACGAGTTTTTTGTGCGACAGCGCTTTTTTAGTTCATCGGCCCGGCCTTGTCGAACATCTGCTGCACCTGCGCGGCCAGCAAAGCGTGTGCAGGGCTTTCCAGCAGCGGGTCGGCGGCAAGCAATGCGGCGGCCTCGCTCTGGGCGGCGTGCAGGGTACGGGTGTCATTCATCAGGTCGGCGATCTGCAAGGTGGGCAGACCGTGCTGGCGGCTGCCGAAAAAGTCGCCGGGGCCGCGGGTCTCCAGATCGTACTGCGCCACGGCAAAGCCGTCGGTGGTGGAGCAGAGGAATTTCAGCCGCTTCTGCACGGCCTCGCTGGTGTTGTCGCTGACAAGGAAGCACCAGCTCTCGGCAGCGCCGCGTCCCACCCGCCCGCGCAGCTGGTGCAGGGCGCTCAGGCCGTAGCGCTCGGCGTTTTCAATCACCATCACGCTGGCGTTGGGCACGTCCACGCCCACCTCGATGACGGTGGTGGACACCAGTGCGTCCAACCGCCCGGCCTTGAAATCCTCCATGACGGCGGCTTTTTCCTTGGGTTTCAGCTTGCCGTGCATCAGCCCCACCCGGCGGTCGGGCAGCAGCGTCTTGGCAATGTCCTCGTAGTAGGTCTTGACGGCGTTCAGCCCGCCGTCCGGCACATCCTCGATGGCGGGGCAGACCAGATACACCTGCCGCCCTTTGTCGATCTCGCTGTCCAGAAAGCGGTACAGGTCTCGCCGCCGCTTGCCGGTGATGCACCGGGTCTTGACCGGGGTGCGCCCGGGGGGCAGCTCGTCCAGAATGGAGATGTCCAGATCACCGTAGATCAAAAGCCCCAGCGTGCGGGGGATAGGGGTGGCACTCATGACCAGCAGGTGCGGGTTCGCGGCTTTTTCTGCCAGTGCGCCGCGCTGACGCACCCCAAAGCGGTGCTGCTCGTCAATGACCGCCAGACCCAGCCGGGCAAACTCCACCCCTTCGCTCATCAGGGCGTGGGTGCCCACCACAAGGTCGGCTTCGTCCTTGCGGATGGCAGCCAGCGTGGTGCGGCGGGCGGCGGCCTTCATGCCGCCGGTCAGCAGGGCCACCCGCATCCCGAAGGGGGCAAGCAGCCGGTTGAGCCCCTCGGCGTGCTGCGCGGCCAGAATTTCGGTAGGCGCCAGCAGCGCAGCCTGATACCCCGCCCGGATGCACGCCCAGATGGCGGCAGCGGCCACCAGCGTTTTGCCGCTGCCCACATCGCCCTGCAACAGGCGGTTCATGGCGGTATCGCCCGCCATATCGGTCAGAATTTCCTCCACCGCGCGGCGCTGCGCCCCGGTGGGGGCAAAGGGCAGACTCTGCCAGAAAGGGGCTGGGTCGGCGCGGCGCATGGGTGCCCCGGTGGCCGCAGCGCCTCGGCTGCGCATCCGCCCGATGCCCAATTGCAGCACCAAAAGCTCCTCGTAGATGAGCCGCCGCCGCGCCGCTGCGGCCTGTTCCTCGGTGGCAGGGCAGTGGATGGCGCGCACCGCCTCGGCCTTGGGCAGCAGACGGTATTTTTGCAGCATCTCCGGGGGCAGTGGGTCGGGCAGCAGCTCCGCGTGGGGCAAAAGCTGCCGGATGCAGCGGGAGATGGCGCTGCTGGTAAGCCCCTCGGTCTGGGGGTAAACGGCCTCAAAGGGCGCGGCCTGGATCTGTTCAGCGGTGCGCACCTGCGGGTTGACCATCTGGCGGCGCAGCATCCCGCCGGTCACGATGCCCTGAAAATAGTATTCCTGCCCCAGCTGCAATTTCTGGGTGGCGTAGGGGTTGTTGAACCATGTGATCTCCAGACTGGCTACATCGTCCCCGGCGGTGATGCGCTCCATGCGCCGCCCGCCCGGCAGAATGCGCCCGCCGGGCTTTGCAAACACCTCGGCCTTTACCACGCATTCGGTGTCGGCGGGAGCTTCCGCAATGGAGTAGGGCTTGGAAAAGTCGATGTAGCGCCGGGGGTAATGGCACAGCAGGTCTGCCAGCGTCACGATGCCCAGTTTTTCGAACCGCTCTGCGGTCTTGGGCCCCACCCCTTTCAGGTAGCGCACCGGGGTGTCCGGCGTTAAGGTAGTGCGGTTTTCGGTGGGCATAGCGTTTCAACTCCCTTCCAAGCGTAGTATAGCCATTGTAACACGGACGGGGAACAGATGCAAATATTTTGCCCTTGCGCGGCAGCTGTGGTATACTGACATTACAAAAGGGAGGAGAGATACTGTGGAGATACGCAACGCAACTATGGACGATTTACAGGCCATTGCCGCCGTGGAGGCGGCCTGCTTTCCGGCTGCGGAGGCGGCCACAAAAGAAGAATTTGCCGGGCGGCTGGCCCATTATGCCGACCACTTCTGGCTGCTGTTCGAGGACGAAAAGCTCGTCTCCTTTGTGGACGGCTTTGTGACCGATCCCCCCGACCTGACAGACGAGATGTACGCTGACGCTTCCCTGCACGATGCCCATGGGGCGTGGCAGATGATCTTTGGGGTGAATACCCTGCCCGAATACCGGAAGCAGGGCCTGGCCGGGCAGCTGCTCCGCCGGGCCATCGCCGATGCAAAGGCTCAGGGCCGCAGGGGGCTGGTGCTCACCTGCAAGGACAGGCTCGTGCACTATTACGCCGGCTTCGGCTTTGTCAG
>OLPO01001554.1_pt1 | contig 15379 bp, 15 predicted proteins | sample 1672831 | NCBI WGS metagenome assembly OLPO01 (sample SAMEA3136728, study PRJEB25190) | human gut metagenome
CAAAGATTGAGGGATTCAGGGAGTTTGAAGCGGACTTGTCCGCTTTGTTCTTTACAGTCAGCTTACCCGCTATGCGGGTAGATATTTATTTTTGTAACATTTTTCCTGCTCAAATGTTATATTGTTGAAAGAGGTAAAAATGCCGGTGGAAAAAGCGGGCAGAAAGGCAGCTGCCGGTGCAGAATTTCGGAAAGGGGGAAAACAGATGTGGATAATGAGCTTTTTATGAAGTTATATGGCGCATATCAAAAAGAATTATATCTGTATTTGTATTCCCTTTGCAGGAACCGGCATCAGGCAGAGGATCTGTTGCATGAGACATTTTTGAAAGCGCTTCTGGCGTTGCCGGACGGACATACAAATATGCGGGCATGGCTTTATATGGTTGCGAGGAATCTGTTTTATAATCAGCAGAAAAAGAGGTCAAAAGAGATTCTCAGTAAGGAACAAAATGTTGTGCCGGAAGATTGCGAAAAAGGAGACCTGCTCGAAAACATTCTTGCTGAAGAAAGCAGGCGAATGCTTTACCGGGCACTTCAGAACCTGGATTTAAAAAAACGCGAGATCATTCAGATGCAGTATTTCGGCGGAATGTCGCAGAAAGAGATTGCCGCAGTTTTACATATTACTCCGGAGAATGTCCGTGTGTTGGCATATCGGGCAAAGAAAGAATTGAAGAAAGACTTAGAAGAGTTAAAAGGAGAATAGGCAGATAAGTGAAAAGCGTAAAAAATAGTATGAAATATGTAAGTAGAATTAGATAGAAATATAGTTGGCAGAGAGGAGGACGTGAAATGACATATCGCGAGTTATTGAGGCTATATAAGCAGGGAAAGTTGGAAGACTGCGCAAAAAAACAGATAGAAGCGGAAATCGAAAAACAAGATGCAATCAGTGAATTTCTTTATGAAGAGGGAGAGATACCTGATTTTTCTGATTTGGAGAATGAACAGGGATGTTTCAATGGGTTGAATGACGAAACTCAGAAGACAGAACGACAAAATAGTAAAAATGATAACAGCATAGAAGAACAACAGAGAAATCAGCCGGAGAAGCAAGAGGAAGCTTTTAACGAGCAGTTCATGAAGGAAATCCGGCACTCTATCCGCAAGGCTTTTATCAAAATGGGAACAATCGTAGGGGCTGTTGTTTTGATATTTGTGCTCTGCGCAGTCTTTATCCTTCCGAAAGCAGTCTCAAAATTTTATTACGATCCAAACGAAGCAGCAGGAGCGTATGAAGGAATGACGACGACCAGAATGTCGCTGGATCTTTCCGTATATTCGGAATTGTATCTGCCGGGAAATTACCGTGATCAGGTAAATGCAGTTTCCAGAGGCTATGGCGAATACGATATCGTTATCCCGCAGACTTACACATGGACAGGACAATTTACTTCCGTCAGCGGCCGACTGGTGCGAGGCAAACTTACTTTGTATGATAACAATATTTTGAGCCGTCCGGCGCTGATGTTTTACCTTCCGGGAGATGAGAATGCATGGGAAGCATGGGAGACAGATGAGAACGGAAAGGAAACAAAAGTGGATACAGAGGCTCGCAAACAGGAGAGTATTCAGTATTCAAAAGAAGAAATTTCCGGATACAACGATAATGACTGGTACACGGCATATGTTTCCATAAACGAACTTATGGACTACAAAGATTTTATCGACTGGTTTGAAAAAATTTCTGATAAGAAAGATCTGGAGTGGGGAAATCTCTGGTGTGCAGTTCACACAGAAGAAGACGGTTACTGCGGTGAGCCAAACATTGGTTTCTGCCCGTATGCATCAGGTTCAGGCATGAGCTGGGACAAAGAAAAATATCCGTATCTGTCGCTTCTGGATAATGCAGATCCTTATAATGAGGCAGAAGTGACCGATGCAGATATCATGCAGACACATTTTACCAGTATGCTTTCCTATATGCAGGATCATGATGACATCCTTTCCATGATGGGGCAGTCAACTGATTATCAGGAAGACTATCAGAATATGATTGATTATGTAAAGAAAAACGGCCTGAAGATCCACGGCTTTGCAATCAGTACAAAGAAGAAGACTCTTCTTGAATTATATAAGGAAGATGTGGTATCTTATATTCAGACAACACCACAAAATTAGAGAAGAAATGCAGACATATACGTTGGTGTGTGTCTGCATTTCTGCATTTTAAGAGAAATAAGATGCAGAATACTTCATATTTGTGGCTACCAGCAAAGTTGTTTACAATAAGGGAGGGCGACACCATGGGAATTACAGAAATGTTGGATGAATTGAAAAGCAAAGCATGTCGTGACGAGAAGCTTCGGGCAGAACTTCTGGAAACAAGGAAAGATGCACAGCCTCTCAGCGCATTTTGTCGGAAATGCAGAGAACTGGGATATGAGATCTACGATATGGATCTGATCACTGCAGGTGAAGAATTTTATGCTACGATGCGCAGGAGCACTAATGGCGGTGGCGAGAACTCACCAATGCTTGAAGGCGAGGATGATTTTTACGAATTATTCTTTGCAGGACTGGAGTAAATTATGAATATATGTATCTATGGCGCTTCCAGTGCGCAGCTGGAGCAGATTTATTATGACAAAACAGAAGAACTCGGAAAAATGATGGCGAAGCGTGGACACGGGCTGGTGTTTGGCGGCGGCGCGACAGGAATGATGGGATCAGCGGCGCGAGGTGTGGATGTCGAAGGCGGTTATATCCTTGGTATTGCACCACGATTTTTTGATAAACCGGGTGTTCTGTATCAGAACTGCAGTGAATTTATTTTTACAGATACCATGCGCGAGCGCAAAAAACTTCTCGAGGAGCGCTCTGATGCAACAATCGTTACACCAGGCGGAATCGGAACCTATGAAGAATTTTTTGAGATCCTGACACTTAAAAGTCTGCACAGACTGGATCGCCCGATCGTTCTCTACAATATCAACGGCTACTATGACGGAATGGAAGTTCTGCTGCGCCATACGGCTGATGAGAAATTCATGGATCCGTCCAATCTGAAACTCTGTGAATTTATGGATGATCCGGAGCAGGTCTTGTCTTACATAGAAAATTACAGGTAACCGGTTAATGGGGATGAAAAAGAATACAATAGAAAGCAGGTAAAAAATGATCTGGAAAGAGCTAAACGACAATTTGGTTTTTCATAATTTAAAGGCATCCGACAATATAGAGGTACTGCAGCTCATGGGAGATGCCATGATACAGGAAGGGTATGGAGAAGAAGGGTTCACAGAGGCTATTCTGAAAAGAGAAAAGGATTATCCGACAGGGCTGGATGTGAACGGGATTGGAGTGGCAATTCCACATACAGACGCGGAACATGTAAAAAAAGAAGGTATTTCAATTGCAGTGCTGAATCCGCCAATTGAATTTGATGCAATGGGGGAGGAAGACTGCCGGATTCCGGTGAAAATCGTGCTCATGTTTACTGTGGCCGGAAAAGATAAGCATATTGACCGACTGCTGCAGGTCCTTGATATGATCAAGGATGAAGAAATCCTGCAAGGACTGCTTGATGCGAAGAATAAAAAAGAAATCCGAACAGTAATACAAAAAAGAGAGAAGTCAGATATAAACTGACTGCATTAAATTTTACTTACCGAAGAGAGAGATTATTATGAAAAATCCGTTACATTATCAATTATCTGAATACGACTGTGGACCGACTTCCATGATGAATGCGCTTGCCTATCTGTTCGAGCGGGAGGAGATCCCTCCGGAGGCAGTCCGAAATACGATGCTTTATTGTCTGGACTGCCACAGCAAAGAAGGAATCCCAGGCAAAAGAGGCACTTCCAGAGCAGCGATGATGTTCCTCAGCAATTGGCTGAACGAATACGGAGACCTCGGCATCATGTCTGTGAGCAGTGAATATCTGTCAGGACGAAGCGTGTACATAGATGGAGAAAGTCGCATCAATCATGCGCTGAATCATGGGGGTGTGGCGGTAGTGCGTCTGTATCTTGAGGAAGAGCATTATGTTTTGATGACTGGAATACAGAATGAAAATATTCTTCTCTTCGATCCGTATTACTGGGATAAACCATATGAACAGAAAGATATTCTGATGGATGATAAACATCCTAAGGAATACAACCGCATAGTGCCGTTTAAGTACTTTAATCAGGAAAACAAAGAAGCAATATACGCTCTCGGTCCGGTGGAGGAACGTGAGGCGGTTCTGATATTCAACGAAAAGACGAAGACCGTACCGGAGGAAGTAATTGAGTACTTTATCTGAGCAATAAAAAAGGATTTCCGAATCTATGGAGATGTGAATGAACCATAGAACGGGAATCCTTTTGAGGTTATTGACAAATTATTTATTTACCTGCAGCAACTGCGGTCTGACGTACATTTGGAATGGAAATCAGGATCGGGTAAAGGATACAGGAAATAACAAGTCCGCCGATACCCTGAATGATGTTTGCAGGGATGCTGGCAGCTGCGCCTGCTCCGTAGATGAAGAATTCACATACGAAATATCCGCCTGCAACGAGGATGATGTCTGCAACACCGCCAAGAATGACTGCAATGTAGCGGCTCTTCTGGTTTTTACCGACTTTCTGATAAAGAAGTCCGGCAGCAAGTGCAACAAGACCTTTTATCACGAAAGTAATCGGAACATAAATGAAATATCCGCCGATCAGGTCAGAAAGTGCAGATCCGATACCGCCTGCAAGGAAGCCCCAGACCGGTCCGAGAATTACACCGGAGAGGATCACGATAGCGTCCCCCGGGTGAATGTATCCGCCGGTTCCCGGAGTAGGGATGCGGATGGACATGGTTGCCACGCAGGAAAGTGCAGCAAACAAAGCTGCGAGAATTAATTTTTTCAGATTGTTATTCATAGTAAATGCGCCTCTTTTCTATTGGTGTAAATTCTATTTCATGCTGTCGCAGAAGAGTTTTTCCATGCTTGCTTTAAGTGGAACACCAAGTTTGGCGAGCGTTCCGTCCAGAGCTGCAAAGACTTCACGAACATTGTAGTAATCAGCATTGTTTCCCATATGTCCGATGCGGATGACTTTGCCTGCAAGTACATCAAAAGAACCTGCAAGCATGATGTTGTAGTCATTTTTGACACCATCAAGGATTGCTTTGGCGGTGGTTCCTTCCGGGATCTCAAATACAGTAACAGTGCTGGAAAAACCACTCTTAAGATAAAGGTTCAGGCCGGCACCGGTGATCGCTTTGCGGGAAGCTTCGGCGATTTTTTCATGTCGTGTCAGGATGTCCGGGTCGGCTGCAATGTTGTCGATCGCAGTGCGGAGTCCGTAGATATCACTGATCGGCATGGTGTACGGGAACCATTTTTCTTCATAATAATGTGCAAAAGTTGTCAGGTTTGCGTAGAAAGATGCAATTGGTGTCTTACGGTCTGCCATGGCTTTTTTTGCATCATCACTGATCACTACGAAGGTGAGTCCCGGAGGTGCGGAAACGACTTTCTGGGAACCGCCGCACATAATGTCAATCTGCCAGTCGGAGATACGCATCGGTTCGCCGAAAGAAGCAGATACGGAATCGACAACAGTCATGATGCCGTATTTCTTAAGAAGCGGACAGATTGCGGAAACATCGTTCAACATACCGCTTGGTGTATCTCCGTGGACAACGGTTGCGTATTTGTAATCATGATGTTCTTTGAGGAAGTTTTCGAGTTCCTGTACATCAAGTGTTTCACGGTAATCTCTGGAGTAGAGCTCCGGACATCCGCCGTACATGGAAACAAAATCTGCGAATCCTTTGCCGTAGATGCCGTTGTCCAGAACGAGGACACGGTCACCTGGTTCGGTCATGGACGCACAGGCGGCTTCCAGTCCGAGGATTCCCTCTCCGCCGAGGATGAGCGTTTCGTTGTCGGTGTGGAGAAGGCGGCTGATCTCTTCGCAGGTTTCCTTATAAAATTCTACGAAGTTTTCGTCAAGATCAGGGTTGGTACATTCTCTGCTGCGGGCGAGACGCACGTTTTCGGCAACCTGTGTCGGGCCCGGTGTCATAATTTTATACATAAGATCAAGTCCTTTTTTTTATTATTTTTTTAATCCGGTGTAACTGTTCAGTACCTTCACAGTTACGAGCCAAAATGCATTCCAGATCACCTTTGGTGATGGCATTTTGACTTGTATGTCTCGGGATTTTGACATATACATGTCAAAACACCTCGCGGGATATTACTTGAATTTACGTAAACCGACTCTTTTAGCAGCAACGTTCAGAGGTGCGATCACAACAAGTGTGATGACTGCTGCAACACCAATCTGTACGAGGTTTCCCGGAATGGAAGCAACCGGTGCAAGCGGATTACCGTAGATTACGACTTCCGCGATATAGTATCCTGCAACTTTGATTACGCAGGCTGCGATGAGTGCGATTACATACCACTTGAAGTTCTGGTGTTTTTCGTCTTCGGTAAATCTGCCTACGGTGAAGCCCATGAGAGCAACGATTACAAAAGTAAATGGAGCCCATAAAGTCCAACCGGAAAGCAGGTCAAACAGTCCCATTCCGACACCACCTGCGATCGCTCCGGTCTTTTTGCCGAAGATGATCGCACCGATAAACAGCGGAACATTGCCGAGATGGATAAGTCCTCCGTTGGCTGCAATCGGAAGACGGACGTTGATGAATGCCGTAAAGATGTAAGTGAGTGCTACGAAGATAGCGGTCACGGTAAGAAACTGAACGGAAGAAGTAATCTCACGCTCAGCTGCTGCTGTCTGTACGTTTGTGTTTGCCATGATACTTAACCTTCCTTTTTCCTATGTTTTTTTGATTGGGTATACTTTACAATAGAACTGTGTATTAATAAAGAGGCAATTTAAAGAAAAAATAAGGGGACAGTTTCACGGCAGACCAAATGTGAATGACCTTGTTGATATTTGTACTTGTTTAGACCATCTATTTTCGGTGTACTTTTTGACTACCAGGATACTTGCTTTTATTTAGACCATCTTTTTTCGACGGATTTATTGACTTTCGGAGTACTTACTTCTATTTAAATCATCTGTTTTACTCGGATTTTGTGGACTTTGTTTGTACTTACTGTTGCTGGAGTCATTGGTAGCCTGAGAATTCGTGGACTTGTTCTGGACTTACTTTTTTGGTGGTCATTTTTGACAAGAAAATTTGTTGGTTTAATTTGTATTTGGTTGTTTTGGAGTCATTGATAGACTGTGGATTTATAGTTGAGATGAACAGGACGACATGGTATGATAATCTAAGATCAAAACAGATTTTTATATAAAATGAAAATATGAAACAGCTTACAAATAAAACAGATTACGGAGGAAAAACGTGAAAAAAATATTGTCTCCGATGGAAAAAATTCGATTTCCGGAAAGTAAAGAGCTTCCGGAGGGAGTGAAAGAAATCGACGTAAAGGACACATTCGGATATTGTACCGAACTTTATCCGGATGTTGAATACGCAGAGCACAGTGGCAGGAAGCTGCATCTTCAGATCATGGCACCGCTCGTTTATGGAAAAGATCTAAAATGGCCGCTGATCGTATATGTACAGGGATCTTCCTGGCATAAGCAGAAATTGTTTCAGAGTCTTCCGACACTGGTCAGGATGTGCGAAAGAGGATATGCCGTGGCGATTGTGGAGCACAGAGAAAGCGAGCTGGCACCATTTCCCGCTCAGGTGATAGACACCAAAGCTGCAATTCGTTTTTTGAGGATGAATGGAGCACATTATGGAATCAATGTGAGCAAAGTGGTACTCTGGGGCGATTCAAGCGGGGCACATACAGCGCTGATGGCTGGAATTACCGGAGATGCGGAGTATCTTCCGGAAAAATATCCACAGACAACAACAGAAGTGGACTGCATCATAGACTGGTTTGGGCCGACAGATCTTATGGCAGCATCACAGTATCCGTCTGCAATCGATCATGATTCAGCCAAAAGTCCGTCAGGAGTACTGATTGGCGGAAAAACACTTCATGATCATCCGGAGGATGCTTATCCGGCAAATCCTGTGGTGCATTTGCACAGCAATCGAAAAACACCGCCTGTTCTTATTATGCATGGTGGCAGTGACCCACTGGTTCCGTTTAATCAGTCCTGTATTTTATATGAGGCTTTAAAACGGATGGATAAGGAAGTGGAGTTTGTCAAGCTCAGGAATGCCGGACATGGATGGGGTGGTTTTATGAGTGAGGCGGCACTGGATATAGTAGAAGAATTTATAAAGAAGAAAATTAATTAAAAATACAGGGAGAACAAAATGGAACAGGAAACACAGACACCACACAAACGAAGAGTACGATATAAGGGGAAATATCCGCGCAAATTTGAGGAAAAATATAAAGAGCTGAATCCGGAGAAATATAAGGATACGATCGAACATGTCATCAGTAAGGGCAACACTCCGGCAGGAATGCATATTTCCATCATGGTACAGGAAATCCTTGATTTCCTGAAGATCCAGCCGGGCGAGACAGGATTTGATGCGACACTTGGCTATGGCGGACATACAAAAGCAATGATGGAATGCCTGCATGGTGAAGGTCATATGTATGCAACAGATGTGGATCCGGAGGAATCAGCAAAGACCCGTAAGCGTCTGGCAGAGCAGGGCTTTGGAGAGGACATTCTGACGGTTAAACTTCAGAATTTCTGTACGATCGATGAGATTGCAAAAGAAGCCGGTGGATTTGATTTTATTCTTGCAGATCTTGGGGTATCGTCCATGCAGATTGACAATCCGAAGCGTGGTTTTTCTTTCCGCGCAGACGGACCGCTTGATCTTCGACTGAATCAGGAAAAGGGAATCAGCGCGGCAGAGAGACTTGATACGATCAGCAGAGATGAACTTGCCGGAATGCTTTATGAAAATTCCGATGAGCCATATTGTGAGGAGATTGCAAAAGCAATTACAGACGAGATCCGCAGGGGAAATCGTGTGGATACTACGACAAAATTGCGTGAGATTATCGAGAAGACACTTTCTTTTATTCCGGAAAAAGAACGTAAAGATACCGTCCGCAAGACATGTCAGAGAGTATTTCAGGCGCTGCGTATCGACGTGAATCGTGAGTTTGAAGTTCTGTATGAATTTATGGAGAAACTGCCGGATGCCCTCAAACCGGGCGGACGTGTGGCAATCCTGACGTTCCATTCAGGAGAAGACAAGCTTGTAAAGAAAGCACTTAAGGCTGGCTATAAAGCAGGAATCTATTCCGACTATGCCAAAGATGTGATTCGCCCTTCCGCGCAGGAATGTGCCCAGAACGGCAGAGCCAGATCCACAAAAATGCGCTGGGCGGTTAAAGCCTGAAGCATTTATGTCAAACAAAAATGAAGATTCTGTGAAGTGAATCAAAAGTATTGACAGTACAAAAAAGGATTATTACAATAAACCTATCATAAAGATATGTTAAACGAGACTGTTACAGTGGATAAACTATTGTGACAGTCTTTTGTTTTGACTTCATCAGAAAGGAAACAAAATGAAACATCAGAAAATATACGTTAATGGAATGACCTGTATTAACTGTCAGAACAGAATTGCATCCACACTGCAGCAGACCAGTGGAATCAAAGAAGCTTCCGTCAGCTAGAAATTGCAATCATCGCAGTAATATTTTTACTTTTGCAGCGTTTGGGAATTCTGAACCGTCTGGCACCGGGAAAGCTTGCGGACAGTGAGATGGGATATGGAGCATTGTTTGTGATTGGACTGATCACTTCCGTACACTGTATAGCCATGTGCGGCGGAATTAATTTATCACAGACTTTGTCAAGTGAAAAAAATGGCTCAATGTTCCGTAATTCACTGCAATACAACATTGGACGTGTGATTTCTTATTCTGTGATCGGAGGTATACTTGCTGGATGGGAATGATCACAGGAAAAATTCATGTGGAAAGTTGAGAAATAGATTATGAAAAAGTAATTGCAGCGGGGATCAGAAGACAAACATAAGGATGCTCTTTTGGGTAGAAAATATTATACAGAAATGCTATACTTGAAAAAAATCAGGCATTATGCGGTAGCTGGAAAGATATCAGACAGACAGGAGCAGCTAAAGACTTTAACGGAAAGAGGATTCTTCCGGCAGAGTTACTTTGAAAGGATTAGATACGATGTTTTCACATAAAGAAGAATATGCCTTAAACAAATTATTGCCGGAATATGTTTCTCTGTATCATATAGACCTCAATTCAGGAAAATATGAAATTCTGAGGATAGCATCCAATACGAATGCCAGATTGATTGCAGAACAGGTGCAGTCAATTCCGGCTTTTGATGAATATGCTCAACAATATGCCGAAGCATTTATACTGAAAGAGGAGAGAGAAGAATTTCTGGACTGGCATTTATGCAAAAATATGAAAAAACGACTTCTTGAGAACGAGAAGATTACATATCATTATCACAGCGTTTCAAAAGAAGGAAAAGACAGTTATTATGAAGCCTACGCAGTAAAAGAGAATGTAGACAAAAGCAAATTTTATATTTTTCTGGGATACCGGAATATAGACAGTATTCTTTATAAAGAGAAAGCAATTCAGGAGAAACTTCAGAGAGCACTGGATGAAACAAGACTAAGCAATGAGATTATATCGTCCATTGCAAAAACATATCAGTATATTTCAAGAATCGATATTGAAGCGGACTGGTTTGAGGAAGTATCCAACAGAGACAGGGTACACATGAAATTTTTGAAAGGCGGATGCGTATCTCAGGGCAACAAAAAAATCTGCAAAGACGTTGTTGCAGAGGAATATCAGGAAGCTTTTCTCAAATTTACGGATCTTTCCACACTTCCGGAGCGGATGAAAAAGGAAGAAACAATTGCGATGGAATACCGGATGAAAGATGGAAACTGGCACAAACTCCGTTTTATCGAAAAAAAACGAGATAAAAACGGAAAGCTGACACATGTTCTCTGTGCGATAAGAAGTGTCAGTGATGCAAAGAAAAAGGAGCAGATGCTGATTTCACAGGTAGCAGAAGCCAAAAAGGATGCTGCTCTGAAAGCCAGATTTTTATCGAATATGAGTCATGACATCCGCACACCGTTAAACGGAATCATGGGTATGCTCGATCAGGCAAACCATTACCCGGATAATCTTGAAATGCAGCAGAAATTCAGAGATAAGATGATGGAATCATCAAAATACCTGCTTTCTCTTGTGAATAATATTCTGGAGATGAATAAGCTGGAAGCAGAGGAGTATACAGATAAGGAAATCTCGTTTAATCTTGCAGATGTGCTGAATCAGGTGAATACTGACAGGCAGATACTGGCGGAGACGAAAAATGTTTCTTATATAGTAGACTGGGAAAATTCAGATTTAACATATGTAAATCTGAGTGGGAATCCTGTGTATCTGGACAGATTACTTGCCGCGGTTTCAGATAATGCAGTGAAGTTCACGAATCCGGGAGGCTGTGTAAAGGTATGGTGTAAGCAAAAGAAAGCGGATAACGAACATGTGCTGTGTGAGTTCGGTTGTGCGGATAACGGAATCGGTATGAGTGAGGAATTTATCGGGCATGCATTTGAGATGTTTTCACAGGAAAATCAAACTAGCAGAACACAGTATGAGGGCTCCGGCCTGGGACTTTCAATTGCAAAGAAGATTGTCGGGTATCTTGGCGGTAAGATAGAACTGGAGAGCAGAAAGGGAGTCGGAACGACCGTGATCATGACAGTTCCGTTCAGAATCGGTATAACAGAGCCATTTGAAAAAAGAACAGTGCATGAGGGAATATCTTTAGAAGGAAAACGTGCACTTGTTGCAGAGGACAATGAACTGAACATGGAAATTGTAAAATTTATGCTGGAAGATCATGGAATTATAGTGGATTGTGCAGAAGACGGTCTGGAAGCTGTAAAAAAATTCGAAGAAAATGAACCGGGATATTATGATGTGATTTACATGGATATCATGATGCCAAATATGAACGGATGGGATGCGACCAGAAAAATCCGCTCCATGCAAAGACCAGATGCAGGAACGATTCCAATCATAGCAATGAGTGCAAACGCATTTGCCGAAGATATCATCAACAGCCGGATTTCCGGCATGAACCACCATATTGCAAAGCCGCTTGATGAGGAAAGCGTTCTGAATGTATTCAAAGAATGTATCAACATCAGCGAAAATAAAGAAAAAAATAAGTAATTGCAATTCTGTGCTATACTGAAAATATTTTATTTTACTACAAAAACCCAACTCACAGGAGAATATACATGAACAATTTATTATACCAGATCCACCGCCCGGGCGCCTCTGCATTTACGCACAGCGGGAAATTTCATGCAGATGATGTTTTTTCGGCGGCATTATTATTATATCTGAACCCGGAAATTATGATCACACGCGGCAATCGTGTACCGGAAGACTTTGACGGGATTGTATTTGATATCGGAAGAGGACAATACGATCATCACCAGAAAGACAGCAGGATCCGCGAAAACGGTATTCCGTACGCTGCATTTGGTCTTTTATGGGAAGAGCTTGGCGCAGACATCCTTGGGGAAGACCTTGCACAGAGATTTGATGAAGCCTTTGTGCAGCCACTTGACAACAATGACAATACAGGTGAAAAGAACGAGCTTGCCACACTGATAGGCAATTTCAATCCGACATGGGATGCAGAAGGAAGCAATGACGAAGCATTTTTTCAGGCGGTAAGTGTCGCAGGGATGATTCTGGAAAATAAATTCGAACGTTTCAGAGGAAACGAACGCGCGGACAAACGTATAGAAGAAATCTATGCTCATCATGAACAGGCAGTGCATGACAGAGAAAAACACAGAGATGATGCACGTATTCTGATTCTTCCGGAATTTGTTCCGTGCCAGAAATTTCTCTCCGAAACGGAAATTGCATTTGTGATCTTTCCATCAAACAGAGGCGGCTATTGTATTCAGCCACAGAAAAAAGAATATTCCATGAATTATAAATGTAGCTTTCCGGTGGAGTGGCTTGGACTTGAAAACGAAGAACTGGTCGCAGCGACCGGATTAAAGTCAGCAGGCTTCTGCCACAAAGGCGGATTTCTTATGACGGCGGGAGAGCTTGCCGATGCTGTGCAGGTATGCCGTATCAGCATGGAGCAGTTTCAGGAAAAACCGGTGATCGTAAACTTAGGCGGAACAGAAGAAGCAGATGAACTTCTCGTACAGTTACCGGGATTATCATCTGCAAAAGTGGCACATCTCGAGTTTACTGAGCTTCCGGAGCTTGAAATTCAGGGAATATATGGCGAGGCTGCACTGGAGAAGCAGGAGTGGAAAAGCCTGATCAAAGAACAGGTGAAGAAAATTCTGAAATACAAACCAGAGGCAGTTTTTGTGGGAGAAAATCTGTTTGCCACATATCCGATCGTGCATTCACTTCGAAAAAAACACATACCGGTACTGACTCTGGTGCAAAAAGACGGGAAGAAGCTGATCGTGCGGATTCCGTCAGGATCATGAGGAAATATTAACGTATTCTCTTCTTTATCAGCGGTCCGATGATCATGGCGATGATCATTTTTACCAGATCAGCCGGTATGAAAGGGATTACGCAGACTGCAAGGGCAGCTTTGAAAGTGTAATTTGCGACCAGGCAGAACCATATGGTTCCGAAAAGGTAACATACGATGGTTCCGACGATCATGCCGATAAGCTGGATCCATGGTTTACGGCAGTTGTCGATTACCAGTCCGGCAATGACTGCCATTACGATAAATCCGATGATATATCCGCCTGTAGGACCTGCCAGCTTGGACGGACCGCCTGTGAATCCGGAGAATACCGGGAGACCGACGAGACCGAGCAGAAGGTAGATCAGATAGCTGATGGTTCCTTTTTTCCATCCGAGAAGATACAGGGACAAATAGATTGCCAGATTAGTGAATGAGATCGGAACCGGTCCGATGGGGATGGACAATGGGGCAAGAATGCAGGTGACCGCTGCCATCAGTGCGGTCATGGTTATTTCATAGGTTTTGCTGCGGGATGCAGTAATGCTTTGTGTCTGGTTCATGTTAAAAATTCTCCTTCTAAAGTTTGGTGGTTATGCGGATTCAATTTCATAAGTAAATCCGGCATCTGTGATAGTTTTCAGAGTATCTTCGATTCCCTGACCGCCTTCTGTCAGATAACCTGAGGCAAAGATAGAGTCAACTACACTGAGCAGTTTCTTTTCTTCCCCTTTGAAATATACTTCTCTTCCGGCGGCACAGCGGATATCTGCTTTTGGCACGAGAAGTCTTGCAAGACAGAGGACTTTCATGCAGTATTCGGTAGTCAGAACGGAGATATCGGCATCTCCAAGCGGAGTTCCTTTAATCGGCAGGAGGAAGTTGATTGGCAGTGCTTCCGGCTGGATTTCGCGGAGTTCAAGAAGCATGTCAACTACATCTTCTTTACTTTCGCCCATGCCAATGATTCCGCCGCTGCAGATTTCGAATCCAAGTCCCTGCAGCATGTGGATATTCTGTACACGTTGCTCAAAAGTATGTGTACTGCAGATATTATGGTAATAAGAACGGCTGCTGTTCAGATTGTGATTTATTCGGTCCAGGCCGGCTTCTTTGAGCATTCGGGCCTGTTTTTCTGTCAGAAAACCGATGGAGCAGCAGAGATGTGTTCCATGTTCTTTCATCTTACGGATTCGGCGGGCAAGTTCTTCAATTTCTTTATCTGTAAATTTCATACCGCTCAGACCGATGCAGTGTCTGGATAAATGATAATCGTTTACAAAGTCATTATCCTGATACAGCTTATCTTCATCTACCCATTTGTATTTATCAATATCTGCGGTAGAGCGACATGACTGTGCGCAGTAAGCGCAATCCTGGGAACAGTTTCCGCTGCGGGCGTTAGTAAGAATATGAATACTTACACGATTTCCCTTATATTGATATCGTAAACTCTTCGCGCGATCGATCAGCGCATCCAGTTCTTTGTCAGGAGTATTCAGAATGGCAATCGCATCCTCTCTGGAAAGAGCCGGTGTTTCTGTTTCATAAAATTCGGAACTCATAAATTTTCCTTTCATTTGTCACAGGCTCTCCCCACTGCCTTCAGGCATGGGGAATAGTCCTTTGATTTTTGCTACGGGTATCACTTTAACACATAAAAGTACGAAATGTCAACCATATAACAAAAATAGGTTTACAATTAGAACCAAATTACGTAGAAATGCAATTTGTTTAATTAGCACTTATCTCTTGATAATGAAAGTAGTTAATGGGAAGCGAACTTTTGGATATGATGAACCAATAATTTATAAGCGTGTATAATTAAATGGGGAATGTATCTGTCAGTAGGGCTTATAAACGTAACTTACCTCTCGGAAGTGCCTGCTTTACAGGGATCTGGTTGTTACTGTTCACAGGTAACATTTG
>OLPO01001555.1_pt1 | contig 15373 bp, 14 predicted proteins | sample 1672831 | NCBI WGS metagenome assembly OLPO01 (sample SAMEA3136728, study PRJEB25190) | human gut metagenome
GAGACGGAAATTTCCTGGAATCGTCTCTTGACAATGGTCACTTCATAACAGGGATATGTTTCGGAAAAGGTCCACACCTGCATCCCGGGCACCTGCCTGCTTAATACCTTCGCACAAAATCTGCAGATTTCTTTCGTCAGATCATCCGTGTGCGCCCACAGAAACAGAAACGCGAGAAGAATCAGTATCAGGATGTACAGAGCGCATCTCTTCCAGTCCGCCCGGATGCTTCGATACGTCCTCTTATAATCAATAACTTTCTTCTCCTTCATCGGCGCTCCTTCCTGCCACTTGTCCTTTTGGTGACAGAGACGCGTCGTCCGTCGCGTCTCATATTGGCTGTGATTCTTTTATATTCATGATTATATTCTGAATCTCATCATCGAAATGGTCATATTTCGCAAATTTTTTGTGCTTTTATTCCAGCGTAACCGTCATCCGAACCGGATTGTGATCAGATTTTCACCCCTGGTTGTTATTATGACGCGTGCTGCGTCCATTTCAGAATATCCGTAACCTCTTTCAGATTTCCGGCAAAATAAATCCCCTCCTGTCGCTCTTCGGATGACAGCCCCATGGCAATCATGTGATTAAGAAGTGCCTTCAGGCTGTCGTAGTAGCCGTTCAGATTATAGAGAATGCACGGTGCCTGCAGGTGCTTCAGAGAAACCATGGACATCACCTCGGAGATTTCTTCCAGTGTCCCCGTTCCTCCCGGAAAAGCGATGAAGGCATCCCCAAGCTCGATCATCTTCCTTTTCCGCTCCGTCATATCCTTCGTTACGATCAGCTCTGTCAGTCCGTCGTGCTGCACCTCGCTTTCCATAAAGAACTGCGGCTCGACACCGGTCACCTTGCCCCCGGCACGCAGAACACTGTCCGCGATTGCCCCCATCAGGCCCGATTTCGATCCTCCGTAAATCAGCGCATTCCCGCTCTCACCGATCCAGGTGCCAAGCTCCTGCACCGCTTTTTTCAGTTTCGGATCATTTCCCTCGTTTGCTCCGAGATAAACTGTGATGTTCATGCTCCTGCTCCTCCGCTTTCAGCCTGATTCCCGGATTCCGAAGAGTCCGCAGATGATTCCAGCGCCGCCTCTGCATCCGGCACGTCCTCCGCATCCAGCACCCGGATTCCTGCCCGGAGCAGCATCCCGGCAAAAACCCCCTGCCCCGGAATTTTCTTCCCGGAAAACGTTCCGTCATAGATTTCCTTCACGCCGCAGCTGGGGCTTCTTGACTGCAGAATCGCAAGCTCCGCCTGATTCCGCAGTGCGATTTCCAGTGCCTTTTCGGCACCGGCACGAAACTCCTTATCGACGCTCATGCCTTCCCTATTCCGGACAACTCCGCCTGTAATCTCGGACGGAATCCTCGGCGTCGGCAGGCCGCCCAGGAGCTCCGGACAGACCGGGATCACCTCGCACCCCTTCACAAAATCACAGACCTTTTTATTATAATTGCTGCCGCCGTTGTACTTGCACTTCTCTCCAAGCAGGCAGGCGCTGACCAGAATTTTCATTCCTTCCCCACCTTCCTTCCGGTACCGAGCGATTCTTCCGTCTCTTCCTCACCAATCGCCTGCAGAATCCGGGAAGCCCGCCGGATCTCTTCCTCATCCGTGCGATAAAGCTCAAATTCACTCAGTCCTCCGATTCCCATATGCACACGCTCATTCCGGTAACGCATCCCGCTGTCCATAAGCTTTTTCCCGGACATGTGAAAGGCATGCGCACCGGTTGTCATGGCGATTTCCTTTATATTGGAAGAAACGACACCGGCGCCGACCAGAATCGTCACTCCTTCCGGAAGCGCGGCCGTCTCCCTGCCATCCGACCTGCTGTCTTTCGCCGCACATACCAGCTGCCGGATCAGCTCTCTCCCCTGCATGCAGTCTGCCTCCTGCCCGGAGGTCAGAATTGTATCGACTCCCAGCTCCGCCGCCCTCTGCAGCGTACCAAAGGGATTCACGCAGACATCGAAGGCACGGTGCAGCGTGATCCCGGAGCCGCCTGCTGCCCGGGCCAGGCCACGCATCTGCGTCTCATTCAGCGTACCATCCGCATTCAGACTTCCAATGACAACACCATCCGCTCCCGCCTCTGCGAAATGACAGACATCGCAGAGCATCTGCTGATATTCATACTCCGAGTACAGAAAATCTCCGAATCTCGGACGGATCAGAACCCGAATCGGAAGCCCCGTTTCCTTCTTCACCTGTTCAAACAGCTCGTATCCCGGCGTTGTTCCGCCGATAACAAGATTCGCGCACAGCTCCAGCCGGGTTGCACCTCCGGCCTTTGCGGATAATGCGGATTCCACACTGTCTGCGCACACCTCCAGAATATAATTGTTCATCTCATCCTGCCCTCCGGTCAAAGCTCACATGGAAATCCATCCAAATGCATTGGCGATGGAACTTAACAAAATAATCCCTGCGAAGACAGGGCACAGGTACCGGATCATGAAACAGAAAATCTTTTTTCTGCGGAATTTTCCCCCGTTCTGCATCACCTCTTCTTCGATTCTCTGCACTCCGACCACTCTCGAAATCAGAAGACAGGTCGCAATCGCCGCAATCGGCATCATAATCGTATTGGTAAGAAAATCGAAAAAATCCAGAAACTGCATTCCGATGACGGTAACATCGGCGAGTGGTCCGTACCCAAGGGCAGACAAACTTCCAAGCGCTATGGTGATGACACCGATCACCGTGGTTGCCTTCCTTCTGCTCCATTTGAACTCATCCTCAAACGTCGACACTGCACTCTCCGTCAGTGCGATCGAGCTGGTAAGCGCCGCAAAAAGAACCAGCAGAAAGAACATGCAGCCGGTCACCGTACCGAGTCCCATGCTCGCAAACACCTTCGGAATCGTAATAAACATAAGAGCCGGCCCCGCCTGCAGCGCTTCGGCATCCCCGCCGGAAAACGCGAACACGGCCGGGATGATCATCAGTCCCGCCATAATCGCAATCGCGGTATCAAAGATTTCTACCTGCTCCGCAGACTCCTCAATGGACGTATCCTTTTTCATATAGGAGCCGAAGGTAATCAGAATGCCCATGGCAATCGACAGCGAATAAAACATCTGCCCCATCGCCGTCACAACGGTCATCCAGGAGAAATTGGCCGGATTCGGAATCAGGAAGTATTTTACCCCGTCAAGCGCTCCGGGCCGTGTAATGGAATAGATGGCAATGATCACCGATAAAACAACAAGAATCGGCATCATGAACCTGGATACGCGTTCAATTCCGTTCTGCACGCCGGCGTAGATAATCACCAGCACGATCAGGGAAAAGACCACGAAGCAAAGCTCCGCCGAAAGCCCGTCTGAAATGAATGCGGAAAAATATCCGTCAGCAGCAACCTCCTGCGTTTTGCCGGAAAGATAATCAACAAGATAATTGACGACCCAGCCGCCGATGACCGAATAATAAGGGACAATGAGAATGGGAATGATGGCATTGATCCATCCGCCCGCCCGAAGCCGCCTTGAGGAGCCAAAGGACGAATAGGCTCCCACCGGACTCTTTTTCGTAAGACGTCCCAGTGAGGTCTCCGCGACAATCATCGTATAGCCGAAGGTCAATGCCAGAATAATATAAACAACGAGAAAAATGCCGCCGCCGTACTTTGCCGCAAGATACGGAAATCTCCAGATATTTCCAAGTCCCACCGAAGCTCCTGCTGCCGCAAGTACAAAGCCGATTTTTCCTGAAAAAGAGCTTCTGCTGTTATGCTGTTTCATGTTACATCTCCTCAATCAAATGATGCTCCAGACAATAGTAATAAACTCCGTCCTCTTCCACGGATCTGCAGATATCATCTGCTCTCTCCTTCACTTCATCTCCGGCATTTCCCATGGCAACCCCTGTGCCAACCGCTTCCAGCATTTCGATGTCGTTCTGTCCATCGCCGAATGCAAGAGCTTCCTCTCTGGAAAAGCCATAGTGCCGAAGCACCGCCTGGACCGCATTTCCCTTTCCGCCGTTCTTCGGAATGATATCAACGGCTTTCTCCCACCATGCAGTAATCCGGATCTTGTCCGTTCCCTCCAGCACCTGATCGTATTCCGGTTTCCGGCAGGCGCACATAATCTGATAAATATCGCCCTTACAGCGCTCATCAAAATCGTCGGCGATATGGATCGTTTCATTTCCGAATGCAAAATACTGCTCCAGATCCGGATCCGTGCCGTTGGTGACAACAAAGTCCTCATTGCCGATTGCAATCGCGCGGTTCATGTTCTTCAGATTCTGAAGGATGCGCTGCTTGTCCTTCGCATCCAGCGGATTTTTAAACAGGACCTCTTCTCCCGCCCTCACATACGAGCCGTTAAAGGTCAGAAGAACATCAAATTCAACTCCCTGAAAATGAGGAACCAACGGGTTGCTCCTGCCCGTTGCCATGCAGATCAGGACATGATTTCTCTGAAGCGCCAGCAGAGCCTTCCTTGTTTTCTCCGACAGCTCCCTGTTTCCAAACTTAAGAAGGGTACCGTCAACATCAAAAAAAGCAATTTTTATCATAAGACATTCCTCCATAACCGCCTTATGTCATTGTTTCACTGTGGTTGAGAACCGAGGTGCTGTAGAGAAACAAAACGTCCTGATCCTCGAACCCGATAAACCGGTCCAGAAAATCCGCCCGCAGATACCGGATATCGACCAGCGTAATTCTGGCATACGCTTCTGCAAGAAGCGGTGCAATGCTGCTTGCAAATGAGTCCCGGAAGACAATCAGCTCTTTGTCCGATTCACAATCCGGATTCTCAATGGTGATGAGCGAACGAGGCCCGGAAAGGAACATTTCGTACGGGTCCTTGCCGGCCGCCTTGTCCATATTATAAATTCCGCCCGTCGTACCATCCTCATGATTTGTGACAACACAATCATCCAGAACATCCCCGGTCAGGTAATACATGGTTTCCGCAGGCAGGGGAAGTGCCGACTGTCCGCAGTAAACGCCGTAAAACGGCACATCCAGTGCCTGCTTCGTATAAGAATCTTCACCGGAAAGGGACGCTCCCAGTCCTTCGGCAAGCACCGCCGCGGTATCCGGGAGCCTTTCCTGCCGCCAGTGCGAGTCGGTTTTATAATAATCTGCGAGCTCCAGCGTTCCTGTGAGATCGATGTATTCCGCATAGCTCATCTGCTCCTGCATGAGGTGGAACAGCTCCTCATAATTCATGGAGAGATATCCATTCTCCTTCGCAAGAAAAAAGCTTTTGTCCGGAACAATCGAAAGGTAAATATTCACCTGCTTGTCCGCAAGATACTTCTCATAAATATATCCGAATCGATCCGCTGCATGGGCAAGCGAATCCGTATTCAACGGATATTCCAGCTTCGCGGCATATCCGTTCTTCACATAGATTCCGTGATTGTCGAGCTGACCAAGCACATCATAGGTTGTAACCGCCTTCAGCCTGCGAAACGCATTCCGAAGAGGGAACTGATCCTGTGCGTATTTCTCAAAGTCCTTCATAAAGCTTCCGTCCAAAATCGCCGCACAGGAAAGCTCCGGGAGCTGTGCAAGCTTTCTTCTTTCACTGTCGGAGAATTCCTTTTCCGGCGAAAACCAGACCGCAAGCGTCAGCCCCGCATAAACAAAGACGATCACGGCAGCGCCGAGGATGCTCCTCTTTTGTTTTCTTTTTCCCTTTTCCACAAAAACCTCTCAACCCTCTGAATGATTTCTCTGAATGCTCTCCCCCTGAATTTTCCCCTGAATTTTCCTCTGAATTTCCCCTAGGAGCGATCCCTCAAAACCGGAAGTACAGGAATGGATTGTAGGAGCCGTCCACGAGAAACGCCGTGCAGATAAGAAGCAGCGCGATAAGTGCCAGAGGCTCCGCAATGCTCAGAACGTGTTCTCCCGCAGCCGTCTGCCGGATCCTGCCGCGCAGCTTTGCAGGAAGAGGTGTGGCTCCGAACAGGGCAATGACAAAAACAACGAGGTAGCTTCGGAAATAATAAAGAAACTCCGACGAAAAAAGCGGATATCCGCTTCTCCCGAACATAGCCTTCAGATAAGAAAAGGCCTGCTGCAGATCAGACGCATCGAAAATGACAAAGCTCACCGCCACTGCCGCCGTCACATAAAGGTGTCCGATCACAGGCTTCCCTTCCAGAGACTTTAAAAGCCATATTTTCTCCAGAATAAGCAATCCCGCAAAATACAATCCCCAGATCACAAAATTCCAGGCGGCGCCGTGCCAGAACCCGGTCAGCATCCATACTACCAGAATATTAAGCAGATGCCGGGGAGCGCTGACGCGGTTTCCTCCGAGGGGAATATAGACATAATCCCGAAACCACGAGCCAAGCGACATATGCCAGCGGCGCCAGAACTCAGTAATGCTCTTCGAAACAAATGGGTAATTGAAATTCTCCCGGAAATCAAAGCCGAATATTTTGCCGAGCCCGATTGCCATATCGCTGTAGCCGGAAAAATCAAAATACACATGAAGTGCATATGCTGCAGCGTAAAGCCAGAAAAACAGCACCGATTTGTCATTGGACTCCCGGAATATGCTGCACAGCTCGCCAAGCAGATTGGCAATCAGAACTTTTTTCCCAAGTCCCAGGAGAAAGCGGCGCATCCCCAGCGCCGTCTTCTCCGGCGTGTGCCTGCGCTCCTTCAGCTGCGCAGCGACATCCGCATAACGGACAATGGGGCCAGCAATCAGCTGCGGAAAAAGAGCGACATACGCCGCCAGGTCAATGAAGTTCTTCTGCGCGAAAACCGCTCCTCTGTAAACATCCACAGTGTAGCTGAGGATCTGAAAGGTATAGAAGCTGATTCCGATGGGAAGCGCAATCTTCAGCAGCGGCACAGACAAGCCTGTCACTGCATTGAAATTGCGGATAAAGAAATCCGCGTATTTGAAATATCCCAGCATGGCAAGGCTGAAGGAGACGGAAAGCACAAGAAAGGCCCTTGCCAGACGCAGAGTGTTGCGAAAACGTTCGATCAGAAGACCGGACAGATAGGCCATGACAATGGCAAGCAGCATCCAAAGGACATAAACCGGCTCTCCCCAGCCATAGAAAAAAAGGCTGGAAAGGAGCAGAACCGTATTCTTCAGCCCCCGGGGTGCGGCGAAATAAAGAAGCACCACGCAGGGCAGAAACCAGTATAAAAAGGGGATGCTTGAAAAGAGCATGAAAGCAGACGGTCCCTTCTACATTAAATCAAACACTTCAATCAAGAACTTCAATCAAGGACTGCAGGTGCATCGACCAGAACCCTGGACCCGGGAGCAACCACGCTGCAGGCATCCACGAGATCGTTTATGATGTCCTCATAGCCGTATGCCATAATCACATAATCGTCCACAGAGATCACAACTACCTTGTCCGGAAAGCCGCACATCCACTGCTGCTCCTGCACCGCAGTCTTATAGGCCTCGGCAAACGCCTCTGCCGCGGAAGGATCCTTGAGTTTTACCGCTGCGGAGCTGAAGGTGTTGGTATTCATCATATGCTGCAGAGTTGCCGCATCGTCATCCAGCATGTCATAAAGATCATCCGTGACATGAAGAAGATACTCAAAGGTCTCCTTGTTCTCCTTTGTCAGCGCAAATTTCGCAGGGGCCTCCGCATCGCCGCCGGCCGCCGGAAACTGCCTGTCCTCGCCGAGAGTATCCCAGATCTGCGTATAGAGATCCACCGCAGACTCAAATGCAGGAGCCTGTGATTCGTCCGGCATCTCCGAAGGCTTACTGCTGCCGCAGCCTGCGGCAAGCAGAGTCATCAGTGTCAAAAGAATTGCAATTGTTTTCCTCATCGTGAAAGTTCCCCTCCCCTTACAGGATATACTCCATCTGTCTTTCCTTGGTTCTCATCCCCATCTTATCATAGAACTTCTCTGCCGCTGTATTTCCGGCCCACACATTGAGCGTCACTTCGTAGCAGCCCATTCTCCTTGCCTCCGCTTTGACATAGTCAAACAGGCTCTCCCCGACATGCTGCCCTCTCGTCCTCTGATCCACACATAAATCGTCAATGAAAAGAGACCTGAACGGCACCATGTTGTTGGAAAATGGCTGTTCCTTCAACTGGCAGAATGCATATCCAAGGCATTCATCCTCTTCGTTCACCGCAGCATAAATCGGCCTCTCCTCGTTTTGCAAAAGCTCCGCCAGCTCACCTGCGGTATACTTGGTCGTTCCCGGGATAAAAATGTCAGGTCTTATGTCCGCGTGAATCTGCAAAACCTGTCCCAAAAGCTCCAGGATCCGTGGAATATCCTTTTCCTCTGCTCTTCTGATGTCCATCCATGTTCTCCTCTCTTCCAGGCTCTCTTCTTTTCCTGATTACCTTTCCATTATACCGAAAGTGAACTGCTTTCCAACCAAGAGCAGCCAACAGGTCAAAATACCGTAGTTTTCTGTCACATTAGCAGTAGATTTTCCTGCCCGGTCCCATTATAGTAGCAGATAATAAAGTGAAATGATTCCGGCATTTTCCGGCAAAAAACCGACACAAAAAGCAGTCATACAAAAAGGGGGAAACGCAATGGCAGAAGAGAAAAAAGCATGGTGGAAGGAAGCCGTCATTTATCAGATTTATCCTCGCAGCTTCGCAGACAGCAACGGCGACGGCATCGGTGATCTGAATGGAATCACCGCACATCTGGATTACCTGGAGACGCTCGGAATTGATGTGATCTGGCTGTCTCCGGTTTACAAATCACCCAACGATGACAACGGTTACGATATCTCCGATTACCGCGATATCATGGATGATTTCGGTACGATGGAGGATTTCGATCGTCTGCTGGCAGAAGCACACCGCCATCATATCCGGATTGTCATGGATCTTGTCGTGAACCACACCTCCGATGAGCATGCATGGTTTATCGAAAGCCGCAGCTCCAGGGAGAATCCGCACCGGGATTATTACATCTGGAAGGAGCCGAAGGACGGGAAGGAGCCGAACAACTGGGGCGCATGGTTCGGCGGCTCCGCATGGGAGCTTGACGAGCATACCGGCATGTATTACCTGCACTGTTTTTCCAGAAAACAGCCGGATCTGAACTGGGAAAATCCCAAGGTCCGCGATGAGGTCTTTGACATGATGAACTGGTGGTGCGAGAAGGGAATCGATGGCTTCCGCATGGATGTCATCAGCATGATTTCCAAGGATCCCTCCTTCCCGGACGGACCGGTCGAGGACGGATTGTACGGCTCCTTGGCTCCCTACGTATGCAACGGCCCGCATGTCCATGAATATCTTCAGGAAATGAACCGGCGCGTCCTCTCCCATTACGATCTGCTCACCGTTGGTGAAGCTGCAGGCGTAACAATCGAAGAGGCACAGAAATACGCAAACAACGATGGCACCGAGCTGGGAATGGTCTTCCAGTTTGAGCATGTGGATCTCATAAGGGGCCCGATCGGAAAATGGTCGGATCAGAAGCCGAAGCTGAAAGACTTCCGCCGCGTCATGAACAAATGGCAGTACGAGCTGGAGGGGAAGGCGTGGAACAGTCTCTTCCTTGATAATCATGACCAGCCGCGCGTTGTCTCCCGTTTTGCAAACGACTCCGAACAGTACCGCGTTGTTTCCGCCAAAATGATTGCCACCTGCCTGCACATGTTAAAGGGTACGCCGTATGTTTACCAGGGCGAGGAGCTCGGCATGACAAACGCTTACTTTGACAGACTGGAGGACTACCGCGATATCGAGAGCATCAATGCCTTTCATCAGTATGTGGACAGCGGACTGGTAACAGCGGAGGACATGATGCGTTACCTCAAGGAAATCAGCCGCGACAATGCCCGCACTCCGATGCAGTGGGACGACTCCCGGAATGCAGGCTTTACAACCGGCACTCCCTGGATCAACGTAAACCCGAACTATCCAAAGATCAATGCCCAGGCTGCTGTTGCCGATCCGGATTCCGTTTTCCATTATTATCAGGAGCTGATCCGTCTGCGTCACACGCTTCCGGTCATTGTCTACGGCAAATTTGAGGGGCTTCTCGAGGACAGCGAGACCATCTACGCTTACCGGCGCCTTCTGGACGGGCAGGTACTGACCGTTGCCTGCAATTTTACCGATCAGGAACAGGCCTGTGACCTCTGCGAGGATCCGGCTGCCAGGGAGCTGATCTCCAACTATAAAACACATAAGACCGGAACGCTGCAGCCGTACGAGGCGCGCGTCATTCTTCAGAAATGAAAACAGAAACAAACCTTCCGCTTCCTTCTTCCTTAAAGGAAGCAAGGCAGCATGGGAGCTTTTGCTTTCCATGTGCATTTTACCAGGCGGTGCGTGCTGGCAATCCGCCTGGCCTTCCATTTACGGTCAAGCACCACTGGCACGAGCCCATCGAGATTATTTATCTTGAGGAGGACTCTTATCAGGTGGAAATCAATATGGCGCTGACTCATCTTGGCAGCCCCTGCTTCTGCTTTATCAACAGCGGAGAGCTGCATGCACTGACCTCCGATTCGGACCGGTACCGTGAACAGGCTGTTGTCTTCTCCCCTGACCTGCTCACCTTCGCTGCTCCGGATCCGGCGCAGGAACAGTTTCTGCTTCCACTGGCAGAGCATAAGCTTTCGTTTCCTGCTTTCCTTGGACCTGAGCATCCGGCCTTTCCGGAAATCCAGCAGGAATTCTTCCGGATCCGCTCGGTCTTTCTCCGGGAAAACCGAAATCAGCTGGATCAGTTTACCATCGAAAGTCCTGTTTCGCAGCTGCAGGTCAAGGCGGCGCTTCTTGGCATTCTCGGAATTCTCGCAGAGCATGCTCTGCTCACCTCGAACGAGCCGGTGCACAACCCTCGCGTGGAGCTTCTGAAGACCGTAATCAGCTACATTCGCGAGAACTACCAGCATTCCCTTACTCTTGGAGAGCTGGCAGCGCTGGCCGGAATGAATGAGCAATATTTCTGCCGTTTCTTCAAAAAAGCACTCGGCAAAACACCGGTTTCCTACATCAATGACTTCCGCATCCGCCATGCGGCAACGCTGCTGCGCACGACGGAGCTGCCCGTCACGGAGGTCTGCCTGGAGAGCGGCTTCAACAATCTCGGGCATTTTATGAAGGAATTCAAAAAAACGACCCAGCTTACACCGCTGCAGTTCCGCAAGCAGAGTATGGCGGAAACGAAGGCATCCTTATAAAACGAAGACAGCTTATCAAAGAGAGGTATTTGAACTATGCAGAAAAAATGGTGGCACACAAAAACAGCCTATCAGATCTACCCGAAGAGCTTCTATGATTCCAACGGAGACGGCATCGGTGATCTCCCCGGCATCATCAGCAAGCTCGATGATCTCAAGGAACTCGGCATCGATATTATCTGGCTCTCCCCGATCTACTGCTCTCCGCTTGCCGATCAGGGCTACGATATTTCCGATTATTACAGCATCGACCCGCGCTTTGGCACAATGGACGACATGGACCGTCTGATCGCCGAGGCCAAAAAGCGCGACATGTACATCCTGATGGATCTCGTTGTCAATCACTGCTCCGATGAGCACGAATGGTTTCAAAAGACCTGTGAGGATCCGGACGGCAAGTACGGAAAGTATTTTTACATCGAAGACTGCCCGGACGGAAAGCTGCCCTGCAACTGGCGCTCCTACTTCGGCGGCAGTGTCTGGGAGCCGCTCCCGGGGCATCCGGACAAATGTTACCTGCACCTGTTCCACAAAAAGCAGCCGGACCTGAACTGGGAAAATCCGGAGCTTCGTGAGGAAGTTTACAAAATGATCAACTGGTGGCTCGACAAGGGGCTTGCCGGCTTCCGCATCGATGCGATCATCAACATCAAGAAGGCACTTCCGTGGCAGGATTATCCGGCAGACCGCGCAGACGGCATGTGCAATCCGTGTGAAATGCTGAAGCACGCCGTCGGCGTCGGCGATTTTCTGGGAGAGATGCGTGACCGCACCTTCCTTCCGCACGGCGCATTTACGGTCGGCGAGGTCTTCAATGAAAAGCCGGAGGATATTCCGGCCTTCATCGGCGACAACGGATACTTCTCCACGATGTTCGATTTCAACGAGACCATCTTCGGCAGCAGTGAAAAGGGCTGGTACGATCAGACTCCGATCACCCCGAATGACTACCGCAGCTGTTGCTTCGCCAGCCAGAAAAAGATCGGCGACATCGGCATGCTCTCCAATATCATCGAAAACCACGATGAACCGCGCGGCGTTTCCCGCTATATTCCGGAGGGGGAATGCACCCCCGCAGCGAAAAAGCTGCTTGCCACAATGAATATCATGCTCCGTGGCCTTCCGTTCATCTACCAGGGTCAGGAAATCGGGATGGAAAATGTGAAATTCCAGTCGATCGACGAGGTCGATGACATTTCAACGCTCGATGAGTACCAGGTAGCTTTGAATGCCGGTCTTACGCCTGACGCTGCCCTCAAGGCAGTCAACCGCGTCAGCCGTGACAACGCCCGCACTCCGTTCCAGTGGGATGCTTCCGAAAACGCAGGCTTTACGACCGGTACGCCCTGGCTGAGGGTAAACCGCAATTATACAGAGATCAATCTGGAGAGCCAGAAGAAGGATCCGGATTCCGTTTACCAGTACTACCGCCGCCTGCTGGCCCTGCGAAAGGACCCGGCTTATGCCGAAACCGTCGTATACGGCGAACTGGTTCCGGTCTTCGAGGATCAGGACCGCGTGATGGCCTACTACAGAAAGTCTGCTGACCAGACGCTGCTCGTCATCGGCAACTACAAGACACAGCCGCAGACCCTGACGCTCCCGGCAGAAATCAGGAAGATCGTGCTGAACAATCTCCCGCAGCTTAAGACAGACGGAAATGAGATTGTGCTGGAGGGATATCAGGCCGTCATTCTTGAAGTATAATTCTTGAAGTATAATTTGAAAACTACTGCGATACCGTAAATAATCCCTGTCGTGCTTATCTGCACGGCAGGGATTATTTACGCCGGTCGGATTCATCCCCAGCTTGCTCTTTTCTTCCACAGGGATGATTTCCGCCGGCCGGATGCATCTCTATCTTGCTCTTTTCTTCCACAGGGATGATTTCCGCCGGCCGAATGCATCTCTATCTTGCTCTTTTGTTACACAGGGATTATTTCCGCCGGTCGGATGCATCTCTATCTTGCTTTTCTGTTCCACAGGGATTATTTCCGCCGGTCGGATGCATCTCTATCTTCCTCTTTTGCTCCACAGGGATTATTTCTGCCGCCCGGATTCATCCCCAGCTTGCTCTTTTGTTCCACAGGGATTATTTCGGCCAGCCGAATGCATCTCTAATCCGGGCTTCTGTAAAGTATCAGCGACCAAACTTTTACTACACAGGAAACACTCGTATGGCTTCTGCTGATACATTATGTAAGAAACTTCTCCCGGATCGGCAAAAATAAAGTGTTTTGTCTCTTTCTGCTTCATTTTTTTGCCGATATGGTGATATACTATTCTGGTGAGAAAGTGAGGACAAAGATGATCAATTATCTTTCCGTGACCGAAGCAGCCAAAAAATGGGGTGTATCCGAGCGCAGTGTACGCGGTTATTGTGCCGATGGAAAAATCCATGGTGCCGTGCGAAAGGGAAAAACCTGGCAGCTGCCGGAAAACGCACAAAAGCCGGAGCGCATCAACAAACGTGCAGAAACTCCCAGAACTCTCGCGGATGTATTGAAGAAAGAAAAAGCCGTGCGATTATCTGGCGGCATCTACCATAAAATTCAGATTGACCTAACCTATAACTCCAACCACATCGAGGGAAGCTGTCTCACCCATGACCAGACGAGATATATTTTTGAAACGAATACCATCGGCGTTACCGAAGGAGCCATGAAGGTCGACGATATCATGGAAACAGCCCACCATTTCAAATGTATCGACATGGTGATTGACAGTCTCTCCTATGCTCCAAGCGAAGCCTTTATCAAACAGCTGCACGCCGTTCTCAAGGGCGGTACCTCCGATTCCCGACTGGATTGGTTTGCTGTCGGAGAATATAAGAAATTTCCGAACGAAGTGGGCGGGAAAGAAACCACACAGCCGGATCACGTTGCCTGCGAGATGCGTAAGCTGCTTACAGAATATAACGCAATTTCCGAAAAGAGCTTTGACGATCTGCTGGAATTCCACTATCGCTTTGAAAGCATCCACCCGTTTCAAGACGGAAACGGAAGAGTCGGTCGGCTTCTCCTGTTCAAGGAATGTTTGCGGCATAACATTGTTCCGTTCATCATCAGTGATGATTTGAAAATATACTATTACCGCGGTTTGCGCGAGTGGAGAAACGAAAAAGGCGATCTTCGTGACACCTGCCTGACCGCGCAGGACCGATTTAAGAAGGTGCTGGATTATTTCAGGATTGAGTATCCGGACAAATGAGGCAGGGAGACTTAGTCAGTGACCAAGATTATGACCAAGTTAGTGATCAAGATAAATCACAAGACATCCTACACGCAGTCTTGGATTTTTGTATAACAGAAAAAAGCAAACAGGAAATTTGCTCGTTTATTGGTTATCGAAATCTCACTTATTTTACAAGAAAATATTTAAATCCTCTACTGGCAAGCGGCCAGCTTAAAATGACTATTCCAGATAAGCCAAACAGTCGAAAACAAAAATATATTACTGTTCATTCCGAATAAACGTAAACGTCAAATCATTTGCCCGAGGGTAAAAAAAACGCCGCTGATTTTTCGTCAGCGGCGGGGTTATATCGGCTTATCCCACGGATGCTCTCTTGTCCAGATAGAAATATCCGTCTCCATATCTATGCCAGAAAGGACAGAACCATCTGGCCTCTGTCCTTTTGTATAAATACCGATTTTGGAATCGGATACGCCCTTGGCAAGAGCGTTTATTTTCATAGTGTTCTTAACAGCAAAACCTTTATATTGTTGTGTCGGTGTCCTTACCGGAAGTCCTGTCGACTTAGCTATAGCCGACTGATTGTTTGTCAATCGAAATCTGAGATGGTATGCTTTGTGACAGCCGTCTTCAGGTTGTCAGGAACGAGGTATTTGGGAACGCCACCATAGAACTCGATGGCGTCCGCTATTCCTTTGATAAAGTTTGGCAGGGTCTCGTCCGGAAAAATCTCAACAAATATTCTGCTGCTGACACCTATAGTCGTTGTGAACACGCACACGGGCTTGTTTTCACCCGTTTCTGTGTCTGTCAGCAGAGCAGGTTTGTCCCCTACCCAGTCGATGTAGAGTTTCTCTCCGGGCACGCGTTCAACAAGTAATTCTTTGCCACAATGTCAAGTGATGAATTAAAAAAGACAAGCACCATCAAAGAAAAATTTCTTTCACAGCACTTGTCTTTCTCTATTATATAGTAATCGTTCTAAAACCCCCATGCCTCTGCCTGCGGCGCCACGATAAATAAAATCGCCTCGG
>OLPO01001561.1_pt1 | contig 15334 bp, 10 predicted proteins | sample 1672831 | NCBI WGS metagenome assembly OLPO01 (sample SAMEA3136728, study PRJEB25190) | human gut metagenome
AGTAACTTCTTAAGAACCCTTTTTTTCTAGTGTACTTGACAAAGGGTCCATTTTAATAATAGTTACACTTTTTTACTTATCTGGTAATTGGGTAAGTTTATTTGAAAATTTACGTTTTTCTTCTCTATATAGTGTTGGATTTACTCCTTTAAATTTCTTAAATGATTTTGAAAATGCTAATGGGTCACTATAACCGCAAGACCTAGCAATATCCCCGATTGGTAAGTCTGTTTGATATAATAATTCTTCTGCTTTTCGTATTCTAAATTCCATTAAAAATTTTTGTGGTGATGTATTTAAATGTTTATTAAATAGTGAAGTAAGATATGTTCTATTTAGACATAAATAATTAGAAATATCACTAACTTTTATATAAGCATTATCATAATTTTTTTCAATAAATTCTATAGATTTAGTTATATAAATATTTTCAAAAGAATTTTTAGCTTTATATGGCTTAGTTGATATACTAGCAAGTTCTGAAAAGAATAGATATAATAAACCTTGTAATTTTAATTCATTTGAAGTACTCATAGTACTATAATTTAGCATATCTATTATATAATTTTTTAAGTTATCATCCTTATCATATGTAAATATTAAGTTGTTATCATAAAGACCGATACTTTTTATATAAGTATCAACTTTTTCCCCATCGAAACTAATATATAAATATTTCCAAGGATTATCCTTATCTGCTTGATAAAAAGTTAGTTTATTAGGATTGATTAAAAAACCTTGATTTTTACCTAATTTATATTTTTGATCATTAACATAATATGTACCATATCCATCAATAATATAATGTATTAAATAATGAGGTCTTATAGCAGGACCATAAGAATGACAAGGTGGACACTCGTGAATACCACAAGTACATAAAAATAAATCTTTAAAATTTCTATCAGTAATTTCTAAACTAAAATGATTAGACATAATACCCCCTAAAATGTATAAATTTATTTAAAGTGATTAAAATCAAAATAAAATAATTTAAAACATTATAGTAAAATTATAACATTAGCAATATACAAAATCAAATTATAGGTAATTTAATCTAGTTTTACCAATCTATTACAATAGTGTATAATAGTTAAATGATAATAATAAAATAATAATGGAAATTGAAATCTATCTTATTATTTTTTATCAATTATATAAATTTATATAATAAGATAAAATATAAAAGACTTTATATATAAAATACAGAACAAAGGAGGTACATTAATGTTACCAGGACTTAAAGAACGATTATTAGGATTAATAAATGACCCAGCATATACACCTTTAAAAAAGGAAGAATTAGCTTTAATATTTGACATACATCCAACAGAGATGCCGATGTTTTATAACTTCTTAGAGGAATTAGAAGAAGACGGATATATAGGAAAAACTAAAAAAGGAAAAATAGCGTCACCGAAATCAATGGGATACTTTGTAGGTAAATTCGTAGCTCACAGAAAAGGATTTGGATTTGTTGAGTCAGATGAGGAATACACACAAGACTTATTTATACCAGCAGCAGATGTAAATGGAGCTATGCACAATGATAGAGTTGTAGCAGAAATAACTAAACCTGCAACTGATGAAAGAAGAGCAGAAGGTGCAATAATAAAAGTACTTGAAAGAGAAATAACAAAGGTAGTTGGTGAATTTCAATCAAACAAAACTTTTGGATTCGTAATAGCTGATGAAAAGAAATTCAATCAAGATATATATATACCTAAAAAATATTTCAGTGGTGCAAAAGACGGAGATAAAGTTGTTGTTCAAATAACTGTATGGCCACAAGCTGGAAGAAAGCCAGAAGGTAAAATAATAGAAGTATTAGGACCAAAAGGCGAAAAGGAAGTTGAAATACTTTCTATAATAAGAGCACATGGACTTCCAGAAGAATTCCCTAAAAAGGTATTAGAAGAAGCTCAAAAAGTAGCAGTACCAATATCGCAAGAAGAAATTGATAGAAGATTAGATATAAGAGATTTAAATATATTTACTATAGATGGTGAAGATGCAAAAGACTTAGATGATGCTATATCTATAGAAAGATTATCTAATGGAAACTTCAAATTAGGTGTTCACATTGCTGACGTTACACACTATGTACACGAAAAAAGTAAATTAGATAAAGAAGCTTTAAAAAGAGCAACATCTGTTTACTTAGTAGATACAGTCATTCCAATGTTACCTAAAACACTTTCAAATGGAGTTTGTAGTTTAAATCCTCATGAAGACAAACTTACATTATCAGTATTTATGGAAATAGATAGAAAAGGTAATGTAAAACAATATGATATAAAAGAAACAATAATAAACTCTAAAGCTAGAATGACTTATACAGAAGTATCAGACATACTAGAAAATGATGATGAAGAATTAAAAGCTAAATACTCTCATGTAGTAGAAGAATTTAAAACTGCAGAAGTTTTAGCAAAAATATTAATGGAAAGAAGAAATAGAAGAGGAGCTATAGATTTTGACTTCTCAGAAGCTAAAATAATATTAACTCCAGAAGGTAAAGTTTCTGATATAAAAGAATATGAAAGAAGAATATCAAACAGAATAATAGAAGAATTCATGCTTATAACAAATGAGACAGTAGCAGAGCATTACTTCTGGTTAAATATACCGTTTGTTTACAGAATACATGAAACTCCATCGGCTGAAAAAATGCAAGAACTAGGCAAGTTTGTATCTACATTTGGATATACTATAAAAGGTGACTTAGAAGAAGTTCATCCAAAATCACTACAATCAATAATAAGTGCAATAAAAGGAAAAAGAGAAGAAGAAGCTATAAGTACAATAATGCTACGTTCATTAAAACAAGCTAGATATTCACCAGAATGTAGCGGACATTTTGGATTAGCAGCACAATACTATAGCCATTTTACTTCTCCAATAAGAAGATATCCTGACCTTCAAATACACAGAATAATGAAGGAACATTTAAATAATAAAATAAATAAGAAAAGACAAGAACAACTTGTAAACATAGTAGATTATGCATCAACTCAATCATCAGAAAGAGAAAGAGCAGCAGACTTAGCTGAAAGAGATGTTAAAGACTATTACAAAGCAGTTTATATGGAAGATAAAGTTGGAGAAGAATTTGACGGTGTTGTATCAAGTGTAACTTCATTTGGTATGTTTATAGAATTACCTAATACTGTTGAAGGATTATCTAGACTTGCAAATATGGGTGATGACTATTATATTTATGACGAAATGACATATACTATAATAGGAGAAAGAACAAGAAAAACATATAGAATAGGTGATCCTGTTAGAATAAAAGTTGCTAATGTAAATGTAGATTTAAGAGAAATAGATTTTAAGATACTTTACAAACTAGAAGATAGACCACAAAATGAAGGTGAACAGCAAGAGCAACCTTTTGATGATATAGAAGAGTAGTAAATATAAGGTGTCGGTTTTCCCGACACCCTGTATTAAACTAGCAACCTTGACTAATAAGTATATATATGGTATATTTTTACTAATAGGATATATACTAAATAAGAATTTAAAGTAAGAAGGTGAACGTATGGCAGGAACTAAAACATTAGCTACAAATAGAAAAGCAAGACATGAGTACTTTATAGAAGAAACTTATGAATGTGGTATAGAATTAAAAGGGACAGAGGTAAAATCAATCAGACAAGGAAAAGTAAACTTAACTGATGGATATGCATCTGTAGATAATAGCGAAGTATTTATAAAACAAGTTCATATAAGCCCATACGAGCAAGGAAATAGATTTAATGTTGACCCTTTAAGAGTAAGAAAATTATTACTTCATAAGCATGAAATAAGAAAGCTTATAGGGGCTACAACTGTTAAAGGATACTCATTAATTCCTTTAAGTATGTATCTTAAAAATGGTAAGGTAAAAGTAGAATTAGCCTTAGCAAAGGGTAAAAAGTTACACGACAAACGTCAAGACTTAGCTAAAAAAGATGCTCAAAGAACTATAGAAAGAGAACTTAGAGGAAAATACTAATTTATCCACTAAATAACATTTGATTTTAATGCTAAAAAGTATTAATATATAAATACAACGAACAACTTAATATAAATGGTGAATAAAAAGTTTGCGAAAACAGTCCAAGGACTTTAAAATTACCACGGGGGCGTAAAGGTTTCGACGTGGGTTTGGAACTTGGGGCTGCGTGTCGTGTTACTCTGGGTCACGTAAAAACTGGGGAACTTAAAATAAACGCAAACGATAATTACGCTTTAGCAGCTTAATAATGCTGCTCGACCCGCCTCGCCCTCCTGCCGGTTAGGCCTGGTCGTCATTTATGCAGGGTACTACTTTTGGGGTGTCTCGACCAAAAGCGGACTAATTGGGACTGGTCGAGCACATAGCCTGCCGCTGGGCGATGTGTGAGACGAGATTTTAGTACAGTTGGCTACACACGTAGATGCAACGAGGAAAAGACTTGCGGACAGGGGTTCGACTCCCCTCGTCTCCACCATTGAAATCCACGAAAAGGTATTGATTGAAAAATCAATATCTTTTTTAATATATAGATAAGGGAGAGAGTAAAATGTTTTTAGACAGAATAATAATGGAAAATGTAGGACCTATTGATAGATTGGACATTAAACTTCCATTTAATGAGAATGGAAATCCTAAACCAATTATACTTGTAGGTGAGAATGGTAAGGGTAAATCAACTGTATTAAGTAGTATAGTGGATGCTTTATTTGAATTTGCAAAACAGTCATATAATGATGTTGTAGAAGCAAATAAAGACGGAAGTCAGCCATATTTTAAAGTTTTATCTGGAATAAATAGAAAGATTGGATGTGATTATTCTTTTTCATTTATTAACTTTTCAAATGGAGAAAAGGATTTTCAATATATAGAGAAGGTAGGAAATTTATCATTTGACCAGTGTCTAGAAAAAACACAAGATTTATTGAGTTTAGATAATAAGTGGAATGATGAAACTAATATAAAGTATGTATCTAAAGATGAAAAGTACTTTGAAAAAGAATTTAAAAATAAATCTTTTTGTTTTTTTCCACCAAATAGATATGAAATACCTCATTGGATGAATCAAGTGATGATTTCAGATAACAACATAAACATACGTAATAATATATCTAGACAATTGAATAAACCAATAATTGTACAGAATGTAACTGAATCGAATGTTAAATGGCTTTTAGATATAATTGTAGATTCTAGAGCTGATTTAATACAGAATCATTTAGGAGGATGGAGCGCAGAACAAGATTTAAATAATATAAGACTATTAAAAATAGCTAGGGAGAATGTAGAAGAAATATTATCTGAAATAGTAAAGAAGAATGTCAAGTTTGGATTAAATTGGAGAAATTCAGGTGGATCAAGGTTTAATATTGTTGATAAGTCAACTGATTCAATGATAATACCAACACTAGATGCTTTATCTACAGGAGAGTCAGCATTATTTAATATGTTTTCTACAATAATTAGATATTCAGATTATGGAGATATTAATAAAAGTATAAAATTAAATGAAATAGAAGGTATTGTTATAATAGATGAAATTGATTTACACCTACATTCTAGTGTACAATGTGATGTATTACCAAAACTGATAAGAAAATTTCCAAAGGTTCAATTTATAATAACATCTCATTCTCCATTATTTATATTAGGTATGAAGGATATATTTGAAGAAGATGGTTTTATAATATATGAAATGCCTACAGGATATAAAATCGAACCTGAAGAATTTTCAGAGTTTGAAAAATCATATCAATATTATAGAGGAACTGATTTATTCAAGAATGATGTAGAAGATATATTAAAAAAACAGAATGGGAAGTCAATAATAGTTACAGAAGGAAAAACGGATTGGAAACATATGAAATCAGCTTTAGAGAAATTTAAAGAACAAGGTTTATATATGGATTTAGATATTGAATTTTTAGAATATGAGAATGATATTAAAATGGGGTATAATAATCTTATAAATTTTTGTGAAGGAGCTAGTAAGTTAAGAAATTCAAATAAGATAATTTGTGTTTTTGATAGAGATTTAAATGATAAAGATTTAAAAAAGGTAAAGGATGAAAATGTAGATTATAAACTTTGGGATAATAATGTAATATCATTAGTGTTACCTGTTCCAAAGAGTAGGTATGATATTGAAAAAATAATGTGCATAGAGCATTATTATTCTGATGAAGATATAAAAATAGCTTATAAGGATAGAAGATTATACTTAGGAGACGAATTTGATTCTGAATATGGAGTACATATAGATGGAGATAAGATTTGTAAAGATAAAAATAAATGTGGGAAAAAATTTATTATAGATTCAGGATGCAAGGTGACTGAAGTCAAAAATGTAGGTATTAATATTGCACTAAGTAAAAATGATTTTGCTAATAATATATTGAATAGAGAAAATGAGTTTTTAAATATAAATGTAGATAATTTTAAGTTATTATTTAACTTAATTGAAAGTATAATTAATGATTAACTAAAAAGTATATATATTAATAATAGATTTTAATCGTGGATATTATTCTTGCAATTCGTCTCCACCATTGAAATCCACGAAAAACACATTGATATAATAGTCAATGTGTTTTTTTATTTATAGTATAAAAAATACTAATCCTTATAAAATCCTTATAAACATTCTTTATACTTTTATTAAATCAAAAAGTAGAAGGGATGTTTTTTTATGAAATATATGATACAGACAAAAAATTTAAATAAAAGCTATAAAAAACAAGAAGTAAATAAAGATATATCTTTACTAGTACCAAAGAATTCAATATATGGATTACTAGGCCCAAATGGAGCTGGAAAATCAACATTACTTAAAATGCTTACAGGAATGATAAATCCTACATCAGGAGAAATAATATACAAAGAAAAACCATGGTCAAGAAATGACTTATTAGAAATAGGTTCACTTATAGAGCAATCGCCAATATATGAAAACCTAACCGCAAGAGAAAATCTAAAAGTACGTACACTATTATACAACTTACCAGATTCAAGAATTGAAGACGTTCTAGAAATTGTTAACCTTACAAATACAGGAAACAAAAAAGCAGGCAAATTTTCAATGGGAATGAAACAAAGACTAGGAATTGCAATAGCTTTATTAAATAATCCAAAACTATTAATCTTAGATGAGCCTACCAATGGATTAGACCCAATAGGCATAGGAGATTTAAGAGAATTAATTAAATCATTTCCCAAAAAAGGAATAACAGTAATCATATCTAGCCACATTTTATCTGAAGTAGAGCAAATTGCAGATTATATAGGAATAATTGCAAATGGTCAACTTTGGTATCAAGAAAAGGTTCAAGAGGATATAGATTTAGAAAAGTTATTTTTAGAAGTTGTTAAAAAGGCAGGTACTAAATATGAATAAAATACTACAATCAGAGCACTTAAAACAAAAGCATACTTTTCAAAAAAAATTAATATATTTAGCTCCATTAGTAAGTATAGCAATAGCTTTTGTATTAATGGGAGGATACTATATACAAAAAAGTGCGTATAACTGGTGGTATACATTGATATTACCAGGAAGTTTTACTATGATATGTTCATTTATTATATCTAATGATAGGAAAAGAAAATTCAATGGATTATTTAGTGTTATAGTGGATAAACAAAAAATTTGGTATTCTAAAATTATTATCAGTACTATGTATTTAGGGTTAAGTTGTTTAGTGTTTTTCGTAGTAATAACAATTATGGGATTTATATTTGAAACTGCTATTCAAGTTCAAAATAGTTTATTAGCATCTACAATATTATTTATAACGTTCTCGTGGCAAATACCGGTACTGATGTACTTAACCATGAAATTTAGTACTGGATTTACTATAATTATTAGTATTTTATGCAATTTTCTTGGTGGCATACTATTAGCGTTAACACCAATATGGTGGATTCCATTTGCGATACCATCAAAACTTATGTGCTATGTAATAAGAGTTATGCCAAATGGTTTATCTGTTGAGGCTGGAGCTTATCCATTTGATATAAAAGTTATATTAATAGGTGTATTAGTAACTATTACACTTTATATTGTCACGTCATATTTAACTGCAAAATGGTTTGAAAAACAGGAGGTTTAACTATGCCAAGTTTTATAAATTATATAAAGATAGATTTCTATAAATTTTATCATTCAAAAATAATTAAAGTGCATTTTATTATTCCAGTGTTAGCTATGATACCTTTTTTATCGTACTATTCAGTTTCTCCATGGAATGAATTGGATAAAGTTATTTCATATATTCAAATTATTTCAATGTCATTTCCTTTAATAATATCTATTATATTGAATATGGTATATGAACAAGAAGAATGTGGAGGATTTCAATACTTTTTAACTACTCCGAATAAAAAATACCTTCCCCATTTTAGCAAGTTAATATCAATAATTATTTTAGGGTTAGTATCAACACTTATAGCAATATTAGGTTTTGGAATTATGTTTTATATTATGGGAAATGACTCTATAGAGATAAGTTTTTATTATAAAGAAACTTTGATAGTATTCTCAAGTAACATACTTTTATATATGATACAATATTTAGTAGTATTTTATTTTGGCAAAGGTGCATCAATTGGAATTGGAATAATTGGAAGCCTTATTTCAGCACTGATGTTAACTGGTTTAGGAGATGGAATATGGCAAGTGATACCTTGGGCATATTCAATGAGATTATCTTCTTACTTTATATTGTATAAGGAAAATATATTAATTCAAAATAGTGAGATAATACAAGGTATATTTATAATGATAATATTTATAGCTATAACTTTTATTTCACAATTAATATTTAGTAATCATTGGGAAGGGAACAGAGAAAATTATTAGAGCAAGGAGTATTTATGAATAGTATAAATATTTTAGTAGTTGATGATGAGATTGAGATTTGTAATTTGATAAAAAGTGCATTGAAAAAGCAGGGATACGCAGTTACTGTAAGAAATAATGCAATAGATATTAGTAAAGAAGAACTTAATAAATTTGATTTAATACTATTAGATGTAATGATGCCAACCGTAGATGGATTTACTTTATGTAGATATATTCGAGATGAAGTTGATTGTCCAATAATTTTCATAACTGCCAAAACGATGGAGGAAGATATACTAGAAGGATTCTCTATAGGTGCAGATGATTATATAAAAAAGCCTTTTAGTATTTTGGAATTAAGGGCAAGAGTAGAGGCTCATCTCAGAAGAGAACATAGAGAAAAACAACAAGTTTTATCAACAAATGAATTAAAATTTAACTTGAAATCAAAAGAAATATATTTTAATGATGAAAAAATACTACTTACAAAAGGTGAATATAAAATTTGTGAGTATTTAGCAAGACACAAGGGACAAGTTTTCACATTAGAACAAATTTTTATAGAAGTTTATGGATTTGATAAAGATAGTGACAGTAGCTGCATTAGAGAACATATAAAAAATATACGTGCCAAGCTTACTAAGTATATAGAAAGCCCCATCACAACAGTTTGGGGGATAGGATACAAATGGATATAAAAAGAGGAAAAAGTCTGTACATGATATTTTTAGGATACTTGATTAGTTTTTGTATTTTAAGCATAATATGGATTTTTTCATTAGTAGCTTTTATTAATATTTCTGTTAATAAGGATATAATAAAGCCTGCTAACTATATGGAAAATCAAGTAGAAAAATTAAAACTAGAAGCAAAGCAAGGTTTGAAGTTTGATTCAAGTAAAATACCTTATTCAAGTAATTACATTTTTTTTGATAATAAAAATAAAGTGGTTAAATCAAACACTAATGAAGATGAAACAAAGAATATAAATAAATATTTAGATGGGGAAAAATTCAGCAGTAAATATGTTTACGATAAAATAATCTTTAAAGATGGAACTTGTATAATTGGATATGATATTAAAGCACACTTTACATCAAGGATACTGCATGACTTAATACCATACCCAGAAAAACTATTAATAGTTGTATTTTTAACAGGATTTATATTTATAGCACTTATCATAGCAATACAGTTTGGTAAAAAATTAAAAAAAGAATTGTATCCTCTTAAATTATCAACTGAGAAAATAATGAATCAAGACTTAGATTTTGAAGTGAAAAATAGTGATGTGAAAGAATTTAATGAAGTATTAATTTCCATTTCAAATATGAAAATAGCCTTAAAAGAATCGTTAATGATGCAGTGGCATATGGAAAAGGAAAAGAAAAATCAAATATGTGCGCTAGCTCATGATATAAAAACACCAATAACTATAATAAAAGGAAATGCAGAACTTTTAAAGGAGAGTCAACTATGTCAAGAGGATAGAGAGTTTACAGACTACATTATTAATAATGCAGATAAAGTTGAAAAATATATATCTATATTAATTGATATATCAAAATCACCTTTAGAAAAAAATGAAACTAAAGAAGCTATTGACATAGATAAATTTGTAGAAGAATTAAAATGTGAACTTTACGCATTGTGTTCATTAAAAAGCATAGCAGTTTCTAATAAGATGAGTTATAAAACAAAAATAATTATAGGGAATAAAGAACTCTTAATGAGAGCTATTGTAAACATAATGTCAAATGCAGTTGACTATTCACCTACAAAAAGTGAGATTGAGTTTGTAGTAAGTGAGAAGGAAGGTATGTTTATATTTACTATAAGGGATTCTGGTAGAGGATTTACTGAGGGTGGACTCAAAAATGCCACAAGTCAATTTTATATGGAAGCAAATGAAAGAAAAGTTGGAGAACATTATGGTATGGGATTGTATATTGCAGAATCCGTAGCTAAAAAGCATGGTGGTTTTGTAATCTTAAAAAATAGAGAAGACAAAGTTGGTGCAGAGGTTTCGTTAATGATTAATACTAAAGTGTGATATATTCAGATAGATTATATATATACTTAGTATAGCTAGAGTATATTTATTGTAATGCTAGACGTATAGCATTTTAAATAAGCTATAAATGAATGTGAAGTTTTATTAGGCATTTATTATAAAGTTGAGTATAAGTTAATTGTGGGTATGATTCTTGTGAATCGTCTCCACCATTGAAATCCACGAAAAACACATTGATAATTTTATCAATGTGTTTTTTTATTGCAATAAATTGATTTTATAAAGACATAAAATATGAAATATAAATTAGAAAGTTAAGATTAAATATAGTAAGAATTAAGCTAAAAAGTACATGATGAATTACTAGTCATTTAGAGTATCTTCCTTAAGTTTGTCAAACTAAGTATTATAAAATGCTGTTAAATTTTCCTTCTGATGAACATTTTGAGGGACATTAATAAAGCAATTTTTTTATTTTAACAATTTATAAATTTCATACTTTAATTAGAATTACGTTGTTTTTAATATAGCCTTTTGATATAAATTTTAGATAATGAAAGGTACTTATAAGTAAATTTACTTTTAGGAGTTTTTATTATTTAATTGAAAATATATTAAAATGATAGATGATGTTACTATTTTTAAAAATAAACTACAAAATTCGACAAAATAACCTACAATATCATTGAAAAAACTATATTATTTAATATATAATATTAGAAAATAAATTAAAAATTTATTATTTATAGTACTTATAATAAAAAATATATTGGAGGAATATTAAAGGTGATAAAAAGAATAATGGCGCTTTTTTTAGCATTAATTATGTGCTTAGATGTAAGTATAACAGCAAATGCAGCTGTTTTGAATAAACCTACTGAGCATATTGCAAATGTAGTTTATTTTGTTGATTTTAAAGATAGCAATTCAAATTTTATGGATGGCAAAGTTGATAAGGTTAAAGATATGTTTGATGGAAATAAGGATACTTCATTAAGTAACTATATAAAAATTATATCTTATAATCAAATGAATGTGCATAATTACTTTCCACAAGAACAAAATGGAAAAATAACACCATATAGATTACCGAATAATAGAAGTTACTATAACAATAGTAACGAAACTGAATTAATATCAAATGTACTTGAAAATGTTCCTGTAGACCCAAGTTACAATATTGATATGAATAATGATGGATATGTTGATAATGTTATATTTATTTTTGGTGCAAAAAAGGGTGAAGATGGTGATGTGCTTTGGGCACATAAAGCTAATCATAATGGTGCAACAGAAGTAAACGGTAAAAAAGTAAATAACTACAATATACATAACTCATATGGTTTGATTGACTCTGTATTAAGGGAAAGAGGAGTACTTATACATGAATTTATGCACTCAATAGGTTACCCAGATTTATATCGTTCAAGAGGAACTGGTGCACCAGTTGGAGGATGGGACATAATGGCTAGTGTTTCATCATTTGTTCAGTACCCATTATCTTATTTAAGAAGTGCCATATCTGGATGGATATCAATAGATACTATAACTCAAAATGGAACATACACATTAAAGCCTTCAAGTAATTCAGGTGATAATCAAGCTTTAATTTTAAAAACTCCTATTTCAGAAAAAGAGTTTTTTGTTGTTGAGTATAGAAAAGCTGGAACACCATATAAAGATCAGCTTGATGAAAAAATACCAGGTAGTGGATTAATAATTTATAGAGTAAATACAGAAGAAACTTCGAACTATCATGGTAACAAAGATTATATTTATGTATTTAGACCAGGTGAGACAGGAGAAGGTGATGGTAATGGAAAATTATCAGAAGCTTTCTTATCTAAAGAATCTGGAAGAACAACTTATGGTAGTTCTGATTTTAGTAAAAAAATAAGTGACAAAGCAATAACTTATTCTAACGGGCAAAATAGTGGAATAGTTATAGAGAATGTTTCAAATGCAGGAGAAGAAATCACTTTTGATGTTAAATTTACAGATACATCAAATCTAGATATATGGGATGTAGTAGGAAATAAAGAAGTATCAAATAGAACAAACAATGATATTGATATGGATGTAGTTGGAGATAAAGTTTATACAGTATATAATGAGGATAATAAGTTAAAAGCTAAGATGTTTGATGGTTCAAATTGGGTTAGTTTAGGAGATAGTATAATAAATAATAAAGGAAATAACCCAACAATTACAGTGTACAATGATACACCATATGTTTTATATCATGATTCTGCTTATAAAAGTATAGTTGCAAAATTTACGAATAATAAATGGGAAACTGTGCAAACTCTAACAAGCGATTTAAGTCAGTATTCAGATATGATTGCAACTAATAATGGAGTATATATTGCAATTACAAATGGTAAGACAACATTTATGAATGAAGGTAAGGCGTATTTAAAAGTATTTAAATTAAATTCAAATACAAATAAGTTTGAATGCATTGGAAACAATATACATACAGGGTATGTAGTAGAACCTTCTTTAAGTGAGAGTAACGGAAATGTATATGTGTCATATACAGATTTTTTACAGAATAATAAAGTTTTCATACAGAAGTATGAAAATAATACTTGGAAAAATATAGAGGGGATAAATTTATCAGCATCAAGAGCTGTTATTGAGGTAACTGATAAAAAATTATACCTTGCAACTACTTTTGTAAATGGAACAAACTCTTCGCAAGTTCATGTTTATGAAAATAACAAATGGACTAAACTTGGAGAAGATGTTGGTGGAAGTGAAGTAACAAATTTACTTATAGATGTTAATGGTAAAATACCGTATGTAGCTTATGTTGATAGCGTAAAGGGTTGTTCAATAGTTAAAAAAATTAATGGTGATAAATGGGTACAAGAAGGATTAAATGTATCAGACGAGAATTTAAGTAAACTTGATTTTAAAATAAGTAATAATAAAGCGTATGTTGCAATTAATCCAACTGCATCAAAAAAATTATTAATTAAATCGAGACAATTAGAAAAATTAAATACAGGACAAATAGTTGGAGTTTCAGGTATTACCTTGAACAAAACAGCTCTGAATTTAACAATAGGAGCTAGTGAAAGTTTAGTAGCAACAATAAGTCCAAGTAATGCAACAAATAAAGATGTGGAATGGACAAGTAGCAATACAAACGTAGCTACGGTAGATACAACAGGAAAAGTAACAGGTGTATCAGCAGGAAGTGCAACAATAACGGTAAAAACAAAAGATGGAGCTAAAGTAGCAACATGTAATGTTACAGTAAAAAATCCAGTAATATCAGTAACAGGAGTTACTTTAAACAAAACAGCACTGAATTTAGTAACGGGAGCTAGTGAAAGTTTAGTAGCAACAATAAGTCCAAGTAATGCCACAAATAAAAATGTGGAATGGACAAGTAGCAATACAAATGTAGCTACAGTAGATACAACAGGAAAAGTAAAAGCTATATCAACAGGAAGTGCAATAATAACGGTAAAAACAAAAGATGGAGCTAAAGTAGCAACATGTAATGTTACAGTAAAAAATCCAGTAATATCAGTAACAGGAGTTACTTTAAACAAAACAGCACTGAATTTAGTAACGGGAGCTAGTGAAAGTTTAGTAGCAACAATAAGTCCAAGCAATGCAACAAATAAAGATGTGGAATGGACAAGTAGCAATACAAACGTAGCTACAGTAGATACAACAGGAAAAGTAACAGGTGTATCATCAGGAAGTGCAACAATAACGGTAAAAACAAAAGATGGAACTAAGGTGGCAACATGTAATGTGACAGTAAAAAATCCTATAGCAATTAATGATATAAATAAACATTGGGCAGAGTCAACTATCACAGATTTTATAAGTAATGGATATATAAATGGATACCAAGATAATACATTTAGACCAAATAACTCTATAACGAGAGCTGAATTTATAAAAATATTCAATAAGTACTTTGGATTGAATAAAAAAAGTGGTAAAACATTTAAGGATACGTCTACACATTGGGCAAAAGATGAAATAGACATAGCTGTTACTTATGGAGTGATAAATGGATATCCTGATAATACATTTAAACCAAATGAGCCAATAACAAGAGAACAAGCAGCAAAAATAATATCTAACTACAAAAAAATAGAAGATGATAATTATGATAAATTAAATAAATACAAAGATGCTACAAATGTGTCTACTTGGGCAAAGAATTCAGTAGAAGGTGTATTAGAGCAAGGATATATGAATGGATATTCTGATAATACATTTAGACCGAAGAATAATATAACAAGAGCTGAGGCAGTTGTTACATTAAGTAGAATAAAAAAATAAATGGACTAATTGTATGTATTATTACAGTGATTTGTCTTAAATATTAAAAATACTCATATCCAATGGATATGAGTATTTTTAATATTTAAAATTTATCGATGAATAATATATAGTAGTCGAACTTAAAAAAGTTCGTAAATAGATTCTTCAAGGCTCTTGTTAT
>OLPO01001571.1_pt1 | contig 15298 bp, 13 predicted proteins | sample 1672831 | NCBI WGS metagenome assembly OLPO01 (sample SAMEA3136728, study PRJEB25190) | human gut metagenome
AGCATTTTGTGTTAGTTGTTTCTCTGGATTGTTTCAGCCTTTTATGAAACTTTGGATGGGAAAAGACTTGTTGCTGCCATATCCCATAGTGATTCTTTTGTGCGTTTATTTTTGGACATATGAATATATTATGATGGCTAGCGTCTATAAGGATGCGGGGGGGATTTGGCATGAAGATAGGTTTAGGCCACTTTTTTCTGGAATGGCAAACTTAAGCTTGAATATATTGACGGTTAAATTCCTTGGACTTTATGGAATTGTACTATCGACAATTGTCAGCATGGTTATTATTAGTGCTCCGTGGATCACATCTAATATCTTTAAATTAATTTTCAAAAGAAGTGCTAAAGAGTATGCTTTAAAGCTTGGATATTATTTTATGACAGCAATAATTACAACGCTGATTACGAATCTGGTAATTGGAATCATTCCAGGGGAAGGATGGATAGTGTTTATTGTAAAGGCGGCAGTGTGTGTGGTATTGTCTAACATTGTAATTATTTTAATGCTGTTTAAAGTATCAGAGTTTTCAGATGCGGTTTCTTTAATTGCAAGAATGTTCCATATGGAGAAACTGGTTCAAAGAATTCAGAAGAAATAAGGGTATAGGAAAATGATAGAATTATTTGTGGAAAAGAAGGATTGTTGTGGATGTGGAGCGTGTATGAATATATGCCCCAAGACAGCAATCCATATGGAAAAAGACGAATACGGATTTTTATATCCTAGAATTGACGTAGGAAAATGCGTCGAGTGCGGTGCCTGTAAAAAGGTGTGTGCATTTCAAAATGAACCAGCTAGAAGACAACCACAGAGAGTGTATGCAATTGCAAGTAAAAATAATGATCTTGTAACGAATTCTGCATCGGGTGGTTTGTTTGCAACGATGGCTATGTATGTTTTGGAACATGGCGGTTGCGTATATGGAGCTATTATGCAGCATGAAGAGCATGAATTGCATATTAGACATGCTTGTTGCGAAACGAAAGAGGATCTCTATCGTTTTCAAGGTTCAAAGTATGTGCAAAGTTCTTTAGGAAATATTTTTAAAGATATTCAGATGAAATTAAAGAATGATATTCTTGTTCTATTTTCAGGTACTCCCTGTCAGGTGGATGCTTTAAAATTATTTCTGAAAAAAGAATACTCTAATTTGCTAACAGTAGATATTGTTTGTCATGGTGTTCCAAATGAGCAAATTTTTAATGACTACATTCATTATATAGAGAAAAAAATTGGTGGAGAAATCAGAGAATTTAAATTTCGGGATAAATCTTTGGGATGGGGATATAATTTAACTGCAAAGTATATTCAAGAGGATGGAAGTATTAGATATCATAGGACTGCTAGTTCAGATTCATCTTATTTTGATATGTTTATTAATTCTATTATATTGAGGGAAAATTGTTATCATTGTAAATATACGAATGGAAAGCGGACGGGCGATATTACGATTGGCGATTACTGGGGAATTGAAGATGAACATCCAGAGGCATTAGAACAGAATGGAGGTCGGTTGAGCGAAAAGAGCGGTATTTCAGTTAGTTTTCTCAATAGCGATAAGGGAATTTCATTTTTTGATGAAATAAAAGAACAGTTTGATTATTATGAATCAACTTTTGAAAAAGTGGCAAAGCGTAACACACAGCTAGTACATCCGGTAAAGCTTACGAAAGCAAGAAGAAATGTACTAGAGATGTATAGAAAATGGGGATATGGTGCGGTTGAGTTTTACTTTTGGTGCCGTATTCCGAAGCAGAAAGCCAAATATATTATCAGAAAAATGTTGCCCAAGGAAGCCAGACAAAAGATTAAGCAAATGTTACATAGGTGAAGTGGGGGGAGAAAATATATGTTAGAGAAAGGTGATTTGGTATCTGTTGTAATACCAGCATATAATACGGAAAGATATATCGAGTCAATGATAAAATCGCTTAAAGCCCAAACGTATCAGAATTTGCAAATTATCTTTGTTGACGATGGTTCGTGTGATAGTACAGCAGAAATAATTAAAACGTATCAGAGAGAAGATCATCGTGTGGAGTATTATTATCAAAGAAACCGTGGGGTTTCTATAGCTAGAAACAATGGTCTTGAAAAGGTTAAAGGGAAAAAAGTATTTTTCTTTGACTCAGATGACACGTTTGAAAATGATTTGATAGAGAGTTGTGTGAATTTTGCAATTTCTCAGAGCGTGGATGCTGTACTATATGGATATGCAGATAAAGTGTCTGGAAAAATGGAAAATGAACATGTGTTTGAACTACATGGGAACTTTCGAGGTGATCAGATTGCAAAAGATGTGATTCCATCCTTTCTTGGACACTCTTATGATGATGTAAATGAGTGGTTAAAAAGGAAAAAAGGTTTGCGCACCGGAAAAGAACATACGGCACTTTGGAGAATCATGTTGGATGTTGATACAATAAAAAAGAATGAAATACAATTTGATAGTTCACTCTCGTTGGGAGAAGATACTAAGTTTATCAATACATATTTGTTGTATGCTTTGTCGATTGGAATATTAGAGAGAACTCTTTATTATTTAACAATTCGCGAAGGTAGTGCGAATGTAACTAGTAATGGTGATCCAATTCTTATGACTCGGAATAAAATTAAATTAATTGATGCCCGTAAACAGATTGATCTAATGGCAATAAAAGACGGAATCGATACAAATAAATTTTGGCAGGGTACTTTGATTTTTTCAGCGGTACAGCTTGCGATACGTCTCTCACATAATTCAAACGCATCTTTAAAAGAAAGCTATGATGTTTATATGGAGTATCTAAGTAATTTAGATGTCCAGAGAGCGATGAAAAACTATTCACCTGTTGTAGCTGTAAAAGCAGTTCCGTTCTATATGCTTAAATGGCATATGGGAAAGTTATTATTTTATCTGTGCAAATTGATACCTGAAAGTATAATGAAGCGATTTTAATTTAGTAGGAAGGAGTAATATTTTATTTGATGAGAACGGCAACAATAACATTTCATGCACCTAATAATAATGGTTCATTTCTTCAGGCGTATGCATTACAAAAATACTTAAAAAATCATTTTAATAATTTGGATAATGATATTATTGATTTTCAGCCAGAAGCACAGCAACAACAATATGCTATTATAAGAAAAGTGAATTCTCCTAAAGATATTTTAAGAAATTTTATATCGATTGCTCATTATAGGGATTTGTCCAAAAGAACGGATACATTTAAAAAAATGCGTGAACGTTATTTGAAGATGACCTCGCGTTGTATGACGGCAGATGAAGCAATAGACGTTGCAAGAAAATATGATTTAGTCATAGCAGGTAGTGATCAAATATGGAATACCACAGCAAGAGATTTTTCAGAAGCATATATTCTTCCTGATATTCCTAAAAAAGCTACTTATGCTGTGAGTTGTGGTTCAAATTTAAATGAAATTGATCGAGATAAGATTTGTCATGCTATAGAGTCATTTGAGAATATTTCAGTGAGAGAAAATGCTACAAGAGACTTTTTGGAAGCACATTCTCATAAGAATGTAAAAACTGTCTTGGATCCTACTTTTTTACTTACTAAAGAAGACTATTCAGAACTTTATGAAAAAGAGCCGCTTATAAAAGAAAAGTACATTTTTCTGTATACAATTAATTACAATGATGCAGCCTTAGAACAAGCAGTGAAGATTGCAAAAAAATTGGGGAGGCCAATAGTCACACCATTTGCTGGGTACAGTGCTATAAAAGCTAAGAAATATGGAATAAAAATACTGTGGGATGTTGCTCCGAATGCTTTTTTGAATTTGATTGAAAATGCAGAATGTGTATGTTCAAATTCGTTCCATGGAATAGCTTTTTCTATTATTTTAAAAAAGAACTTTTATCGAGTAGGGCCAGTAGATAAATACGGGAAAATAAAAGTAGATGATAGAATAGATAATATTTTAAAGTTATGTGGTCTGACTGGAAGAAACTATAATGAGAATTACGAATACAAACAAATTAACTATGATATAGTGGATTTAGCATTAAATAAATATCGAATTGAGTCAGAGCAGTATATACAAGAGATGTTAGAACAAATAGGTTAGCAGCCAAAGTTATTTCGAGGTGTCCAACAGGTTATTGTAAATTAGTAATAGAATATGTTCGGAGTCTTTGATTTATAAATTATAATACAATTTCATAAAGAGAGGGGCAATTATTATGAGCTATAAGGATGAATATAACTATTGGCTCAGTTCGGATTATTTCGACGAAGCTACACGGGCAGAGCTTCGCGAACTTACGGACGAGAAGGAGATCGAAGACAGATTCTACAAAGGCCTTGAGTTTGGTACAGGTGGTTTGCGTGGCGTGATGGGCGCGGGCAGCAACAGGATGAATATATATACTGTGCGCAAGGCTACGCAGGGACTTGCAAACTATATATCAAAGACAGGTGTGGAGAGACCATCTGTTGTGATTTCGTATGACAATAGAAATAATTCTTCGAGATTTGCACTTGAGACAGCACTGTGCCTTTGTGCATCAGGGATAAAGGTATATTTGTTTGATGAGCTAAGACCAACGCCGGAGCTTTCATTTGCAGTTCGCTATCTGAATTGCCTTGCGGGAGTGAATATCACAGCAAGTCATAATCCAAAGGAATACAATGGATACAAGGTTTATTGGAGTGATGGTGCACAGATCGTATCACCACAGGATAAGGAGATCATAGCTGAGGTAAACGCAATATCTGATTATACTTCAATTAAGACTATGAGTGAGAATGAAGCATTAGAATCTGGCTTGCTTTCATATATTGGAAGCGATGTAGACGACGCATATGCAGCAACTCTGCATAAGCTCACAATGGCACCAGCGGAGATAGAAGCAGCAAAAGATATTAAGATCGTTTATTCGCCGCTCCACGGAACAGGACTTAAGCCGGTTAAGAGAATGCTTTCAGAGATGGGATTCTCAAATGTATATATCGTAGAGGAGCAGGCTGTTCAGGATGGCGATTTCCCAACACTCAGATCACCAAATCCAGAGTCTCCAGAAGCATATATTTTGGGAGTAGAACTGGCAAAGAAAGTCGGAGCTGAGCTTGTGCTTGTTACTGATCCTGATGGGGATAGGCTGGGAATGTACAGCCTTGATAAGAAGTCAGGTGAATACAAAGAGTTTACCGGCAATATGTTTGGCGCTCTTGTCTGTGATTATGTTCTTATGCAGAAGAAAGAAAAGGGCATTCTTTCAGAGAATTCTGCGGTTACAACAACGGTTGTAATAACCGATATGGTAAAGGATATTTGCCGCAAATACGGAGTGTTCTGCGACTATAACAATCTTATAGGCTTCAAATATATAGCGACAAAGATAAGAAATTATGAGGCTGATGGCAGTCATACATATGAATTTGGACTTGAAGACAGCTTTGGCTGCCTCCCTGGAACATATGCGAGAGATAAAGATGCAGTTGGTACTGTCATGCTTCTCTGTGAGGCGGCAGCATACTATGCAAACAGGGGAATGACTTTATGGGATCGTATGTGTCAGCTATTTGATGAGTTTGGATACTACAAAGAGAAGATCACTTCTGTAAAATTTGCCGGTAAAGAGGGCTCCGAAAAGATTTCTTCTATGATCCAGAATCTTAGAGAGAATCCGGTTTCTTCTGTGGGTGATTACACTGTCACAGAAATATATGACTACAAGCTTGGAACTACAACTGATATGTCGACTGGCGCGGTTGTCGAGGGTGGACTTCCTAAGTCGAATATGATCTATTACCAGCTTTCGGATGGCGCATGGTTCCTTGTAAGACCATCAGGAACTGAGCCAAAGATAAAGTTTTATTACGGTGTTAAAGGTTTATCTGCTTCTGATTCTGCAGATAAGCTGTCTGAGCTTGGCAATCTCGTTAAGGGCATGTTTGAGTAGATCGACGTATTCAGACAAAGATCAAAAGCTGTAATAAAGATTGGTGTATTCAGACAGGGATCAAAAGCTATAATATAGATTGGCAAATGAGGAGAAATTAATTATGGATTATAGAAAAGAGTATGAGTTCTGGCTTCAGTCAGATTGTTTTAATGAGGAGACCAAGGCGGAATTAAGGGCAATTACAGACGAGAAGGAAATAGAGGATAGATTCTACAAGAATCTCAAGTTTGGAACTGGTGGTATGCGTGGAATCATCGGTGCCGGCACAAATCGTATGAATATATATACGATTACAAAGGTTACTCAGGGACTTGCAAACTATATTCTTGAGGTTGGACCTAAGGCTTGTGAGATGGGTGTTGTTATTGCACATGATTCAAGAATTATGTCCCCAGAATTCTGTGAGGCTACAGCACTCTGCCTGAACGCAAATGGAATCAAGACATATGTATTTGATTCACTTCGTCCAACTCCGGAGCTTTCATTTGCAGTAAGAGAGCTTGGATGTATAGCAGGTATTGTAGTTACCGCCAGCCACAACCCTCCTGAGTACAATGGCTATAAGGTATATTGGGAGGACGGTAGTCAGATAGTTGCCCCTCATGATAAGAATATACTTGCTCATGTGGCAGCCGTTCCAGGGTTTGATGCTGTTCGAACAATATCAAAGGAAAAAGCAGTTGCAGATGGATTGTTCAATATAGTTCCTGCTAGTGTGGACGAGCATTACTATGAGGAGCTTATCAAGCAGACTATACATGGAGAGATCATACCGGAAGTAGCGGATGATATCACGATTGTTTACACTCCGCTTCATGGAACTGGAAATGTGCCAGTTAGAGAAGTTTTAAAGCGACTCGGCTTTAAGAAGGTTTATGTGGTTGAGCCTCAGACAGTGCCGGATGGCAATTTTCCAACAGTCAAATATCCAAATCCAGAGGAACCGTCAGCATTTGCAATGGGTATTGAACTTGCAAAGCAGGTGGATGCAGATGTCATCATGGCTACTGATCCTGACGCTGACAGGCTTGGTATATATGTTAAGGATACAACAGGCGTGTGGAAGGATACTTCATTTGGACAGGATCCGGCGTATCCATATGTGCGTTTCAATGCAAATATGACAGGCTCACTCATGGCTGAGTATGTATGTAGAGAAAAACTTGCTATGGGAACTCTTCCGGCAAATGGAGCCATTTGTAACACGATAGTCAGCTCGACTCTTCCTGAAGCTATTGCTGCTGAATATAACTTGAAGTATATAGAGACACTCACTGGCTTTAAGTATATAGGTGAGCAGATCAAGCTTTTTGAGGAGAATCATACATATAAGTTTGTATATGGAATGGAGGAGAGTTTTGGCTGTCTGGTAGGGGAGATAAGGATGCCTGTGGTGCTGTAGTTATCCTTTGTGAGATAGCAGCATTCTACAAGAAGCAGAACAAGACTCTCTGTGATGCCATGGAAGAGGTATATAAGAAGTATGGTTATTACTTTGAGGGTGCATATGGTATGACGCTCAAGGGTGTTGACGGTGCCGCACAGATAAAGGCAATAATGACTCAGTTCAGAACTTCAGATATGAAGGAATTTGCAGGACTTAAGGTTGAGGCAGTTCGTGACTATGAGTCAGGAATAAGAACTTCGTTGATCAGTACAGAACCAGATGCTTCAGCGGATGCCAGCTGTTCAGGCGCCGGTCAGTCTGGAACACAGGCACAGACTAACATGGGACTTCCGAAGTCCAATGTCATGTATTATGAGCTTGAAAATCATGCATGGTTTGCTGCTCGGCCATCTGGTAATGAACCGAAGATCAAGTTCTACTTTGGAGTTAATGAGGATTCTCTTCATGCTGCACAGGATAGGATTGCTGAGATGCAGGATACAGTAAAAGATATGCTTGCGTAGTTTTGTTACTATGAAAATATAATGAAAGGTGAGGGATCATATAATTGAAAAAAGAGATTATTTTCTTGAATCCAGTATTTACTCACAATATCTGGGGAGGAACGAAACTCAGAGATGAATATGGATACGACATTGAAGGTGATGATATAGGTGAGTGCTGGGGAATAGCAGCTCATGAGAATGGTAACTGTACCATAAAAGAAGGTATGTACAAAGGAGAGACGCTGGCGGGACTTTGGTCTGAACATAGAGAGTTATTTGGCAATATTTATGGAGACAGATTCCCTCTGCTTGTGAAAATCATTGACGCTAAGGCAGATCTTAGTATTCAGGTTCACCCTGATGATACATATGCGGCCGCGCATGAGAACGGCTCATTGGGCAAGATGGAGTGCTGGTATATTCTTGACTGTAAGGAAGATGCATCACTTGTTGTAGGCCATAATGCCAGAACTCATGAGGAACTTGTAGATATGATACAAGGAAAGCGCTGGAGTGATTTTATCAGAGAGATTCCGGTCAAGAAGGGGGATTTCATTCAGATTGACCCTGGCACAGTTCACGCTATAAAGGGAGGCATAACGCTTCTTGAGACACAGCAGAATAGCGATATTACATATAGAGTATATGATTATGACAGACTTTCTGGTGGTAAGCCAAGAGAATTGCATGTAAAACAGAGCATAGATGTTATAACGGTTCCCGCAAAGCCGGTTTCAGATAGTGTCGTCAACGTTAGTGCAGGAAAGGCTAATGAACTCTCAAAGCTGATCAGCTGTAAGTATTATGATGTGTACAAATTGGATGTTGAAGGTAAGGCAACTATAGACATATCGGATAACCCATTTACAATCATGTCGGTGGTTTCAGGTGAGGGAAGCATTGATGGACACGTTCTTACTAAGGGCGATCATTTTATTCTGCCTTGTGGATATGATACTGTTGAATTTGAAGGATGTATGGAGATTATTGCTTCGACGGTGCCGGTTGTTAGTTAATTTTTGAATTTGGACTAGTAAAAAGAACTGTAGGAGAATTGTTGATAAAACCGTTTTCAACCCTGATAAATAAAGGGTTGAAAGCGGTTTGATCTTTCTTGAAAAAAGATCAAATGAATTAGTATCATGCTTGTATGCAAGAAATGGATGAAGATATAGTGACTTCTCATGGTATGTATAAAATAGTTTTATAATATGTAAATGTCAATGAAAAAGTTTACCAGAGCAAGAGCATTTGAATATATACTTTAATTACAGTAAGAATTTACTGCAAATGTTTGTTGCTACTCGATACGAGAGATTATTCTTATTTATGGGGGCATAGGATGAAGCACATTTTACAAGACAATGCACTTGAATCATGGGCAATGGCCATTAAATATAGCAATTTCATTTTAAACGGAAAGGCTACACTACAATATCGAAAACAATTTGTATCATCCTTACACAATGCAGTTGAGCTATTTATCAAGCAGTTGATGCTTGATAATAATGATCATAGGGTATGCAGTGTAAGAAAGGGTTCTGATGCAGATGGACATCCGGCGGTAGAATTTTATAATGCTGCTGATCTTAATAGTTACTTTGAGAACCTGGCAGATGAAGACATGAAAAAGTTCTATTCGATTGAATTTAATGGGATTCAGAGGTTGGTCAAAGAACTATTTAGTGGATATTATGGTGAGCATTCTGCCGACAAGATAGTTGTGGATGATTCGATTGCATTATTAGGACGGCTGAGAAACGGAGAAACACATTTCTTCGTTGAAAAGAATAGTTTTCTTACTGATAAGGAATTTCAAAAACTATATAATTTTATGATCGTGTTAAATGCAATACTACATTATTATGACTTACTTCCGTATTGGGGAAAGCCATGGGGTGAATTTGAAAGATTTAAAGTTGGTGAGACAAGCTTACAGAATTTTTCGTATAAGAAAGCCGTTCAACAATCAAAATTCTATCAAAAGTTGAAAGAATATATTTCTGAAGAAGTGTATCCTGCAAATGGAAATACTGCATATGACTATGCTGAAGACATGTACTTTTATTTGCGGAATAAAGATAAAGACATGGATTTTGATGAATTGTGGACTTGTATTGAGATGGCAGTTCATTACGATCTATTATCGTATGAAGATGTTGTTGATGAGTATGATGAACCGGAGATAGGGACCGGGGCGAATGTTTATAGGGTGTTTAAACTTAAGTAGCGTAGATTAGAAGGTTCCGATGGTGTTTAGGGAGCCTATAGCGGGATATTATGATTCGTATGAGCTGATTTCAGCCGAGACATTTGCCAGACTGCTCATGAAGATGGATTTTGATGATTTTTGTATTTTGCAGGATGGTTTGAACGAGAATAGGCTTGATCTGCATTCGAAGATGAATATAGATTTTTGGTATCGCAGCTGGACAGGGCAATACGTGGATACATAGATGAATGTGATCGTGAAGAATATTACATGGAATATGATATGTATGAGTTGTTCAATGACAATATGATATTCAATGGCGAATATCAGGAGGTGGATACAGACAAGGTTGTTAAGATAGTTGCCGAGCGTGTACAGGAGGATATATACGAGGACATAATGGATAAAATGTCTGTATTTCCGCGGTTCATCTCTGATAAAATCGATATATCGTCCTATGATGTGTGAGTTGATTCAAGTGAGATTGACCAATACGTGGATGAAACTCTGGCAGATCCTGGGGAGCGGGATATCTATGATTATTATGATGATGTGGAATCGTATTCATGCCGTTTGTCTGGAATGGACGAGCTGGATCTTATATTTGCGGAGTAGGAGGGTTTATAAATTTCAGAATTAAAAAAGAACGAAATAAGTTGAAAAGGTTATTGAAGTCGATAAGACTAGAATAGTTGAATTGGAAGAGAAAGTAAGATTGTTAGAAGCTGAAAATGAAGAACTGAAAAATGGCAAAGATTAGAGAGAATCTTAAGTGTATTCTCTCTATTTTCTTTTTTAGTATATTATGCATCAGATAGGCGTGTCTGGTGTTTTTTTATTGATATAGGGAGCATCTGATTACATATATGAAGATGATGGCGAAGGGAAAATATTGTGAAAAATGAATTAGTTTTGTTTGAAACGGCAGATAAGGAGATAAAACTTAATGGTTCTGTTAATAATAACACTGTATGGCTAAATAGAAAGCAGATTTCTGAATATATTAAAATATCGATTAATTATATATTTGTAGTATAAAACGCAAAAATGTTTTGACTGCCAATATTTTGGTTGTTATAATTGCTATAATGGACATTTAAAACATATTTGCGTTTAGGGAGGATGAGATGTTAATTAGTTATAAATTTAATAATGTTTTTTCTTTTAACCAAGAGGCTGAGTTTACAATGCTGGCTCCGTCTACAAAGGTAAAGAAACGATTTCCGAATAATTTTACTACTTTGTCAAATGGTTATAAGTTATTGAAGGATGCAGTTATTGTGGGAGAAAATGCTGGTGGAAAGTCCAATTTTGTACAAAGTATTAATTATTTTACTTCATTTTTTTCTAGTAGTGATCCGGTGAGAGCAAAGAAAGGTACGATAAATAGCAATAATATTATGAGTGACTGCCCAAAGGAATCTGCATCAGTTCAAAATTTTGAAATTGAGATTACTAATGTATCAGGAATTATATATAAATATTTTTTATCTTTGGATTTTTGTGGTATAGAAAATGAGGAGCTTTATTTAAAAGATAGTAAAGATGCAAGATACCAACCGGTTTTTATTATAAGAAGAATAGATAATACTTTTTATTGTGAAAAAGATGATGAACTGTGTAAAAAAGGAATATGTCATGCTAGAGGAAGTATGGAATATAAAGTGAAAATTCCAAATGCAAGTGATGAAATAAAAAAAACATTAGAGACTATTATTGGCAATGATAATACGATTGGCTTGTTTGTAACAAAAATAGCTTTACTTGGTAATGAAGCAGCGGTTGATTTTATAAATATAATAAAAAATGATTTGTGTCCAGAAGGTAATCCTATAAATTATGATTTATATTTGTCAATAGTGAAAGATAGAAATTACTTAGATATATTGAAAACACAGGAGTATTTTGAAATCTTTAGAATGGTTGATTATAGCATATATAAGATCGATGTTGATGAAGAGAAGCCTTATACAGAGTCGATAATATATAGGAAAAGAGGCGATGGAAGTACATTTAAAAGAAAGTTGCGTGCAGATTCAAGTGGTGTGAGGGAATTTTTTGCATGGGCAATACAAGTGTATAGGGTCGTATATGAGAACAAAGTTGTGATTGCTGACGAGATGGATAGGGTGCTTAATCCAATCCTTTCAGACCGGGTAATAGCATTTGTTAATGGGAAAAAACATTTCGGACAATTTATTTTTACTTCACATAATATTTTACATCTTGATTTGAAAAATTATATGAAGGAGCAAATATATTTTATTACAAAGGATATAGAAAATCTGGAATCTGAGCTTTATTCACTTGCAGATTTTCCAGAGGTGAGATATGAAACGACAAAAGTTTATGAGTTTTATATGAAAGGAATACTTGGGGGGACTGCGATTGAGTAGAAAAAAGAGACAGACAGAGAAGATTTTCAAAGTGTTTTGTGAAGGCGATACGGAATACAATTATTTTGAGTATATACGGAAGAATAAAAAAGCATTATTAGCAATTAGACCAGTAAATATGAATGGTGGTGGATATTCAAACTTTCTGTCCCAGATACAGCAAGATGCCAATTCAAATTGTTTAGCAAAATTTATTGTTATTGATGGGGATAGCATGACTTTTTTTCTTGAACTTCTTAAGGTCATTTACAACCTCTGAACCGAAGAATGTCTCTCCATTTTTTAGTGTTGGCTCATAGATTATGACCTTTGCACCCTTTGCTTTGATTCTTTTTATGACGCCTTGGACGGATGACTGGCGGAAGTTATCTGAGTTGCTCTTCATTGTCAGACGATATACACCTATGACACATTCCTTCTCCTGTTCAGGGGAAAAATCACCGCGATTATAGTAATCATAGTAACCGGCCATGTGAAGAACCCGGTTTGCGATAAAGTCTTTTCTAGTTCTGTTGCATTCTACTATTGCAGATATTATATTCTGAGGAACGTCGTTGAAGTTTGCCAGGAGCTGCTTGGTGTCTTTTGGCAGGCAGTATCCGCCATAACCGAAGCTTGGATTGTTGTAGTGGCTGCCGATACGAGGATCGAGACATACTCCATCGATGATCTCCTTAGTATTAAGTCCTTTAGTTTCTGCATATGTATCAAGCTCGTTGAAATATGACACACGGAGAGCAAGATAGGTATTTGCGAAGAGTTTTACTGCCTCGGCCTCTGTGAATCCCATGAACAGAGTATCTATATTTTCTTTTATGGCACCCTGCTGGAGTAGTGCAGCGAAGGTATGTGCCTTGTCAGTAGATTCTTCATCGCATGACACGATAATTCGTGATGGATAGAGATTGTCATACAAGGCCTTTGACTCACGGAGAAATTCCGGACTGAATATTATGTTATGTGTATTGTATTTTTCCCTGACGGATGCAGTGTAGCCGACAGGAATAGTTGATTTGATAACCATAGTGGCATCTGGATTGACCTTAAGCACAAGCTCAATTACGGCCTCTACTGCTGAGCAATCGAAGAAGTTTTTCTTACTGTCATAATTGGTAGGTGCAGCGATTACTACGAAATCAGCATTCTTGTATGCTGTTTCGCCATCTAATGTTGCTGTGAGGTCAAGCTCCTTCTCCGCAAGATACATCTCGATGTAGTCATCCTGAATAGGAGACTTCTTATTATTTATAAGTTCAACTTTTTCTGGAATGATGTCAACTGCAGTCACGTGATTGTGCTGTGCAAGAAGGGTTGCTATTGACAGTCCTACATATCCGGTTCCTGCTACTGCTATATTGTATTTTTTGTCGAGTGCAGCTGCATTTGCTGTCTTTTTCTCTTCTTCGAATAGGTCAACGACTTCGAAGTCTAAGGCTTCAGCAAGTGCCTGAAGCTGGTCTATGGTAGGTGTATAGCCACTGCTCTCAAGTCTGCTGATCATTCCTCTGTTAATCCCTGTTATATCGGCAAGCCGTGCCTGTGAGAGATTCTTGTTTTTTCTCTTTGTTGTGATGGTATCGACCATCTTTGTTGTGGATAGTTTCTTCATATGTAGAGTCCTTTCTTTTAGCTGGTTGATGTTAGTTCACGGTTGACATGTTACTGGCTTGTAATTCTGAATGACAATTACTGCGTTGACAACATGGAGTTAGCCGAAATGCCGATGTTTATGATGACAAGATAACACTTGGTGGGAGGGATAGTCAATGGGGAGGAAGATAGAGATTTTCATTTGTCTTGGTTTCAAAGTATGCTATCATTGAGATAGTATATTTTGAAATCTTTTTTTATTTTATGGGAAAGTTTGTTTGTTCTATAAAGAGGAGAAGACATGTTAGATATTATTGTGGTAGAAGATAATAAAGAGATTGGCAAGCTGCTTTTTGATTTCTTGCAGAAAATAAAATGTGGAGCCTCTACACTGGAGATAAAAAGTGTGGAAAATGATGCCCAAAGCAATTGTATGACTCCTTGTCTAGTTTGTCCAACCAGGATAAATGTGGAATCATTATTTGGGGTGTGGATTAGAGCCGGGATCAGGGTGAGAACAGGAGAAATAGGATTTGACGATCATAGTTACCGGCGGTGCCGGTTTTATTGGAAGTAATTTTATATTTTATATGTTAAAGGAACATCCTGAGTACAGGATCATTTGTCTGGATAAGCTGACGTATGCGGGGAATTTGTCTACTCTGCAGCCAGTCATGGACAGAGAGAATTTTAGATTTGTGAAGATGGATATTTGCGACAGGGACGGCGTATATCAGTTGTTTGAGGAAGAACATCCGGATATGGTGGTGAATTTTGCCGCCGAGAGCCATGTGGACAGGTCCATAGAGAATCCGGAGGTGTTCCTGCAGACCAATATCATAGGAACGGCAACACTTATGGATGCCTGCCGCAAATATGGAATACAGAGATACCACCAGGTTTCCACGGATGAGGTGTACGGTGATCTGCCGCTTGACAGACCGGATCTGTTCTTTACGGAGGAGACGCCTGTTCACACGAGTTCTCCGTACAGCAGTTCAAAGGCGGGGGCAGATCTGCTGGTTCAGGCATATCATAGGACATATGGACTCCCAGTGACTATAAGCAGGTGTTCAAATAACTATGGACCGTATCATTTTCCGGAGAAGCTGATACCGCTCATGATTGCAAATGCCTTGGCTGACAAGCCTCTTCCCGTATATGGTGAGGGATTGAATGTCCGTGATTGGCTGTATGTGGAGGATCATTGCAAGGCTATTGACCTTATCATACACAAAGGCCGCATGGGAGAGGTCTACAATGTGGGCGGACACAATGAGAAGAGCAATA